>Ga0210394_10004460_pt1 | contig 16361 bp, 18 predicted proteins | sample IncBWC12MmetaG_FD_160121 | JGI IMG/M metagenome (GOLD analysis project Ga0210394, IMG submission 160121) | Forest soil microbial communities from Barre Woods Harvard Forest LTER site, Petersham, Massachusetts, United States - Inc-BW-C-12-M | ecosystem: Environmental > Terrestrial > Soil >... | reverse complement strand
GTCGATCTGGATGCAGTATTTCACCGCGCTCGCGATCTATGAAGTTGCGCACGTGGCGGTGGGCGACGCCATCCTTATCCGCGCCGCCTCGAGCAGCGTCGGCCTTGCCGCCATTCAGCTCGCCAATTGGGCCGGCGCCGTCCCGATTGCAACCACTCGCACCGGCGCCAAGACGGCGGCACTCAAAGAGCACGGAGCCAAACACGTGATTGCAACGGCCGAGTCGGACCTTGTTGCGGAGGTGCGGCGCATCACCGGTGGCAAGGGTGCCCGCATCGTGTTCGATCCAGTGGGAGGACCCGACGTCGATGCCCTCGCGCAGGCGGCTGCGGAGGAAGGCATCATCATCATCTACGGCGGATTGAGCGGCCGGCCGACACCGTACCCGCACTGGCCGGCGGCGTTGAAGGGGCTGTCCTTGCGCGGCTGGGTCGCTTCCTGGATCTGGAACAAACCGGAGCGATTCGCACGCAACCGGGATCTAATACTGTACGGACTGGCGGAAGGTCGCTTGAAGCCGGTCATCGCCAAAACGTTCCCACTGGAAAAGATTGTGGAAGCGCACCGCTACCTCGAATCGAACCAGCAGCTCGGCAAGATTGTCGTTACCGTCTAGACGAACGCGATGATGCGACCTCGGCGAATATTTTCTATTCCTTTCGTATTTCGTACCACAATTCCACGAATCCGTTCTTGTAGGCCGTCACGTCCTTTAGGTGCAACGGGTGCTCCTGGCCGACGTGGTCCACGAATAGCGTGCCGCCGCCAAGAATAATGGGCATGATTACAATCCTTATGTCGTCTGCGAGGTTCAGGCGAATGAACTCCTTGGCGAGCGTGGCGCCTCCGACGAGCCAAATATTCTTGTAGCGTGGTTTTAGCCGGTCGTTTACAAGTCTGCTCGCATCACCTGAATAGAACTCGACGCTTTTTCTATCGTCTTTCAGAGCCCTATGGCTCATTACAATTGTTGGTGTGTCGCCATAAGGCCATCCGAGCTTCAGTGCGAGCTCATATGTGCTGGAGCCCATTACGTAGCAGTCGATGGTTCTTAGGAATTCTTCCGCACCTTCTGCTGTGACGCCATCGACGCCCTTTTCGTAGCTGTCAGAAGTTTCCATCCACGAGACACTTCCGTCCTTCTTGGCGATGAAGAAATCAAGGCTGGAAACCATGTGTATGGTCACTCTGGGAGGGCTTGTATTCATTGTCGCTCCATCACTGCGACGATCGCCGCGGCCGCCGCAAGTTTGTGTTTAGCCTGCCATGGTGGCCCGATCGATCGGCCCATTGTATGCAAAAAAGCATTGATGCCCTCGCGGCCGAGCGCCGCCGCCGCGTCGCGAAACACGCGCTCGCGATCGTACCAATGCACCAACCAGCCGCGCGCCTCAGCCGCGCTCGCGAGAGCTTCACGATACATGACGGAGTCGGCGACAGTCTGCGCGCGATTGTCGGCGATCCGCTCCTCTGTCGTCGGCGGAAGCTTGGGACACACGCGGATCGCGATGCTCGCAATCGGAACGGGCACCGTTGCGGCCAGTACTTCGAGGCCCGCGCGCGCGCCGTGCGCGGCGGACTCGCGCACGCGCTCCACGAGCGCCACGGCGTCCGCAAGCGAAATCGCCCGCGCCCACGGGCTGTTTAGGTAGCGGCCCACCGCCCACGACCCTTGGTGGTGATGCGGGAGCGCCGGCAGGCCGCGATCGGTGAGGTCGATGCGCCGTCGATCGAGGAGCTCGCCGCCGTGCGCGACGGTAACGAGCACCGCCGAGTTACCGTGCTCGACGACGCCGACGGCCGCGGGGTATTGCGTTCGTCCTCTCGCCACCTGCCGAGCGCCACTCATACCTCGGCAGGAATCGTGATCTGACCTTTGCTGGTAAGAGTGGCTGTTCTCATAGCGGATCCTCGGAAGCCATTCCTTACTTTAATGTAAGTGGAGCGGTTGTCTCACGCAGTCCCAGTTTGCCGCCTCTCGATTAATTCTATTTCGGGGCGCCCGCGCCTGGCGGCATGAGCTCACGAAGTGCAATTACTTCCGCCGCTACAGCGGCCTTTATGGTCGGCGCGCGGTCCGGGGCGAATAGCGCAGAGTGCAGTGAAGGAAGGGAGTCTCCTGATTTCAGGGCTGCGTCGTACTTCGCCCGTTCCACAGCGCCGATGCGCAGCATCAGCGTGGGCACTCCAGCGCGTTGGAATTCTGAAAAATCCTCGCTCGCCATCTCCGGCGGCGTATCCATCACTTGTTGGGGTCCGAGTTCGCGCAGCAGCGCCGCCGCCACGCGTTGCGTCAGTGCCGGGTCATTGACCAGTGCGTACCCCCCTTCAGAAACCACGACCAGAGGTTCGCGCGGCGCGCCGGCAGCGGCCGCCTCAGCCTTGGTGATGCGAGCAATGGCGCTCAATAGATGCTCCCGCACTCCATCATTGAGCGAGCGGACCGTGAGCTCGAGGTTCACTTCGGAGGGAATGATGTTCGGCCTGGTGCCGCCATGAATGGAGCCGACCGTAATCACGGCCGGATCAAACGGCGAAGTTTCACGCGAGACGATAGTTTGCAGCGCCAGCACCGTGCGGGCGGCAATCACGACAGGATCCACCGTCGACTCGGGGCGGGCGCCATGGCCACCGCGACCGAAGATCGTGATCTTCACTGTATTGGCATTGCTGAGAATCGCACCTGCGTGATAACCAATGATGCCTGCCCGATCTCTGGCATCATCGTGCACGGCCACAGCATAATCAGGACGCGGAAAGCGCGTGAACAATCCGTCGGCAAGCATTGCCTTGGCGCCTCCGCCACCTTCCTCAGCCGGCTGGCCGATCAGGATCAGCGTGCCGCGCCAGCGGTTGCGCGTACTGGCCATGATTCGTGCCGTCCCCATCCATGATGCCATGTGAATGTCGTGTCCGCATGCGTGCATCACGCCGACATCTGCGCCGTTGTCGTCTTTGGTCCGCACCGTGCTCGCGTACGGCAAGCCGGTTTTTTCCTCAACGGGTAACGCATCCAATTCAGTTCGCAACATGACGACTGGGCCGTCTCCGTTCTTCAGGATGCCGACGACACCGGTGCCGCCCACGCCCGTGGTAATGGTGTAGCCGAGCCCGCGTAATCCCGCCGCGAGTTTGGCGGCAGTCTGCTGCTCGTGCAGTGAAAGCTCTGGATGCCGGTGTAGATCTAAATAAAGTACCTCGGATTGCGGATATACCGCATCGACCTCGGCAGCAATGGTGGCAACCGATTGGCCTTGACCGCGACTGGCGAGCAGAAGCAGCACAGCAAGCACAAGATGTTGATGTCTCATACCGCAACTTAAACCAAATAGTTTCGCGGCGCTAGAACATCTATCGACAAGAAACGCGCGAGTCTGGCACGCGACTCGTGGTTAGGGCAATCCGCGCTCGAGGAACGAGAAGAAAGTCGGTCCTCTTACGGCACGATCTCAACGGCAGTCTGGCCCGAGGTCAGATCCCAGACATCTTGCAAATCCTCATCGGCAAGGGCAATGCAACCGTTGGTCCAATCGCGCGTTTTGTAATAGGAGTCCGGCTTAGTGGGCCGATTAGGCTCGCCGTGGATGAAGATATCCCCGCCGGCGGGCGAGTGCAGCGCGGAGGATCGCTTCAAGTCTGCGGCGCTTGGGTAGGAAATGTGCAACGCCTTGAAGTAATGGCTGTGCGCCCGGCGAAAATCGATGATGTAGCTGCCCTCGGGAGTGCGAAAGTCCCATCGGCGCTCCTTGGCCCCGGTCGGACTGAGCCCAAGCGCAATGCGAAAGCTGCGCAGCGGATAATTAGCTCGCAGTAAGTACAGCTTGCGTTCGTGTTTGACAATTAGAATTGTATCGGCGAGCAGGGCGGGCGAGATCGGACCGGCGAAGCTCTGCCCATCAAACGCGAGTAGCAGCGCGAAAACGGCTAGTAACCGGGATTGGTTGGCGAGCCGCGCGAGAATGGCGCCGCTCCCAGCGAATCGCAGATAGGCTCGGTTCGAAACGTGAGTTGACATATGCTCGTAGATAGTCACTCGTTAGAGATGCACCTACCTTAGCCAAACCGACGTTTATGGAACCTGGGTGTAGATCCCAATTGAGCGCAAAATCTTTGCTGGCAACGCGCGATCTCGATGAAATCCGTCACACTTCGCGCGGCTCGATAAATCAAGCGCCCAGGCGCGCGTGCAATCGCGCGATTTCGGGAAGCACAGCTTATGTCAAGACCTGCAGTTAGGATTCAGGCCACAACGAAGCGCCGTGATGACCTTAATTACTGGAGCAACTGGCGGTCTCGGCAGAGAGGTCGCAAGGCGTCTGGCTCGCGGTCGAGAGGAATGGGAGCTATTTCAATTTCAGCGGCAAGGTCATCGCGCCATATATTCCCAACGATGAGCAATCGGTCATCCGGGATTTAATCAGCACTAGTGAGGAGTGGCTGACGCGTACCGGCAATTGAGCAGTGCAACCTGGTCACGCAGCATTTCTGAAATCTCCCATCTGCGCATCGTGAGCGCGTTTGAATGCAAGGCGCGCAGTACAGCGCTCGACGTAGGCCGCCAGACGCTTGTCGCCTGAGACGATGTCCGTGTGTCCAAGGATGCGAAGCACCGTCGTCATCATCAGATCGCCGGCCGTAAAGCGATCGCCATCAAGAAACGGTTTGTCACCCAGCGAGTTCGAGAGCGCGGACAGGCGCTTTCGAACGAACTCCACGGCACTTGGGCGTCGTATTTTCGCCCATTCTTCCTTCGCGTAAAAGAGGTCGATCAACGCGACATTCATCACGAAAGGCTCGATCGAATTGAGTGCGGCTATCAGCCATTGCGTCGCGCGTGCGCGCTCGCCGGTTTCTTTCGGCAGGAGCGTCTCGCTGCGCTCTCCTATATGTAGCACGATGGCTCCGGACTCGAACAGCACGAGGCCGTCCTCCTCGAGGATTGGCACCTGACCAAAGGGCTGCATGCCACGGTACTCCGGTTTGTCCTGATCTCCCTGCTCAAGGAGGCGGGTTTTGTACGGTAGCCCGGCTTCCTCCAGCGCCCAGCGAACGCGCAGATCGCGCACCTGCCCGCGGGCAAAGTCGGGAACCCATTTGAACGCGGAGATCGTGATCATTTTGTATGCTCCTGGATAGAATCGTGTAATTGACCGTCGGCGAAGCGCGAAGAGAACTGGCGCACGAGCTTATCGAGCGCACCGGCCCAGCCCCGCTCGTGGCTTGCCCGCGAAGCCTCCGTCTTGAGGCGCGCATGAGTGAACGTGACCTCGGTTCCCACATCGACGCGCTGCAGAGCAATCTCGATGCGGGAAACCTCGCCGCCCTCGTCGGGCTCGCCGCCGGCGGTCCATTGCCAGCTCAGGACCAGGCGTTTGGACTCGACGACTTCGATATACTCGCCGGTGCTTTCGTGTTCGGTGCCGTCGAGCATGCGGAAGCGCACCCGGAATCGGCCCCCGATGCGCACATCCGTCTCGGCAAGGAGTACCGGGCCGGCGTCCGGTCCCCACCATTGCGCGATGCCATCCGGCGTGGTCAGCGCCTCGAAGACGATTGATGGCCGCGCACGGATTCGGCGCACGAGAGTAAGACTGGTCATCGTCCTTTCTTCCTTGCTTCGGCTTCCTTGCTTTCGGCATATGCGGCCAAACGATCGAGACTCTTTGACCAGAAGCGCTCGTAGCGCCGGAGCCAGTCCATCGCTTCCCTCATGGGTTCCGGCCTTAGCCGCACCGTGACGATGCGCCCCGCCTTCGACCGCGTGATGAGACCGGCATCGTCGAGAACGTCCAAATGCTTCATCACGGCGGGCAGCTTGATCGCGAAGGGCTTCGCGAGCTCGGTTACCGACGCGCTGTCTTCGCGCTCAAGGCGCGCCAGAATCGCCCGGCGAGTCCGATCGACCAGCGCGGCGAAAGTACGGTCGAGCTGCCTTTCGTTATAGTTCACCATGTGGTGTACTATGCTGACCGAACTGTCTGGTGTCAACCGCGAGCGCCGCCAACCGGCTTCCGTCGCATTGATCGAAGTTGATAGCTGATTAAAAGCCCAACGCAGGGGCCGGCCCCACGGCGGCCGCGGAATCCATCACCGCCGATGGCGGATTCTTAGCATCGGCAGTGGCGCCGGCTTTGAAAAGCGCTTGAAACATTCGCTCGCCTAGCGGTGTAAAGTGGATTGCACGCGATTTTCGGTCGCGCAATACCCAGCCGAGCTGACAGAACCGAGACAGCATCGCTGCACCAAGCGATCCTGCCAGGTGATGTCTGCGTTCGCTCCAATCCATACAAGGCCGGCAAAACATGCGGCGCTGTTGCGCCACGGCGCCGGTATCGATCCCCAGGCGCGAAAACCATTGGACGCCTGATTCGGTCAGGCGCAGCTCCTTCTTGGACACCTCCACCACACCGTGCTGTAAAAGCGCCTCGTACGCCAAGACACCGAGTTCGCCGGCAAGGTGGTCGTAGCAAATTCGCGCCTTTCGCAAAGCGGGTTCGCGCGGGCTCGAGATTAGCCGTACGGCGCCGGTCCGAAAAGCCACTCCCATCAGGGACTCGAGCAACCGAGCCACGTCCTCGTTGGCAAGCCGGAAGTACCGGTGCCGCCCCTGCTGATCCACTTCGAGCAGTGCAGCATCGAGTAATTTGGCCAAGTGTGCGCTCATCGTCTGCTTGGTGACGCCGGCAATAGCCGCCAATTCAGTCGCCGTGAGAGCACTGTCCGTCATCAATGCCGTCAGTGCATCCGCTCGCGCTCGATCGCCGAGCAGAGAGGCGATTCGGGCGATGTTCGGGCCGTCCTTCATGGTTCGACACTAGACGAACCATCGATCGCTTGCAAGCCCTATCATTACCTTCAGTCGGTTGACGGAAGGGTTTCATCGGAATGATGATTACGTGTTTTATTCGCTACAAAATCGACCCGTTTCAGCGCGCTGCCTTCAAAGCCTATGCCGAAAATTGGGCCCACATCATTCCGCGCTGTGGCGGACATCTGATCGGCTATTTCCTGCCGCATGAGGGCACCAATGACATCGCGTGGGGCCTGATTTCGTTCGGGTCGCTCGCCGACTACGAAGCGTACAGAACGCGCTTGAGGCACGACGCTGAAGGACAGAAGAATTTTGCGCTCGCGCAAGCACAGCGCTTTATCTTGAGCGAGGAGCGGACATTTCTCGAGGCTGTCGACAATACGCTGGAGCGTCGCGCCATCGATGTCTAAGTCTGGGGCACGTCGCCTAAGATGGGTTGCCATTCATCGCGGAAAGTTTAGGCTACCGCATCGGCGTCCAGGGCACGACTGGACATTTTCGACTTTCTTGCCAAGGAGAACTCCAATGCGTCTTCAAAGCTTCCTCATAACACTCGCCGCGACCGGCCTATGCGCCAGCTTATCCGGTCAGGCGCAGACGCCGCCGGCGGCAAATCCGCTCGACGCCGTCCCCGAGAACATGCCTTTCGATGTTCCTTACGGGGCACCGATTTCACTCGATCAGGCACAAAGCGCCATTGCCGCGGCGGTCGCCGAGGCAAAGAAACACCATTGGAAGCTCAATGTCGCGGTGGTCGATTCCGGGGCCAACCTAGTGGCCTTCCAGCGCATGGACGGCGCGCAGCTGGCATCGATTGCGGTTGCACAGCACAAAGCGCGCGCCGCCGCCAGCTTTCGGCGCGAAACGCGGGCTTTCGAGGATGGCATTCAATTGAAGCAGAATTACTACACGCTCACGATCGACGGCGTGATTGCCTCGCGCGGCGGGATTCCGCTGATCGAAGGTGGAAAGCTGATCGGCGCGATCGGCTGCTCGGGCGCTACCGGTTCACAGGACGAGGTGGTGTGCAAGGCCGGCGCAGCTACTGTCAAGTAGTTCAGGTCCAAGATCTGCGCGCGAGGAGGGCTCGGCAATGTGCCGCGGCTGCGATCGCACATGAACCTCAACCAAGTCACCCTGCCTTCGAAAAACGTCGAGCGATCCGCGGCCTTCTACCGATTGCTCGGATTTAGACAAATCGTCAGCGATTTACCGCGCTACGTGCGATTTGAGTGTGTGGACGGCGGCGCAACTTTTTCGCTGCACGAGGTCACCTCACCGGTCGCCGCGGAAGTCATCGTTTATTTTGAATGCGATGATCTGGACGGCGAGTACGCGCGACTAGGGGCTCTCGGCGTTGCATTCGAGGCGCCCCCTAAAGATCAATCCTGGTTGTGGCGGGAAGCCTACTTGCGAGACCCCGATGACAACCTCATTTGCCTATATCACGCGGGCGTCAATCGCCGCTTTCCGCCGTGGCGAATTGCGGCTCCGGACCAGTGACTTGTGACGCTCGATCGACCGGCGCGTGACGAGATTATTTCATCGAGACGTGAACAAAACTCATGTCACGCTGCAAGTAGCTGATTCGCAGCAAGATGGCGAATGCGTCACGGTCAGCGCTGAAGTTGAATTGTAGAGTGCGGCCCCCCATCAAAGGGGCAGCAAATCCGCAGCCGTGCATCAGGCCGCATCACTTGGTTTTTAGTTGGAATTGAACATGATTGGACATATTGCCCGCTGGGCACACAACGTTTTGATCACCACGATGGCTTTCTTGACCATTGCGATGATTGTTTTTCTAACCAGATAACCGTCGGGGCATCCCGAGGTCTTCGGTAAATACGCGGCCGCGAGTACTTCGCCACACACGTAAGCCATCAAACACAAGAAAGCTTAGGACCGGGGCGTTGTGCTAGGGTCCATTGTCCGCGAATCGCGAAGCTAAACGGTGAAAGTATGGCCATCGACCGCCGATTGCTGATACTGGGCGCATCGACCCTGGCAACTCTCGGCGCTGCCAGTGTCACAAATGCTGAACCGCCGGAACGCAATCTGAAGCACCCCAAGGAGCGTGTACTCGGCATCGGCGGATTGTTCTTTCGCAGCCAAGACCCAAAGGCGTTGGCCGAATGGTATCAGCACCATCTTGGGATTGACCCAACACCAACGGACTATCAACAACCGGTGTGGCGGCAGACCGCAGGCCCGACTGTTTTTGCCCCGTTTCCGGCCGACACCAAGTACTTCGGATCGCCACAGCAGGCTTGGATGGTGAACTTCCGCGTCCGGAACCTCGATGCCATGGTCGCGCAGCTACGGGCTGCGGGTATTACCGTCGACATTGATTCCCAGCTGTATCCCAACGGGCGCTTCGCTCGGCTGCATGACCCGGATGGAAACCCAATGGAGCTGTGGGAACCTGGCGGCGTTGCCTCCTAGGCGTAGAGGCCCGCGTCACACCCATGCGGCGGATGTTCTTCGCGCCGCTCCCGCTGCCGGTCTTTGGACGAGGACGACGCCGCGGGCGGCGCCCGCAACTATTTCTTGATCTCAATCAGAATGGTATCGACATCATCGAGCGCCTCGTCCGAGTGCGTTACGGGAGGACGCAGCAGCGTCTCTCCGGCGTGCAGCTCCGATATTCTGGTGCTGCCGTCGGGCATCGTGTACTTGACCTTACCTCCCTTCAGAACATAAACGACCGCATAGGGATGAGAATGGACCGGGGTCTTGTCGCCTTTCTTCGGCGAGTATTCCAGCACCCGCACCTTGTCGTCCTCGGCAAGAACCTTTAAATGCTTCACACCGTATTGCATTGCATCCTGGGCCAATATGACGGTGGACGACACTAATGCGATACTTCCTGCCAAAGCGATAAGCCTGTTCATCGGATCACTCCTTCGGTGTGCATTTCAGAATTTAGGCGGCTCAAAATTCCGCAGCGTCATTTTCCTACGTCAGCAGGGCTCTGGAGATTGCGCACCATCCTCAGGACCATTGTGCGGGGAAGGAACGGAGTCATCCGAACCGTCCGGTGGTTGCCCTTGCCGGTAATGACTACTCTTTGGTTCTTGCGGAAACCGGAATAGCCAGCCTCGGCCACCGGCATCGAGTCCATCACGACAGCCGTCTTTCCGAGCCGTGTTGAGCCAGTCCCGGCGCGTTCGCGAAATTTGCTCTTAGTAGCTCCCGGGCAGAGGCAGCTCACGTGCACACCGGTCCCGCGTGCTTCTTCCCAAAGCGCTTCGGAGAATGACAAGACGAACGCCTTGGACGCATAGTAGACCGCCATCAGCGGCCCCGGCACGAAGGCCGCCATGGAAGCCACGTTCAGCACGCCGCCACGATTTCGCGCAAGCATACTCGGCCAATATATGTGCGTCAGCTCCACCAGCGCGCGGTCATTCAGGTCGATCATTCCAAGCTGCGGCCCGCTTTCCGATCCGGCAAAGGCTCCGGCCTTACCAAAGCCGGCATTGTTGACCAGCACGTCGACGGTGAGCCCTGCCGCCTTAATCTGCTCAGCAAGGCGCGTTCCGCCTCCCTGCTCGCCCAAATCGACGGCAAACACGCTCGCCTGCACGCCAAAAGCGGTGGACAGTCTACCGGCCACTTCTTTGAGCGCGGCTTTGCTGCGCGCGGCGAGGATCAGATCGTAGCCGTCCCGTGCAAAGCATTCCGCCAGATCGGTGCCGATCCCCATGGATGCCCCTGTCACCAGCGCCCACTGCCCCGCACCCGGTTTTGCCTGCGCCATGGACCTTCTTCCCCTGTCATGCCGGGTTCTCCCGTTGCTGCAAGTCTGGCTGCTTTCCCAAGCGCTGTCGAATGCGTGCTCATTCAGCACCGCTTGGGGTGACATATAATTATTCAAACTCAGAATGTCGTCCGCTCATTCCGCGATCGGAGAAAAGAACATGCCAGCCACCCGGACAGCGCCGAAGAACACGGACGAGTATATTGCGGCGTGCGCGCCGGACGTTCGGGCGATCCTTAAAAGAATTCGGCTCACGGTCAGGAACGCCGTGCCCGACGCACAGGAGACCATCAGCTACAGAATGCCGACCTTCACGCTGCATGGTGTATTGGTGCACTTTGCTGCTTTCAGGAAGCACATCGGGCTCTATCCGCCGGTGCGGGGCGATGCAAAGCTTAAAAAGGCCATCGCAACTTATGCAGGCGAGAAGGGCAACCTGAAATTTCCGCTCGATCAGCCCATCCCCTACGGCCTGATCGAAAGGATCGTCAAGCACAGAGCAAAGCAGAACTCGGCGCGGCGCCTCTAATGCCGCAGAGTACGGGCGATCCCGGGTTCAGCGGTGCAAGTACGCGTCCGCGTCCCGAACGAGCCTGCCCTTTTCGGCCAATCGGAATCGCGCGCTTTCCATGCCGCGGTCGACATTCGGTCCCATTTCCGCCGGCACGTGGGCGCGCACCCAGGCCTCGACTTCAGCCAATGGCATTTCGTTCCAGTAGGCCTCCGGAATGTACTGCGCGACGAACAGCGGCGCATTGGCGGCGAAAGGCTTGAGCACCCGCTCGCTGTTGGCGATAAACACTTGCCACGATAAGCGCTGATGTCGGTCGGCCAGCCGCCGCAGCAGTTGCAGACGAAGCGAGTCTGCCTGCGGCGGGATCTCCGCCGATAAGGCGATCTCGGCAGCTTGCTGCGCAAGTACCGGATCGCGGACCGCCATCAAGGCAGCATAGTAGCGGCGCATCTCCGTTTCATCCTTCGCAGTGCGCGCAACCGCATGCAGGTTCGCAAAGGTCGTTGTATCGGCGTCTTGCGCGACGATGTACAAAATCACTCCCTGATCGTCCGGCGAAATGGATTTGTGATCGGTTAGGAAGGCGGCGAAGCGCTTGCGGGCCTCGTCAATCACTCCCGGGTCTGCCAAAGTGCCCAGCTCGCGAATGACGCTGCGCCGCAGAGTTTGCACCGCAGGTGTTTCATTAGGTTTCGCATTCCATCCTAATTGTTCAAGCGCGGGTTTCAGTAACGAACGCGCGAACATGGCGAATGCGTCGTGACCGCCCGCGCCCCGCTCGGCATACTCGATGGTTGCCAACGCCGAGGCGATTTGTAGCCACGCCCGGGTATCGAGATCGGATCCCATCGCTGAGGCCAGCGCCAAATAGGTCGGCAGGGGGTCGACACCGGACTCGACCAGGGCCCACTGATCATCAAGCAGCACAATGCGATCGGAATCCGCCAGCCGCCCGAAGTTTTTCGTGTTGATCGCCAGGGTCGCTGCATCGTAGCGAGCCCGATAAAAGCCCAGAGCACCTGCATTGACGCTTAAGGGTTCGTCGCACCGGCCGGCCCGGGCAGTCTGATTTTGCCGCGTCAGGAGCAAAGAATTCGGCGCTGAATCGCTGCCGCTGCGAATTTGCAGCGGGATTTTCCAGCTGGCATTGTCTTTGTCGACACCCTGGAGCAAGAATCGCTTTTGCGACAATGTGAGAGTGCGCGCGCCCGCGGCATCGCAACTGGCGGCAATGTTCACCAAGGGGAAGCCCGCCTGTTCGGTCCAGCCCGCGGCGATTGCGCGGACGTCCTCGCCGCTGCTGGAATTCAACGCATTCCACAGATCGCCCGTGGTGGCATTTGAAAACGCGAACGCCTTGATGTAGCTGCGAATGCCGGCACGGAAGGTATCCGCCCCGAGGAATGCTTCGAACATGCGCAAAATCGCCTGCCCTTTGCTGTAGGTGATCTGCGGGTCGAAGGCACTGGTCGCCTGCAGCTCGTCCGTGACGTGCTGCTGGATCGGATGCGAGGTGACCCGGGCATCGGCGCTCATGGCGTCTTCCTTGTCCTCATCCTGTGCTTCCGACCACTTCCAATCCGGATTGCGCAGATCGGTTTCCTTTGCGGCCATCCATGAGGCGAAACTTTCATTCAGCCAGATGTCGTCCCACCACGCCATGGTGACCAAGTCGCCATTCCACTGGTGCGCCATTTCATGCGCTTGAATGCTGAACACGGTCTGGCGATTGACGATGCTGCTCGAAGCGGAAAGCAGCAGCGTCTGATCGTTGTAGGTGATCGCGCCCCAGTTTTCCATCGCCCCCTGAAGGCCTCCGGGCACGGCTATCGAATCGAGCTTCGGCAGCGGATACGGGTAGCCGAAATAATCATTGTAGTCGGCAAGAATTGTTTGCGCGTTGGCGAGCGCTGTCGCACCGTTCTTCTGCGAACCACGCACCGCCCAAACGGCCAATTGAGTGTTGCCGATGGCGGCGGTGATCTGCTCGAGTTCTCCGGCTGTGAATTCGACCAGATAGGACGGCATCTTCGGCGAATTCTCGAATGTCGTGGTCGCCACATTACCGTGCAGCACGCGTTTGGCGATGGGCATGTTTCCGACCGTGGCCCAGCTCGCAGGCACGGTTGCGGTGAGCCGGAATGTGGCGCGGAATGCCGGCTCATCCCAGCATGGGAACATGCGCCGCGCATCGGTCGCCTCCATTTGCGTCGACAGAAGGGTACGCTTGGCGCCGCTCGGATCCAGGTAGGTTTGGACAAACAACCCCTGCGCCTGCTCCTCGATTTTGCCCGAGTAACTAAAGCTCAACGTATGAGTGCCGGCCGCCGCGGACGAGTTGAGCGCGATGGTGGTCAACTGCGCCTTGTCGTTCGTCACGACTTGCTTTACCGATTTCCCGTCGAAGCGGACGTCGTGGAATATCTCGTTGAGCGAGTTAAGTTGGATGGTGTCGGTGGCTGTGCGCACCTTGAGCACGATGGACTCGCGTCCGGCCAGCGAGAGGCCGGCTAAATTCGGCACAATGGCGATCGTGTAGCTTAAGGGAATCACATTCTTGGGCAGCCGGCCGGGTGCCTGTTCCGGCGAAAAAGGGGCTGCCAGCGCCGGAGCAGCTGCGATAACGGTGGCGGCGAGAACGAGCGCTAAACGATCGGTGATATGCATGGGTGCTCTGCGTTAAGGGAGTAGGAATCTAGCAAATAGCGGCTTACGGCAGCGAGCCTTCCTCGGGGCGCAGCATCGTGTCGCGCTCCACACCCGAGTTTCGCCGCGTCTGCCAATAGGTTGCGCCTGCGCCGACTACACAAAGCGCTGCGAAAAGCGCGGCGACCTGCGCGTTGTAATAGACGATGGCGATCAGAGAAACGACAGCGATGACCAACGCCGTGATCGGGAACAGCGGGTAGAACGGCACGCTAAATGGGCGCTTGAGCTGCGGTTCCCGGCGTCGCAGGCGCATGAGGCTTAGCAGACTCATGATGTACATTACGATGGCGCCGAGCGCGGACATCGTGACGATGCTCGCGGTGAGGGGCTGGCCGGCTATGCTGACGAACTTATCGGAATAGATGGCTGCGATGCCAACTGCGCCGCCGGCAAGGATGGCCAGGTGCGGGGTCCGCCAGCGCGGGTGAATCGCGGTGAGCACTTTCGGAAGCAAGCCCGCTCGGGCCAGCGCGAAGATCTGCCGCGAGTATCCCATGATGATGCCGTGAAATGAGGCAATCAGGCCGAGAAGGCCGATCCAGACGAGGAGATGGAGCCAGCCGCTGCTCGAGCCGACGACAATCTTCATCGCTTGCGGCAATGGATCGTTGATGTTGGCCAGTCCCTTCCAGTCGCCGACCGCGCCGGCAAAGATCATGGTGCCGAATGCCAGCAGCACCAGCGTCAAAATGCCGCCTATGTAGGCGCGCGGGATGATCCGCGTCGGATCCTTGGCTTCCTCAGCGGCCATGGCTGCACCCTCGATCGCGAGGAAGAACCAGATCGCGAAAGGGATGGCGGCGAATATGCCGCCGAGCGTTGCGGCCGAGAAGCGGTCGGCGCCGGCCCAGCCCTGGGCAGTGAAATTCGACCAAGCGAAACCGCCTGAGACCACACCCATGAATACCAGCAACTCGGCGATGGCGAGCACGGTCACGACGAGTTCGAAGGTTGCGGCGATGGTCACGCCGGCGATATTCAGCGCCATGAAGACAAAGTAGGCGCCGACCGCGGCCGTGCGCGCATCGAGTCCCTGAAACTGTACGTTGAGGTACGCACCGATCGCCAAGGCGATTGCAGGCGGCGCGAACACGAACTCAACCAGCGTCGAGAAACCTGCCAGATATCCGCCGATCGGCCCAAAAGCGCGGTAGCTGTAGGCGAACGGACCGCCTGCGTGGGGTATCGCAGTCGTGAGCTCGGTGAAGCTGAAAATAAATGTCGTGTACATGACGGCGATGAACACGGTCGTGACCAGAAATCCCAAGGTTCCGGCCAGCGCCCAGCCGTAGCTCCAGCCGAAGTACTCGCCTGAAATGACGAGTCCGACGGCGATGCCCCACAGGTGCCAGCCGCTCAAGGTTCTCTTGAGACCCAGTGCATTCTCAGACATGTGGTCTCGCGCGCGGCAGCACTTTGGCGCCCAACCAGTTGCGGATTTCGAGAAGGCGCAGCGCCTCGGTCTGCATGGCGGGTCCCAGCGCGTGCTTCCACAGCAGCGCCGTATCGGCAGGATTGGCCTGTAGCGCGCGAAGTTCGTCGGCAAAGGTCTTGAGCGCAGAGCTATCGCGAAATTTTCCTTCGCTTACCAGCGTCTCGCCGTAGCGCTCGGCCGCCGCGGCAATGTCGAGGAAGTCGTATTCAGGGTGGTACTGCACGCCCCAGAAAGTGCCGGCTCGCCAGGTGAACGCTGCCGCCTGCACTCCAAAATCATTGTGCGCCAATACCGTGGCGCCGGCCGGCAGGCGCGCGATCTCATCGAGATGCACGCAGGGAGCCTCGAATGCAACCGGCTTGCCGGCAAACACACGATGTTCGCGACCGGCGTCGGTCAGCACGATGCGCCGGGCGAAGCCAAACTCGCGGCCCCGGGGGTTGGCACGCACTTCGCCGCCTGCGGCGGTCACCGCAACTTGCAGTCCCCAGCAGCTGCCGAAGAACGGCACGCCGGCGGCAAATACGGCCTTGGCGAGCTCGATTTGACGGGTCACCGGCTCGCCGCCATTGTAGATGTTGAGCGCCGAGCCGGTCATGGTGACGCCGTCGTAGTGCTCGAGGCCGCCGGCGGGAAACTCCACATCGCCATCCGCCGCGAGCACGACATCGATTTGCAGTGAAGAGTCCAGGCGCTTGAGGACCCGCGCGTACCCGGTCCCCGAGTCATAGCCCAGCGCCGCAACCTGCCTTGCGCGAATTTCCGCGACGTTGCCGTCGATCACCAGTATGCGCGGACCGCCCACTTAGGCGCTGACCACGGCGCCGATCTGTCCGTCCACCGCAGCCCGAAAAATATGTTCCAGCTGCGCCGCGTTGACCGGTATCGGATTGCCGGCTGCCGAAGGATCGATTGCCGCCTCGCGACCGATTATCGCGGCTTTGTCGGCGCTGACTCCGATGTCGGCCAGCGCATGCGGTATGCCAAGTTCGCTGCGCATTTGCAGCACCCAGGCGAAGAAACCATCGAAGCCGGGCGCGGGCAAATCAAGTACCCGCGCGATGATCTGCGCCTTATCCTGGATCGCATGCCGGTTGTATGTCATGACGTAGGGAAGGATGACCGCATTCGT
>Ga0210394_10004459_pt1 | contig 16363 bp, 14 predicted proteins | sample IncBWC12MmetaG_FD_160121 | JGI IMG/M metagenome (GOLD analysis project Ga0210394, IMG submission 160121) | Forest soil microbial communities from Barre Woods Harvard Forest LTER site, Petersham, Massachusetts, United States - Inc-BW-C-12-M | ecosystem: Environmental > Terrestrial > Soil >... | reverse complement strand
GACCACGCGCGCGTCTCGTCGTTCAGGTCCCAGTAGAAGCCCTCGGTCAGATACATGCCCTGCGCCGTCTTCAGGCCCAGCGAATGCACGTCCGGGATGAACATCAGCAGCCCGGCCAGAGTCTGCTTGGGGGTGATGCCGAACTCCACGGCCTGCTTGATCGCATTGGTCGTGTCGGTGCCCGCGTTGGCCAGGCCGATCACCTGGGCGCCCGAGGTCTGGGCCTTCAGCAGAAATGAAGAAAAGTCGGCGCCGGGAAACGGGTGGCGCACCGAGCCCACCACGGTGCCGCCGTTGGCCGTGACCACGTCGCTGGCGTCCTTCTCAAGCGAATGACCGAATGTGTAGTCGGCCGTCAGGAAAAACCAGGTCTTGCCGCCCTGCTGCACGACCGCCTTGGCGGTGCCGTGGGCCAAGGCGTAGGTGTCATAGCTCCAGTGAACCGTCACGTCGTTGCAGTCCTCGTTGGTGATCCGGGTCGAGCCGGCGCCTGACACCAGAGCCACCCGGTTCTTCTCCTTCGCGATCTTCATCACGGCCAGCGCGCTCGTCGTGGTGACGAGGTCCGTCACCACGTCGACGTTGTCCCGCTCGAACCACTCGCGCGCCTTGTTGGCCGCGATGTCGCCCTTGTTCTGATGATCGGCGTAGACCATTTCGACCTTGAAGTCCGGCTTCTCCTGGGCCACGAAATCGTCGATCGCCATGCGGACGGCCAACACCGCGCCCTGCCCCGACAGATCCGAATACACCCCGGACATGTCGGTCAGCACGCCGATCTTCACGACCCCGTCCGAAATCTGGGCCTGGGCCGCGCCCGTCAGCATGATCATCAGGCCCGCGGTCCGAACCAGCCATCTGAATTGCATCCCGATCTCCTCGCTGGCGATCACCGGCCGTCGGGCGCTGGCATTATTTCTTGATCAGCGGGCAGCGGGACGCCGACAGCGGCTGGTACGCCTCGTCGGCGGGGATGGTGGCGCGCAGCTTGTAGTAGTCCCACGCCCCGTTCGACTCGGACGGCTTTTTCACCTGGAACAGATACATCTCGTGCACCATGCGGCCGTCATCGCGAATGCGGCCGTTCTTGGCGAAGAAATCGTTCACCGGCGTCTTCTTCATCTGCGCCATCACCTTCTGCGCGTCGTCGCTGTTGACCGCCTTCACCGCTTTCAAGTAATGCATCATGGACGAATAATCGCCGGCCTGCGCCATCGTCGGCATCTTCTTGTGCTTCTCGAAGAAGCGCCTGGACCAGGCGCGCGTCTCGTCGTTCAGGTCCCAGTAGAAGCCCTCGGTCAGATACATGCCCTGCGCCGTCTTCAGGCCCAGCGAGTGCACGTCGGTGATGAACATCAGCAGGCCCGCCAGCGTCTGCTTCGGCGTGATGCCGAACTCGGCGGCCTGCTTGATCGAATTGGTCGTGTCGGTGCCGGCGTTGGCCAGCCCGATCACCTGCGCCCCCGAGGTCTGGGCCTTCAGCAGAAACGAGGAAAAATCGGTGCCCGGAAACGGGTGGCGCGCCACCCCCACCACGGTGCCGCCGTTGGCCGTGACCACGTCGCTGGCGTCCTTCTCAAGCGACTGGCCGAACGCATAGTCGGCGGTCAGGAAGAACCAGGCCTTGCCGCCCTGCTGCACGACTGCCTTGGCGGTTCCATGGGCCAGCGCATAGGTGTCGTAAGTCCAATGCACCGTGACGTCGTTGCAGTCCTCGTTGGTGATCTTGGTCGATCCCGCCCCCGACACCAGCACCACCCGGTTCTTCTCCTTGCCGATCTTCATCACGGCCAGGGCAGTGGAGGTGGTGACCAGGTCCGTCACCACGTCGACGTGGTCGCGCTCGAACCACTCGCGCGCCTTGTTGGCCGCGATGTCGCCCTTGTTCTGGTGATCGGCGTAGACCACTTCGATCTTGAAGCCGGGTTTTTCCTGAGCCAGGAAATCGTCGACCGCCATCTGGGTGGCCACAATAGCGCCCTGGCCGGACAGGTCCGAATAGGTGCCGGACAGATCGGTCAGCACGCCGATCTTCACGACCCCGTCCGAAATCTGGGCCTGGGCCGCGCCCGCCAGCGCGATGGCCAGGCCCGCGGCCTGGATCAGCAAATTCAGTCTCATCCCGATCTCCTCGCTTCAGTTAGAGGTCAAACGCCGAGCAGGGCATGCAGCCTCTGCGTACAGGAAGGCAGCTGCTCGCGCGTCACAGTCTGCACGATGCGTCCATGTTCAAGCACGTAGTGCCGATCGGCCAGCGGCGCGGCGAAGCGGAAATTCTGCTCCACCAGCACGATCGTGAACCCGCGCGTCTTCAAAGTCTTCAGCACCTCGGCGAGCTTCTTGACGATCACCGGCGCCAGCCCCTCGGTGATCTCGTCCAGCAGCAGCAGGCGGGCGCCGGTGCGCAGGATGCGCGCCATCGACAGCATCTGCTGCTCGCCGCCGGACAGCCGCGTGCCAGGGCTGTGGCGCCGCTCCAGCAGGTTGGGAAACATCGCGTAGATCTCGTCGGTCGACAGGCCCCCGCCGTTGAGCCTGGGCGGCAGCAGCAGATTCTCCTCGGTGGTCAGCCCGGCGAAGATCCCGCGCTCTTCCGGGCAGTAGCCGATGCCGAGCCGGGCGATCCGGTGCGGTGCCATCGCGACGATCTGCTCGCCGTTGAACGTGATCGTCCCGGTGCGCGTGCCGACCAGGCCCAGTATCGACTTCAGCGTGGTCGTGCGTCCGGCGCCGTTGCGCCCGAGCAGCGTCACCAGTTCGCCCCGGTTCACCTGAAGGTCGATCCCGTGCAGGATGTGGGATTCGCCGTAGAACGCGTGCAGGTTGGTCAACCGCAGCATCTCGCCGCCGGGTTCGAGCGCGCTGCTCACGCCTCGACCCCGACGTACGCTTCCAGCACGCGCGGGTCGCTCGACACGACCGCGTACGACCCCTGCGCGAGCACGCTGCCCCGCTGCAACACCGTGATCACATCGCTCAGCGTCTCCACCACCGACAGGTTGTGTTCGACCATCAGGATCGTGCGGTCGCGCGCCACCTTGCGGATCAGCTCGACCACCCGGCTCACGTCTTCGTGTCCCATGCCCTGAGTCGGCTCGTCCAGCAGCATCAGCTGCGGATCCAGCGCCAGCGTGGTGGCGATCTCGAGCGCGCGCTTGCGCCCGTACGGTAACTCGACGGTGATCCGGTCAGCGAAACGGTGCAGATCGACCGCCTCGAGCAACTGCATCGCCCGCTCATTCAGGCCGTTCAGCCGCGATTCGTGCTGCCAGAAGTGAAACGAGTTGGCGATTTTCCGTTGCAACGCGATCCGCACGTTCTCCAGAACGGTCAGGTGCGGAAAGGTGGCGGAGATCTGGAACGACCGCACCATCCCGCGCCGCGCGGCCTTGACCGGCGACTCGCCGGTGATATCGACGCCCTCGAAGCGGATCGTTCCGGCGGTCGGCCGCAGGAACCCCGTCAACAGGTTGAACACCGTGGTCTTGCCGGCGCCGTTCGGACCGATCAGCGCATGCACGCTGCCGCGCCGGATGCTCAGGTTCACATCCTGGACCGCCGCAAATCCCATGAACTCCTTGCACAGCCCCTGGGTTTCCAGTATCACGTCGCCGTTGGCCACAGGGTCCGCCTACTCGACGGCGCTCGCCGACCTGACCTGCTGACGCAGCACGAACTTCTGGATCTTGCCGGTCGACGTCTTGGGCAGCGGTCCGAACACGACGCGCTTGGGCACCTTGAAGCGCGCCAGCAGGCCGCGGCAGTGCTCGATCAGCTCGTCGGCTTCCACCTCGGCACCCGGCTTCAGCTCGACGAACGCGCACGGTACCTCGCCCCATTTGAGGTCCGGCTGGGCGACCACGGCGGCCACCAGAACCGCCGGATGCCGGTGCAGCGCGTCTTCGACCTCCAGCGACGAGATGTTCTCGCCGCCCGAGATGATCACGTCCTTGCTGCGGTCCTTGATCTTGACGTAACCGTCCGGATGCACGACCGCCAGGTCGCCCGTGTGAAACCACCCTCCGGAGAACACGTCCGCCGTGGCGGCCGGGTTCTTCAGGTAGCCCTTCATCAGGATATTGCCGCGGAAGAAGATCTCGCCGATCGACTCGCCGTCGGCCGGCACCGGCTTCATCGTGTCCGGGTCGAGCACCGCGATGGCCTGCTGCAGGTGGTACGCGACACCCTGGCGCCCGTTCAGCCGGGCCCGCTCCTCGAGCGGCAGCGCGCTCCACGACGGCTGCTTCGCGCAAACGGCCGCCGGGCCGTACGACTCGGTCAGGCCGTACACATGCGTGATGTCGATTCCGATCCGCTCGCATCCTTCGATCACCGCAACCGGAGGAGCGGCGCCGGCGATAAGGCCCTTGATCGGGTGCTTGATGCCGGAGCGCAGCTCGTCGGGCGCATTGATCAACATGCCGTAGACGATCGGCGCGCCGCACAGGTGCGTGACCGCGTGCTCGCGGATCAGCCCGAACACCTGGACCGGATCCACCCGCCGCAGGAACACGCTGGTGCCCGCGTTCAGCGCCAGCGTCCACGGGAAGCACCAGCCGTTGCAATGAAACATCGGCAGCGTCCACAGGTACACGGCATGTTCGGGCATGCTCCACGAGATCGCGTTGCTCACCGCGTTCAGGTAGGCGCCGCGGTGGTGGTAGACGACCCCCTTCGGATTGCCGGTCGTGCCGGACGTATAGTTCAGCGCAATCGCGTCCCACTCATCGGCCGGCAGCTGCCATGCGAAGTCCGGATCACCGCTCGCCAGCAACGACTCGTAGTCGATCTGGCCCAGTTCGCTGCCGCCCGGCGCCTGGGGGTCGCGCACCTCGATCACTTCGGGGCGCTCTGTTTCGAGCAGCGCCAGTGCTTTTTCGAGCACCGGCGAGTACTCGCGATCGCTCAGCAGCAACCGCGCGCCGCCGTGCCGAAGCATGAAGGCGATCGTTTCGGAGTCGAGGCGCGTGTTCAGCGTATTGAGCACCGCGCCGCACATCGCGACGCCGAAATGCGCTTCGAACATGGCTGGCACGTTGGGCAGCATCGCCGCCACCGTATCGCCACGGCCTATGCCCCGCGCCGCCAGTGCGCTGCCCAGGCGCCGGCAGCGGCGATAGGTCTGCGCCCAGGTCTGGCGGATCGCACCATGGATCAGCGCGATCCGGTCCGGGTAGACGCCGGCCGTGCGTTCGATGAAGCTCAGCGGCGACAGCGGCACGAAATTGGCCTGGTTGCGGTCCAGACCGATGTCGTACGGATTGCTGCGCGTCATGGCCGACTCTCGTGCCTCGGCGCCTGCCAGGCGTTCAATCCCGCGCGCAAGGCCCCCTCGCGTGCTCGAATTCGGATTCTGTCTCCCTGCGAGTCATCATATACAACCTTGGCCTAAGATGTGCGCCATTCCATGATGTTGAACCTTCTTCTCAAAGGGCTCGTGATCGGGCTGTCGATCGCCGCTCCGGTCGGACCGATCGGCCTGTTGTGCATACGGCGCAGCCTCGAGCAGGGCCGGGGTGCCGGCTTGGCCGCCGGCCTCGGAGCGGCCACCGCGGATGCCGCCTACGGCTGCATCGCGGGCTTCGGCCTCACCGCCATCTCCGGCTTCCTGCTTGCCCACGGCGCATGGCTGCGCCTGGCCGGCGGCGTGGCGCTGTGCATCCTGGGCGTGCGCACCTTTCTGAGCGCGCCGCCTCAGCGCGAGGCGCAGGCCGATGGCGGCGGCCTGCTGTCGGCGTACATGTCGACGCTGCTGCTGACGCTGGCCAACCCGATGACCATCCTGTCATTCGTCGCCGTGTTCGCCGGTTTCGGGCTGACGGCCTCGCCGAGCTACGGGGCCGCCGCAACGCTGGTGGCTGGAGTGTTCGCAGGCTCCGGCCTCTGGTGGCTGTTTTTGAGTACCGGCGTGGCGCAGATGCGCCACCGCGTCAGCGACTCGTGGATGCAGGCGATCAACCGCCTGTCCGGCGGGCTCATCGTCGCGTTCGGTTTGTATGCGCTGTCCGCATGGGTGCTGCGATGAACCGCGCAGCGCAGGCGGGCCACGGGCCGCATGCCCGCTGAATCGGTCCGCGAGGTCCGGCTGGTCGCGCTGATGTGCGCGGCCGAGGTTCTGAGCATGGCCGGGTTTTCCGCCTACCCGGCGCTGCTGCCGACGCTGCGGCAGGCGTGGAATCTGAACGGATTTCAAGCCGGATTCGTCGGGGGCGCATTTTTCTTCGGATACATGATGGCCGTGCCCTTTCTGGCCGGCATGACGGACCGCGTCGACGCGCGCTCGGTGTTCACGGCCTCCTGTGCGCTCGCGAGCATCGGAACGGTCGGCTTCGCGATGTTCGCGCGCGGAGCGCTGACCGGCGCGCTGTTCCAGGCCCTGACCGGCGCCGGACTGGCGGGCACCTACATGCCCGGGTTAAAGGCGCTCACCGACCGCGTGGGCGGCCCGCATCAGGCGCGCCATGTCGCGTTTTACACAGCCAGTTTCGGCATCGGCGCCAGCCTGTCCCTGGTGCTGGCTGGTCGGCTGGCCGCCGCGCTGCCTTGGCCGCAGGCTTTCGCAGCGCTGGCCCTCGGCCCGTTGCTGGCGCTGGCGCTGGTCGCACTGTGTGTGAACCGACAGGCGCCGCTCGCCGCCGAACACGCAAGCGGCCGGCCGCGACTGCACAGCGTGCTGAAACACCCCGGCGTCAGGCGCTATGTGCTGGGCTATTCGGCCCACTGCTGGGAGCTGTTCGGACTGCGCTCGTGGCTGGTCGCCTTCATCGCGTTTGCCGGGACGGTGTCCGGTTCCGCCTGTCCCTGGCTGAATGCCACGGATGCAGCGGCGCTGATCAATCTGCTGGGCTTGCCCGCCAGCGTGGTCGGCAACGAGTGGGCCGGTCGCGTCGGAAGGATTCGCTGGATCGCGTTGGCGATGGTTTGCGCCGCCGTCCTGAGCTGGCTGACCGGACTTGCCGCCGCGGCGCCGTGGTGGATCACGCTTGGATTGCTGGCCGCCTATTTCGTCTGCGTGATGGCCGATTCGGCGTCCCTGACCGCCGGCGTGGTGGCCGCCGCCCCGCCCGCACAGCGCGGCGCCGCCTTGGCTGTCTACTCGCTGATCGGATTCGGCGCCGGGTTTCTGGCACCGATGGTGTTCGGGGCGACACTGGACGCCGCCAGCGGGGGACCGTTCAGCTGGCTCCCGGCCTTCGCGACGCTGAGCGCGGGCGGGCTGCTGTGGGCGTACGCCGCGCGGAAGTGCGCAACGCCACCGATGCGCGAAACTTCCTAAGCGGCGCTTTCGTGGCTGGCGCTCGATCCGAATTTCGGCAAAATGATGCCGGTCGACCGGCCGGCGCCCGTATGCTGTTCTGCCGCCCGCAACGGAAGGAGTGGATGATGCTCGCGATCTTTCGGCAGCTGCCGCGCCAACGCGCCGCGCTGACGCTGCTGCTGTCGGCCTGCGCGCTGCTGTGCGGCCCGGCCTATTCGATCGAGCACGGTCTGACGCAGGAGCAGTTGGGGCGGCTGCTGAAGGTGGTCGACCAGCGCGGCAGCCGCACGACGATTCCGCCGGCGGTGGCGTCGGTCCTGCAGCTGCAGCCGGCCCAATACACGCCCGACATCAAACAGGCCACCTACCTGGATGAACCGGGCAACCGGCATGGATTTGCGCCGCTGAATGACGGCTCGGGCTTCTTCATGTTCAGCAGCGGCCCATCGTTCGGTCAGATCGTCTACCGGGTCGATCCGGACCTGCACCTGGTCCGGGCGGCGCGCAGCCTGCTGAAGAACGGGCCGCTGCTGGCGCTCCCGGACGCCGAGGCTCAGCGGGAGCTCGACGACGAGCTGCGCCAATGGTCCAAACTGCTGTCGCCCAACGGCGCGGTGGTCCGTCCCAAGCCGGGGACGGCGGCGGACCAGAGCAAACCGGATCCGAGCAAACCAGACCAGAGCAAGCCAGAACAGAGCAAGCCACAGCCGGGCAAGCCCTGACCCGACCGGCGCGGCCACGATGTCTAAAGGCGCAACAGGTGCGGCACGAACAGCGACAGCCCCGGCCAATACGTGACCAGCAGCAGAAACCCGAGCATCGTCAGCAGCCACGGCAGCACGGCGACCGTCAGTTCGGTGATGCCCATGTTCGTGATGCCTGAAGCCACGTAGAGATTCAGCCCGACCGGAGGATGGCACAGGCCGACCTCCATGTTGACCATCATCAGCACGCCGAAGTGGACCGGGTCGATACCGAGCCGGGTCGCGACCGGCAGCAGGATCGGGGCCATGATCAGCACGATCGAACTGGGCTCCATCACGTTGCCGGCGACCAGCAGCAGAACGTTGACGACCAGCAGGAACGCGATCGGGCCCAGGCCCTGGGCGGTCAGCCAGTCGGCCATGCCCTGCGGAATGTTCTCGCTCGTCATCAGGAAGCTGAACAGCACCGCGTTGGTGATGATGTACAGCAGCATCGCGCTCATGGCGGCGGCGTCCAGCAGCGCGCGCGGAACCTGGCGAAGGTTCAGATCGCCATAGACGAACACCACGACGATGAACGAGTAGACCGCCGCGCAGGCGGCGGCTTCGGTCGGAGTGAACACGCCGGAGTAGATGCCGCCGATGACGATCACGATCAGCGCCAGGCCCCACGAGGCCTCGCGCAGCGCCTGCCAGCGCTCGTACCAGCTTGCACGCGGCAGCCGCGGCAGTCCGCGCCGGCGCGCGATCAGCCAGGTCGTGAATCCCAGCAACAAGGCCAGCACCAGCCCGGGCGCGACGCCGGCCGCGAACAGCTTGCCCACCGACGTATTGGTCGAGACCGCGAACAGCACCATCACGATCGACGGCGGCACCAGGATGCCGAGGGCCCCGCTGGTGGTGATCACGCCCGCCGCGAACCGCTTCGGGAAGCCCCGCTGCACCATCTCCGGCAGGATGATGGAGCCGATCGCGGCGACCGTGGCCACCGACGAGCCCGAGATGGCGGCGAACAGGGCGCACGCGATGATGCCCGCCAGCGCCAGTCCCCCGTACAGGTGCCCCACCATCGTGGTGGCGAAATGGATCATCCGCCGCGCCACGCCGCCCTGGGTCAACAGCGTGCCGGCCAGGATGAAGAACGGGATCGCCATGATGCTGAAATTCTCGATGCCGGTGAAAAGCTTCAGCGCAACCGATTCGATCGGAACCTGGGTCATCGTGAACAGGTACGTGAGCACCGTCAGACCCAGCGATATCGACACCGGCATGCCGGTCAGCATCAACGCGATCAGCAGGCCGAATATCAGCGCGGCGTTCATGCCGGCCCCCGGCCCGCCGAAGCGGCGTCAGCCGCGGAGGCGGGCGCGGTCTCCATCGGCACGACGTGGCGGTGCGGGATCTGGCCGGTCCGCACGAAGCTCGCAACGACCTGCAGGAAGCGAAAACACATCAGGTACGAGCCGAGCGGCACGCACAGGTAGACGATCCACATCGGCACTTCCATGTCCTCGGACGTCTGGTCGGTCTGCCCGATCTCCCAGACGAGGATGGCGCCGAGCGTGCCGACCACGGCCGTGAACACCACGCCGCCGAGCAGCCCGATCATCACCACGATCTTGCGCGGACGCGGCGCCAGCCGGTTGATCAGCACATCGACGCCGACGTGCACGCCGGCGCGCACACCGTAGGCCGCGCCGAACTTGGCCATCCAGACGAACAGGAAGATGCACAGCTCCTGCGCCCAGGTCATGCTCAGCCGGATCGCCACGTCCTGCACATGCGGCACCGACGACAGGAAGCGCAGCACCACGGAGGCGAAGATCACGACCGTGGCGACCGCCATCAACAGGCCGATCAGTGCTTCCTCGAGCCGGTCGAGCAGTTTGAGCGCGAACATCGCGACTCAGTGCAGGTCTGCGGCCGCCTGCTCCTTGAGCAGTTCGTCGATGACGTCCTTGCCGACGCGCCCTGCGACTTCCGACCGCACCGGAGTCAGCACCTTGACCCACGCGGCCCGTTGATCGGAGGTCAGATGCGTGATCCTGGTGCGTCCCGACTTCTCGATCGCCGCCATCGCGTCCGCATTTTCCTTGCGCGCGATCTCGTGCTCGAACTGGGTCGCATCCTTCATCGCACTTTCGAGCGCGCTGCGGATCTCGGGCGGCAGCTGCGACCAGAATTTCGAGTTGACGATCACCGCGTAGCCAAGATAGCCGTGGTAGGTGTCGACCGCGTACTTCTGCACTTCATGCATTTTCTGCGTGTACATGTTCGACCACGGGTTCTCGGTGCCATCGACCACGCCGGTCTGCAGTCCCTGGTAGACGTCGCCGAACGCCATCACCTGCGGAACCGCATCGAGCGCGCGCATCTCCGCTTCCAGCACCTTCGAACTCTGGATCCGCATCTTCAGGCCCTTCAGGTCGCCGGGACTGTCGATCGGCCGGTTGGCGCTGAAAACCTTGAAGCCGTTGTCCCAGAAAGCGAGTCCCGTGATGCCCTTCGTTTCGAGTTTCGACATCAGCTGGCGGCCGATCGGACCGTTCTCGACGCGTGCGAGGAAGGCCTCGTTCGGAAACAGGTACGGGATATCGAACACCTCGAATTCCTTCACGCCGAGCGGCCCGAATTTGGCCAGCGACGGCGCCAGCATCTGCACCGATCCCAGCTGCAGCGCCTCCAGCTCCTCCTTGTCCTTGTACAGCGTGCTGTTCGGATAGACCTCGACTTTGACCCGGCCCTTGGTGAGCTGCTCGGCCAATTGCTTGAAACGCTCGGCGCCCCTCCCCTTCGGCGTGTCGCCCGCCACCACATGGCTGAACTTGATCACGATCGGTTCTTGCGACCGCGCCTGAGGAACAACGACCAAGGCCAACCCGCCCAGCAACGCAAGCGCAGTGAACCACCGCGCGTGAAACAGCCGCTTCATGCGCATGAGACCTCCCCCTCCCGCTCGAAGACGGTGACGATACCCGCTATCGCACTGCAGCAGGCAGCCCTCGCGTCGGCTCGCCGACGTATACGAAACCCGGCTTGCGGAACCGGTCAGACGAACAGATCGGGCAGCAGCTCGCGCGTGCCCGGCACGACGGCATAGGCATCGAAGTCGCTGACGCCGGCCGCGCGCAGCACGTCCTCATCCATGAAGAAGTTGCCGGTCGTCGTGCGAGCGTCGGCGCACAGGATCGCGTGCGCCGCATCGGCGACGATCTGCGGGCGCCGGCACTGCTCCGGGCGTACGCCCGGAATCATCTGCAAGGCCGCGGTCAGGATCACCGTTCTGGGCCACAGCGCGTTGACCCCGATGCCGTCCGGACGCAGTTCCTCGGCGTGACCCAGCACGCACAGGCTCATGGCGTACTTGGCGATCGAGTAGGCCACATGCGGGCCGAACCATTGCGGCTTCAGGTTCAGCGGCGGCGACAGCGTCAGCACGTGCGGATTGCGTCCCTGCTGCGCCGAGCGCTTCAAGTGCGGCAGGCAGGCCTGCGTGCACAGAAACGTGCCCCGGACGTTCACTCCGAGCATCAGGTCGAATCGCTTGATCGGGGTCGATTCGGTTCCGGTCAGGCTGATCGCACTGGCGTTGTTCACCACGATGTCGATGCCGCCGAAGCGCTCGGCGCCGAGCCGCACCGCTTCCAGCACCTGCCCCTCATCGCGGATGTCGACCTGCACCGGCAGGCACACGCCGCCGGCCTGCTCGATCTCGCGCGCGGCCGAATGGATCGTTCCGGGAAGCTTCGGGTTCGGCTCCGCGGTCTTGGCCGCGATCACGATGTTGGCGCCGTCGGCGGCCGCCCGCAGCGCGATGGCCAACCCGATACCGCGCGAGCCGCCGCTGATGAAGACAGTCCTGCCCTTCAAGCTCATCGGAATCCCTATTGGGGGTTGCCCGCCTTCGGCCACAACACCAGCTGGGTGCAGCGGAACTCGGCGATCGTGCGTCCCGATTCGACATGCGACACGGTCGCGTCCCACACCTGGGTGGTGCGCCCCAGGTGCACCGGACGCGCCCGCGCGAGCAAACTCCCGCTGGTCGCCGTCCCCAGGAAATTCGTCTTCAGCTCGATCGTCGTGAAGCTCGCGGCCCCTTCGGGCAGATGCGCGATGCAGGCGAATCCGCATGCGGTGTCGGCCAGTGCGATCACGCTGGCGGCGTGCAGGTATCCGTTCGGCGCCAGCAGCCGCGCCTCGACCGGCAGGCGCATCTGCACTGCCCCTTCGGCCACCGACTCGACCTGCAGTCCGAGCAGCGCCGGCAATCCGACCTGCGCGGCTTGTTGCAGGGCCTCGACCGACACATCGGATCGCAGCGGCATCGCGCCTCAGCCAAACTTGGAAAAATCGGGCGCGCGCCGATCCAGGAAGGCGCTGAACGCCTCGCGCGCTTCGGCGCTTTGCAGCAGGCGTCCGAACGCGGCGCTTTCGTCGGCGATCGCGTGCGCGGTCGCCTCGCGCCAGCCGGCTTTCATCAGCCGCTTGGTCTCGCGCAGCGCGGCCGGCGGCAACTGGGCCAGCCGGGTACATTGGCGCTTCGCATGTCCCAGCACCTCGGCCGGCGGCAGGATCCGGCTGACCAGCCCCATCTCGAGCGCCTCTTCGGCCGAGGCCGGCTCGCCCAGCAGCAGCTTCTCGGCGGCGCGGTGATAGCCGGCGGACAGCGGCAGCAGCAGGCTCGAGCCGAACTCCGGGCACAGACCCAGGTTCACGAACGGCAGCGAAAAACGCGAATCGTCCGCGCAGTACGCCAGGTCGCAGTGCAGCAGCATCGTGCTGCCGATTCCGACCGCGGCTCCGTTCACCGCCGCCACCACCGGCTTGACCGCGCCCGCCAGCGCTGCCATGAACCGGAACACCGGGGCGTCCGGCTGCTGGGGCGGGGCGCGCAGGAAATCCTCCAGGTCGTTGCCGGCGCTGAACACGTCCGGCTGGCCGTGCACCAGGATCACGCGCACCGAAGCGTCCGCCTCGGCGGCGGCCACCGCGTCGGCCAGCTGGGCGTACATGGCCACCGTGATCGCGTTCTTGCGCTCGGGCCGCGCGATCTGGATGCGGGCGACCGCCTCGGCCGTTTCGGTCAGGATCGTCACGCGCGACCCCGACCTAGAGGCGTTCGAAAATGCCGGCGGCGCCCATTCCGGTGCCGACGCACATCGTCACCATGCCGTACTTCAGTCCGCGGCGACGCAGCCCGTGCACCAGCGTGGCCGACCGGACCGCGCCGGTTGCGCCGAGCGGATGCCCCAGCGCAATGGCCCCGCCCATCGGATTGACCTTCGCGCGGTCAAGCCCCAGGTCGCCGATCACCGCCAGCGCCTGCGCTGCGAACGCCTCGTTCAGCTCGATCCAGTCGATGTCGTCCGCCTTCAGGCCGGCGCTGCGCAACGCGACCGGGATCGCTTCCTTCGGTCCGATGCCCATGATCTCCGGCGGCACGCCGCGGACGGCGAAAGACACGAAGCGCGCCAGCGGCGTCAGGTGGAAGCGTTTGAGCGCGGCCTCGCTGGCGAGCAGCAGCGCGCCGGCCCCGTCCGAGGTCTGCGAGCTGTTGCCGGCCGTCACACTGCCCTTGGCGGCGAACGCCGGCTTCAGCTTGGCCAGCGCCTGCGCACTGGTGTCGGCACGCGGTCCCTCGTCCAGCGTCATGCTGCGCGTCTTCACGTCGATCTGATGCGAGCTCAGATTGGGAACCTTCTCGACGACCTCGAACGGCTCGATCTCGTCGCCGAACTCGCCCGCTTTCTGCGCCGCGATGGCCCGCTGGTGCGAAGTCAAGGCGAACTCATCCTGCGCCTCGCGCGACACCTTCCAGCGCTGCGCCACCTTTTCGGCCGTGATGCCCATGCCGTACGCGATCGCGACATTCTGGTCCGCATCGAAGATGTGCGGATTGAACGACGGCCTGTTGCCCGCCATCGGCACCATGCTCATCGATTCGACTCCGCCGGCCAGCACCACGTCGGCCTCGCCCACCCGGATCCGGTCGGCGGCGATCGCCACCGCATTCAGCCCCGATGAGCAGTAGCGGTTCACCGTCATGCCGCCCACCGTATCCGGCAGTCCCGACAGCAGCACGGCGTTGCGCGCGACGTTCATGCCCTGCTCGGCCTCGGGAAACGCGCAGCCGATCACCGCGTCCTCGATCGCCGCCGCATCCAGCGACGGCACCCGGGCCAGCGCCGCGCGGATCGCGGCCACCAGCAGATCGTCGGGACGAACCATGCGCAGCGCGCCTCGGGGCGCCTTGCCCACCGGCGTGCGTGCAGCCGCGACGACGTAAGCGTCCTGAACCTGGCGTGACATTTGTCGGACCTCCCGCGAGTGGTCGGAGACCTAGTTTCTAACCGGCTTGCCGGTCTGCATCATCCCCATCATCCGTTCCTGCGATTTGGGGTTCGCGACCAGCTTCGTGAAGTGCTGCCGCTCCAGGTCGAGCAGCCACTGCTCGTCCACCAGCGATCCGGCTTCGATGTCGCCGCCCGTCAGCACCTCGGCGATCGAGCCGGCGATCAGGAAGTCGTGTTCGCTGATGAACCCACCCTCCTTCAGGTTCACCAGCTGCGACTTGATCGTGGCCGCGCCGCTGCGCCCGGCCACCGCGAACGACTTCACGCGCAGCGGCGGCCGGTAGCCGACCGCCTGCATCGCGAAGGCCTGGCCGACCGCGGTCCACAGCAGCTCGTACGGATTGAAGACAATCGTGTCGCAATCCATCAGATAGCCCATCGCGCGGGCCTCCAGCGCCGACTTCGAAACGGTTGCCATCGCGACGTTCTGGAACCAGGTGCGCAGGTACGGCACCAGGTCGCTGCTGGCGGTGGCGCGCGCTGCCGCCGCTGCACGCAGGGCGCCCTCCTTCAGACCGCCGGCGCCCGGGATCAGGCCGACCCCGATCTCGACCATTCCGATGTAGCTTTCCAGGCACGCGACCCGGCGGGCGCAGTGCAGCAACAGCTCGCAGCCACCGCCCAGCGCGAGCCCCTGAACGGCTGCCACCACGGGAACCTGCGCGTACTTCACGCGCATGAAGGCCTGCTGCAGCTTGGCCTCCTCGGCGCCGATCGCCTTCGGCCCGCCGCTCATGAACACCGGCAGCATCGCCTTCAGGTCCGCTCCGGCCGAAAATGGCTCACCGGGCGACCAGATCACCAGCGGCCGCGCCGAGGCCTCGGCCAGATCGAGCGCGCGCAGCAACCCGGCCACCGCGCCCGGGCCCAGCACGTGCATCTTGGTGCGGATCGAGAAAATCAGCACCTGGCCGACATGCTGCTGCTCGAAGGACCACAGCCGGCACGACTCGTCGGCAAAGAGCGTCTCGCCGGCGTCATGGCCGGTGGCGATTCCCTCACCGGTGAGCGGGGCCCGGAACAGCTGTTTGGCATACACCGCAAGGTTGGTGCGCGGTTCGAATCGCCCGCGCGCCGGATTCCACGACCCCTGCGGCGTGTGCACGCCGCCCGCCTTGGCCACCGGTCCGTGCCGCACCCAGTCCGGCAACGGCCCCTTGGCCAGGGCCTCGCCGCGCTCGATGTCCTGGCTCACCCACTCGGCCACGCGCTGCCAGCCCGCGGCCTGCCAGGTCTCGAACGGCCCGGTTTCCCAGCCGAATCCCCAGCGCAGCGCGAAATCGACATCGCGCGCGCTCTGCGCGATCTCGCCCAGATGCACCGCGATGTAATGGAACATGTCGCGGTAGATCGACCACAGGAAGCGGGCCTGCGGATGATCGGTCTCGCGCAGCAGCTTCAGCCGCTGTCCGGCGTCCTCGGTCTTCAGGATCCGCGCCACCAGCTCGTCGGCCTTGCCCGCGCTCTCGACGTAATCGAGGCTGCGCGGATCCAGCACCTTGATCACGCGGCCGTCCTTGCGATAGAACCCGGCGCCTGACTTCTGTCCGAGCGCGCCCTTGTCGACCAGCGCCTGGACCACCTTGGGTACCGTGTACAGCGAGGCGAACGGATCGCGCGACGCCGGCAGCGCCTGCTGCATGGTGCGGACCACGTGCGCCATCGTGTCCAGGCCCACCACGTCGGAGGTGCGGAAGGTCGCGCTCTTGGCGCGACCCAGCCGCGTCCCGGTCAGATCGTCCACCACGTCGAAGGCGAGTCCGTACTTGGCCGCTTCGTGAATCGTTGCCAGCATTCCGAACACGCCGACCCGGTTGGCGATGAAGTTCGGCGTGTCCTTGGCGCGCACAACGCCCTTGCCCAGCGTGCTGGTGAGGAACGCTTCCAGTGAGTCGAGGACGGTGGCGTCGGTGGCCGCGCTCGGCACCAGCTCGACCAGGTGCATGTAGCGGGGCGGATTGAAGAAGTGCACGCCGCAGAAGCGCGGCCGCAATGCCGCGTCGAGCGGCTCGGACAGGCCGGCGACGGACAGTCCCGAGGGGTTGGAC
>Ga0210394_10004458_pt1 | contig 16367 bp, 9 predicted proteins | sample IncBWC12MmetaG_FD_160121 | JGI IMG/M metagenome (GOLD analysis project Ga0210394, IMG submission 160121) | Forest soil microbial communities from Barre Woods Harvard Forest LTER site, Petersham, Massachusetts, United States - Inc-BW-C-12-M | ecosystem: Environmental > Terrestrial > Soil >... | reverse complement strand
ACCGAGAACGCTGGCCGAACCTGTGTCAATGTTTTTGCCCCAGGTGTAAGAGCCCCCCGCCTGAAAGCCATGGCTCATCCTTTTCGACAAATGTACTTCTAGAGCATCAAACTCAGAGCTGCCCCCCCAATAGTCACCTCGAATGTCACCAACGGCGGGATTTATCACCGTCCCGCTGCCAGTCGGCGACGGCCAGAGAAGCCCCTGGGGGGTAGCCACGGGGATGACGGTATTCATGTCGTCCTCGCGGTTCAGCATGTGGACGCCGTGATTCCCAACATAACCAACCATCACCGAGATGCTCGAAGTGAGTTGACGCTGGACGTTCAGATTCCAGATCATGAGGTAATTGCGATGCGGGTTAAACTCAATGTAACCAGTCTGCAATTTAGAAGCAGGCACGACATTGCTGGAGCCGACTGCTCCTGCCGGGAACGAACCCGGCGCCAAATTGCTTGCCGAGAGGTTCTGGCTGAACGGAGCTGGGTGACCCTCAATATTGAAAAATTCATAAGTGAGAGGCAGGACATCGAAAATCCCGAATGCCCCGCGGACCGCTGTCTTGCCGTTATGGAACGGGTCCCAGGCGAAACCAACCCTAGGTTCAAAGTCGCGCAGGGTTGGGTTGTTGAAAAGGGGGGAACCCAAATAAGGCGTGGGAGACGTCAAAGTCCGTAAGTTAACAAGCTTGTTCTGAACCTCCGTCGGCACCGTTACCATTTCGTACCGCAGGCCCAGGTTCAGAGTCAGATTAGGACGCGCCCGCCAATCGTCCTGGAAATAACCGCCAAGAAGAGTTTGTCGCAATCCACGGGGGGTAGATGTACCTGGGACTTGCCCCTGGAACTCTAGAGGCCGATTCGTCAGGAAGTCGGAGATGGTGTCGAAGGTGAAACTCCCGGTAGGGCGCGCTGGGACTGTTTCGTTGAATTGCATTCTCTCGAAAGCAACACCGAATTTTAACGAATGAACGCCTTTGGTCAGGAACACATCGTCGTAAGCCTGGAACGAGTTCCAGGCGAAGACATTACCCGTAAACGGCCCCACACCCCCGCCGTAAAAATCTGTAAGTCCTGGCACGCTCACCTGCGGTGCGGGCAGCCCAGGAAAGGCACCCAAGGACAGGTCCGTGATGTGTGGATTGAGCGCCTGTAAAGAAACTTGGCTCAATGCGGCCACCCGGCTGAAGCCAACTCGCAAAGAATTAACAAGGGAGGGGCTGAAGAAATGACTCTCCTCTAGGGATATCATTGTCCGGTGAGAAGTGTTGCCAATAACCACATCGTTAAGCGCGTCCGGAGCCTCGCTCAAACCCGCGTCGTGGAAAAACGTCCCAGATACGCGGTCCTGTTCTGAAATCGTTCGGTCTATCCTGACGGTCTCGAAATCCCCGCGAGTAATCGTGTTGACGGCAACTTTGAACAGTCCTGTGTCCCCCTGCCCCAGTAGTCCCGCGTTCGGCAAGGGGTAAAAACTTAGAAAAGGTTTAACTAAGGGGTCAATGTTTACCGCGGTGGTCGTACCGTCGGGATTGTGCAGAACGCCATTCCTGGCGGCCGGCGAGAGGACGTTATCAACGTTTGTAACGCCGCGAGCTTCCCTGAGTCCTTCATAATCGGCGAAGAAGAATGTCTTCCCCTTCTGGATAGGGCCTCCTAACGACGCACCAAATTGGTTGCGCTTAAATGGCGGGATCGTCGCGCCATCAAAGAAATTTCGAGCGTCCAGCGCGCTGTTCCGGATGAACTCATAGGCATCTCCATGGAACTGGTTTGTCCCGGACTTGGTTATGGCATTGACCACCCCACCGGAAGTCCGCCCGTACTCAGAGGAATAATTGCTGGTCAGAACGGAAAACTCCGCAACTGCATCAACGCCCAGAGCAACGCCTATCACGCTTCCTGGTGCCCCGCCTGCATAGTCAACGATGCTGATTCCGTCAAGACGATAGTTGTTCAGTTGCGGCCGCGTGCCGGAAATCACCAGTTGATTTCCATAGCCCCGGCTGCCTCGGTCGCCAGTTGCGCCAGTGGGGCGCTGAGTCGGAATGGCATTGACGGCAGGCTGGAGAGTTGCCAGTTGAGTCCAATCGCGTCCGTTCAGAGGTAGGTCGACGATCACTGTCTGGCCTACTACACCGCCGATGCTAGACGACGCCAGTTCTACGGACAGAGCCGCGCCTGACACCTCAACGGTCTGACTAGTCTGTCCAATTTGCAGCGTAATATTCAGCACCTGCTGAGATCCTACATCAAGGATTATGCCCGTCCGCACTTGGGTTGCGAATCCGCTCGCCTCCACTGTAATCATGTAGTTGCCGGGCTGCAACAAGGGCACCATGTAGTAGCCCTCATTATTTGATTGTGTGGGACGGCTTATGCCGGTGTTATTGTTCAGAGTCGTCACGGTGGCTTCGGGCACGACAGAGCCCGAAGAATCGGTGATGACACCCGAGACTTGCGCCGTTTGGGCGAAAGCGCACGCAGCGGTTAAGGATCCAACAATCGAGAGGCGAACGAGGTCCGACAGCGCCCAACAAATGGCGCGTCGCAAAATGGTGGTCGATTTCCTCAATTCAAGATTGTGCTGATGGCTCTCTGGTTCACGAATGAAGGAAATTTCCATGCCGTTCACCTCCCCTAGGTTCTGAGACCGCCTTGGGCCCTAAAGTTGGTTTTTCGTCCAACAACCCGAACTCGCCATGGACTCGAGGGTCAACGGTCTAGATCATTTCGTAACTTGTCAGCCGGTACCGTTGCTTGTTGGGTCCTTACCTGCCGCTGCCCTTTGGCTCAGTCAAAAATGGTGCATCGATCTGCTGGTAAAGCGCCGGCAGTTGGATTTCAAGTTGGCTAAGTGCCAACTGTAAATCGCGAATCTCCTGCGTTCCGGAGGTCGCGTCACCGGAACCTGCAAGCAGGGCGGTACCGTTGTCGTGCACTCTCTTTGTTTCTAAGAAAACCTCATTAACGGCGTTGTGCCAGTCGCGGGCTAATGATGTTGTGGGCGTAGGCGCGTCATCAGCAGTAGGTCCCGCCACTGCGCTTACGGGCATCGGTGGAAGTAATGGAGAAATCGTGTTGCGCACCTCGTCTACGTATTGACGAATTGCCGTAACGTGGTCGCGAATCAGCAACTCAAGTGTCTGCCGTGACCCCCTGCCTAGCTCCGCGACCATGTCGGGGGTATAGCGATCGCTTAGCCGTCGTAACGCCCAAGCCCGTGCCATGGTACCTTGTAAGAGTTCCACTGATTCATTGATAAATGCAGTGCGATCTTCAGCGATCGGAATGTGTTCTTCCATTTGCTCTTCAAGCGCCGGCCTGCCTGTGTCAACAACTGGTATTGTGTATTCACTCGCCCCAGCGTTCTCTGCGACCCCGTACCCTCGCACGGTGGCCTGTTGCGCGATTTGTGTCGTCGGATCCTGCGACGACGCCGCTGTAAATTGATTCTGTTGGGCCTCGGCTTCTTCTACTGTTTGCAGTCGAAATTGGATGTGAGGGATACCCCGCAGGGCAGACTGAAGATCATTCTTGCGCTCCGAGGTGTTAACAATTCCACGAACAACCAATGAACGCTGGCCAGGCACTTTTATGTCGCGGTCTAGCTCTATCTGCTCACCGAGGTCTGCTTTTTCAGCGTGAATGGCTATCCGAGCCTGGAGCTCGGCTTCGGCCAACTCGGCATCTATCACCGATGGTGATCTCGTACCCACATTCCCCGCGCGTTTGAATTCAGGAGACAGTGTAGCGTCCGACACGAAGATGGCCTGGTTGATGGACTCCATCGGCAACACTTCCCAAACCAGTTCATTGACCTTCACCTCGCGAGTGTCTTGCAAGCGAAGATCCTCCGCCACCGGGTGGAAATCAGAGGTCCGTACCGTGATGCGCGCCTGCGCGATAAGACCCTCTGAAGTTCTCGTCGTGAGGGTGATGAAGTCACCTCCGACAGTTGCCACTTCGTCCTGCTTCTCGCCCAGGCTATTGTGCCAAGCAGTGTAGCTCGCAGGTGATAAGGGCTCCTTCCAGTTGAGGTGGGCGCTGAGGAAAGTTTGCCGAAGTTGGGCGTCCGCGGTCTGTATAGCAACGGCCTGGTCGTGTGGGTGCCTTCGCAAGTCTACTTTACTAGCGAGCCCTCCTTCAGCCACTTGAGCTGCGTCTAGTTGATCTACCTGGCGCATATTGACCGGGTCACGGTAGATTGTGCGTGTAACAGTTTGGCTGCCGATCTGTATGCGCAGTTTCTGGTACACCACTGGCATCGTGACGCTCTGAAAAGCACGCGTTTCACATCTTTGAGCATTCTCAAGAAGCTGGCTCGCGGAGACTTCAGGCACGTGCCACATGGACGTAATCGAGAAAATGACCAAGCTTGCCACGACAAGTGCGGAGATCCATAGTGGACGGGGTACCATGCACTGGGAAATCGCCCCAAATACGCGAAGGGCCTTCAGTATGCGGTTCCACAACGAAGGCCTACCCATGCCACGTACGACCTGTCCGAGCCGAATAACAAACATAGACCGTGCGTCGGTCGGGATCGGGGAATAGGGTTTCGTCAGCTGATCTCGGTACTCCACGACATTCCCAATGACCTTTTTGATCTGCTCACTGCGCGCCCGACAAGACCAGCAGGCTTCCAAATGAACCTCCACTTGCGCGGCTTCGTAGGCTGACGATTCGCCGTCCAGGGCGAGCAACAGCTGCTCATCAGATATATGAGGGTTCTGGCTCGATTTCTTGCTGTCTGCGGAACCGTGACCTCGCCTCTCTGAAAACTTATTCATGGGACTCCTTGATTAGTTTCTTGATGGCACGGCGCAGCAACTCAGCGACCGTGGATATTGTGACCTCAAGAATCTCGGCAATCTCACGGTAGCGGAAACCCTCGGCACGCAAATAAAGGCAATGTTTCTGTTGTTCAGAGAGTGAGGAGATGGCAGCATGAACGCGAGACATCCTCTCTCTACGCAGCATAAGTTCTTCAGGACCGGGTTTCGGGTCGGCGGCAGAAAGATCCAACTCTGAGGACTCCTCAGGCACGATTGAGACAAACCGTTTGCGCCTTTTGATCTCGTTGATGCTCATGTTGTGGGCAACGCGGAAAACCCAACCGCGCAAATTGTCTTCTCTACCTCCGGCATTGAGGTGTCGGTACAGCCGAATGAAGGTTTCCTGGATGATTTCGTCCGCCTCGATAGGACTCGTACTCAGGCAAATTAGATAGCGATAGACTGGTTCGCGCAGCTCATCGAACATCTGGGTGATCCGCTCGTCAAGCTTCAGGGTTCGCTGGCCTTCCTGGCCGAGTAGAGTGGCGGGCACGCAAATATCCACACCCACTGCGCGGCTACTCTCAAGCTTCATGCGAGATTTCCCTGTTCCATTCGCTGCCCAAGCACTGAACGTCCTAAGCGCTCTGTTTTTTCCCTGATCGCTGGACGGCCGCTGCCGAAACCATCTGTCCTAATAACAACCAAGGAGGTCTTTTTTGTGACAGGCGGGTGCAATTTATTTTCTTGAGCAACGGTGTGGAAGCATCTCGATAGCTCATATCCTGCGCCAAGCGCATCATCAATTTAGCATCACTCGCAACCGTGTAGTCCCTGCTAGTTATATTCGCAAGTGAGTATCTGAAGTCGCATATTGTTGTACTCCTGGATCCAGCTTGCGATCGATGCTCGCGCTTCCTGCACGTCGCGGTACTCGACGGTCCACACTTCTTCTTCCTTCAAGTTGCGATGAAAGCGTTCGATATAGCTGTTGCCTTCCGGGTGATTATAGGCCGTGCGTCGCTGCATGGCCATCTCCCGGAACGCTGATCGGCATCGTCCGGAATCCGCACCGGACCGTACAAGTCGCTTGAACTTGGTTGCAGGTAGGCTTACAGTGCCGAACATCGAGAGTCGCTGCGATCAACTAGAATTCGGACATCCTCCGCTCGGACACTGCCGACAGTTCGTGAGCGGCGGATGGATCGGTCGTTCTCGTGAATGTTTTAGGGCCGGACTTGCAAAACAGTTTTCGCTTTAGGTAGCAAGGTATCTGAGGAAAGCCATGTTTGATGCGGGGCCAGGCGCTGATCAACAGCGGTATACATCAGTTCCCCAAGAGAGGCGGGGGTACGCCGTTGCCGCCGGAATTCTCGGCTGGACATTAGATGCCTTCGATTTTTTTGTCGTCGTTTTCCTTGTAGATACGCTGGCGATGCACTTCGTGGTCGGGAAGAGCGCCATTATTCTGACGATCGGAGCCGCCCTGGCTATGCGGCCTGTAGGGGCCCTGCTGTTTGGAATGCTCGCCGACCGTTACGGTCGCCGCAAGCCCCTTATGGCCGTGGTGGCCTATTTCTCCCTGATCGAATTACTGAGCGGCCTCGCATTAAACTATCCGATGTTCCTGGTTCTGCGCGCACTCTACGGAATCGGCATGGGGGGATTCTGGGGCGTTGGAGCCTCGATGACGCTGGAGAGCGCTCCCACCCGATGGCGGGGTGTGCTCTCGGGCCTGCTGCAAGGGGGATATCCCCTCGGCTATTTGCTCGCAGCAGTGGCGGCACGGGTGATCCTCCCGGAATGGGGTTGGCGGTCCATGTTCTGGATAGGCATGCTGCCAGCGATCGTCACAATGTACGTCGCATACAAGTCCCCCGAGTCGGAGGCCTGGAGGAAGAACCAGGCGTCCAGTCTAGGCGAGATTTTCCAAGTTGTTTGGAAGCACCGCAAGAGCTTTGCATCCCTGGTAGTCACACTCACGTTAATGGTTTTTCTTTCGCATGGCACTCAGGATCTCTATCCGGATTTTCTGAAAAGTGCGCACGGCATTGCTCCTAATGTGGTGGCATACCTGGCGATGATTTATAACGTAGGCGCTATTTTGGGTGCGATTTCCGTCGGTCACACCTCCGAACGCCTGGGAAGGCGTGGAAGCATCATTACTGCTTTGACCCTTTGTATTCTCATGGTCCCAGCTTGGGCATTCGGTCATTCGTTTGTGGTGTTGGGCGTGGGTGCGTTCTTCATGCAAGTCGGTGTTCAAGGCGCTTGGGGAGTTATACCAATCCATCTCAATGAGCTTTCCCCAGACTCAGTGCGAAGCCTGTTCCCGGGCCTGGTATACCAACTCGGAGTTTTCTTCGGCTCGCCGGCCAATTCGATCGAATATTCTCTGCGAGATCACTTTGGATACGGATGGGCCCTGGCGATTTTTGAAGGCACGACGATCGTTGCGCTCATGATCGTTTTCGCTTTAGGCCCTGAGAGGAAGGGAAGAAGTTTTCTGCGGGAAGTGGCATGTTGATCGGCTACGGACCGAAGGCTGAATCATGAAGGTCTGGAAAACTATGAATCGTATACCGGGCGGGCTGATCGTGTGCCCATTATTTCTTGGTGGAGTGACGAAGAAGCCATAGAGCACGCCAAAGGTAATCGTGGGGACCGTAAAGAAATCCATTGCAGCACTGGCTTCCCGGTAGTTGCGCAGAAAGGCAAGCCAGCGCTTGCCTAGTTCGGGATCTCTGGGTGCCCGGCGCATCCAGCGGGAGATCGTTCGCTCAGAGACATCAAAACCGAGCATGAGTAGCTCACCATGGATGCGAGGCGCGCCCTGGAGATCGCACGCCAATAGAGCGCAAATCCAGACTTGTGCCATCGCACCACGGTCTCCGGACTCACAATAATGAAGGCCTGTTTCCATCCAGACCAGAACCTCCGTGCCAAGACCCAGAAGAGCTTATCGAATGTTGCTACTCTTGGTCTGCGCTGTCTCCGCTTCAGTACCGCGAGTTGTTGGCGAAGAAACAGGTTCTCGAGGAGGAGCCTGCGACGACCGTGGAAGAGTCGAAGAATCGCGCCAACCAGAAGTCCAATGGCAGCTATCATGCCAGGGTGCTACCGCACTTTGCCTGTGGAGGGCAACCTCGTATCCCATTGAAATCACAGGCGGACAGAGTTTTGGCGAAGGACAGGGTTTAACTCCCGCTGTGGACCACCACCTTTTCCCGGTAATTTTTGTACTTAGCAGGCAGTTGAAACTCCGCACGTGGTGTATTCTGCCACTCGAATGATTGCGGAAGCGAAACGAGAAGAATATCCACGGTGGCGGCGCGATGCCTTTTGTTTGAAGAGTGGAAGCTAGACAGATCGCGAGTACATCGAACGCTCACACGAAAACGCGAGGGCAACACAAATGACAACAAGGTTGCTGAATGGCCGGTTGTTGGCGAGATCAGCCCGCACCGCGATTCTGTTCGCAATAGCGTGCGCGACGAGGCCGGCCGTGCGGCCGCAGTCGGCTTCGATAACGATAACCTTGGCGGGGCAGTCGATGATCCGCTCGGATATCCGGGCGACCGCACCGGCGGCGGTACCGGTGATCCAGGGGCTGCTAAAGGGCGATGTGGTATTTACCAACTTTGAAGCCACAGTCGCCGAAAAAGGTGAGACGGTCCACGAGGGCAGGGGATTTGTCGCTCCTCCTGAAGCGCTCGATGCGCTGACAACCTTGGGTTTTAACTTGTTGTCCCTGTCCGACAACCATGCATTCGATCTGAAAGTGACGGGTATTCAGAACACGATCCGGGAGGCAGACAGCCGGAAGATCGTTCATGCCGGAACTGGAAGCAACCTGGCCGAAGCTGTAGCACCGGGTTATCTGCTCACGCCGAAGGGCACGATTGCCCTAATAGCAAGCGCGTCAGGCCTGATTACGCCGGGTGGAAGCGCCACGGCGGACCGGCCGGGCGTGAATGAGCTTCGCATCGAAGTTGGCGACAAGGAAAATGAGGCGACAGTCGATCTCCCCCGCACGTCCGGAAACACACCGAATCAGGTGGATTCGCAGCGCATCCTTCAAAGTATTCGTGACGCTCGCCAGCACGCGGACCTTGTGATCGTGTACCAACATAACCACGTCTTCGGGAATCACTCGTTCGCGACGATTTTCACGGAAGGGATGCAGGAGCGGCTCGCCCCGGATGATTGGCTCAAGAAGTGGACCCATGCGGAGGTGGATGCGGGCGCGGACATCATAGTGATGCATGGCGCGCCTCTGCTGCACGGGGTGGAGATTTATCACGGCCGGCCCATCTTCTACGACCTGGGCAACTTCATTTACAACCTGCCGCCGACGCTGACGTACATCGACGAACCGATGAGTTGGGAGAGCGTGGTCGCGTACGTCCAATTTCAGGGGAAGAACCTGCAATCGATTTCGTTACGGCCGATCGCCTTGAACAACTTGGGCGAGGGCCAGCCTGATGTTCACAATGAGTACACCAACAACCAATTCCTCGACACGCGCGGCTTGCCCTCGCCAGTGACGGGTGCGAGAGCGGGTTATATCCTCCACCGCCTGGCCGACGCGTCAAAGCCCTTTGGCACGACCGTTGAACTGAAGGGCGACACGGCGGAAATCAAGCTGGAAGGCGCAAATTGACGTGAAGAGCAATGCCTGCAAATCGGCTTCTCTCATCCCGAACGGATGAATTCCTAGTTGGTCATAGAATGCAGCAAAAGACGCTCCTCAGTGACGAATAGGCCGTCAACGCCCGGGTAACCGGGAGTTGACCGAGGATTCTAGGAGAAACATTCTGGCTCCGATAGAATCGGCTTGGAGAGGTGGAGTTAATGCGATTCGCGAAGAGCGGGAGCTTAAACCGTGTGCCGAGCGGTCCACGATGGGATGGTCCGACGCTCTTGACGGTCCTATTTTAAGTAATACGCTTCTAAATGCATCGATGTACCAATGGAAAGGGAAATTTTTCTGCTGATTTAACTGAACTTTTTGTTGCAACTTTCTCCTGGTTTTGTTACTCGTTTTGCCATCTTGAGAAAGCAGCAGGGGTTCAATCTCTAACTCTTCGGAATGCGATAATTCGTTCGGTGACTGTCTGTAGACTAACCGGAAGATTGAGAACAAAAGTGAGCACACCACCGCAAAGACGTGCGCTGGCCCTTCCCATTTTTTGGAGTGGGAGTCCGGCACGCTCCATTAGCGAGCGGGAGACTGCCGGACCTCGCTGTCCAACCGACGAAGAGATGATGGCTCGTCTACAAGTAAGTGATTCGGAAGCGCTGCATATTCTCTTCGACCGTTACGCTTGTCTCGTATTCAGTATTGCGCTGCGCATCTTACACGACCGAGGTGAGGCGGAAGACGTCGTGCAGGATGCGTTCTTCTACTTGTACGAGAAATCGATTCTTTTTGACCAAACGAAGGGGACTGCGAAGGCCTGGATCGTTCGCGTTGCGCACCATCGCGCGATCGACAGAAAATTACACTTGGCTCGAAGAGGCTTTTATCTTGGTGCAGATATTAGCTCTGTGGACGAGACTCTATTGGGAAAAACCGATCTAGACCGCGAAATCGGATCAAAGCTCAACCGCGTGCAACTCGAAAAAGCTTTCCATGAGCTCGCAGAAGTGCAGCGGCGGACGCTCGAGTTGTTTTACTTTGAGGGGTTCGAATTACGAGAGATTGCCGATAAACTGCACGAATCCTTGGGGAATGTTCGCCACTACCTTTACAGGGGCCTGGAACGGTTACGGAAAAGTGTATTTGTCCAAAAACTAGGCGAGTGAACCATGTTGACTGAGAATGATGGACTGAACAATCACGAGAAATTCAAGGTGCTTGGAGCCTTGGCGAGTTCGGGCACGCTAACTACCGGAGAGTGGACCGAACTAAGAGGTCACTTGCAGACCTGTCAGGAGTGCAGCGAAGCTTGTCGTCAGTATCTGATTCTCGCCAGTGAAGGGATGCCCGCGCTCGCCGCTGTTTACAGTGATCAGAAAGAGCGGAGAAGCTGGCCCGATACCTCGACGTGGAGGAAGCTCCGCGCCCACATCCAGGCGCAAGAACAGCAACTAGATTCTGAATCCGCTAACCAGTTAAAGGTCGCCGGGCGGTCTTATCTTCTGTGGGGAATACCATCGAACCTTCTGGCACGTGCCGTAGTCGCAGCATGCCTTGTTGGTTCGGTCGGGCTTGCTGCGTACCGCATGGGCCTCCGAGCACACGCTGAAGCGAAGCCGACACAAGCTTCCTTCGAAGATCGTCTGCAGAGTCTGGCGGCGGAAAAGAAAAACGCAGTGGACAAATTGAACGAGTTGCTCGACACTCAAACAAAGAAGTTCTTTGAGTTGCAGGAAAAAGATTCACAAAAAGAGCGTGAGCTCAACAAACTGCAATCAGCTTTGCTTGCGTTGAATGAACGTGCGAGTGAACTCGCGGCCGCAAACGAAGCAGCGAATCAACAGTTGCACACCGTTTCACCACAGCGCGACACTCTGCTCCGTCAGCTCCGAGACACTGAACAGGCATACCAAGATACCCAGGAAGAGCTCGCGAAGCTCCGATCCGAACGCGACAATACTCTTCTCCGAAATACCTCGCTTGAATCTAGAATTGCGGGACTTGACACTACTATTCGAAACCAGGAACGCAAGCTTATAGACGATGAGCAATTTCTCGCTTCCGACCGGGATATCCGCGAGCTGATGGGAGCGCGAACGCTCTACATTGCTGACGTCTTCGATGTTGATAGCCATAGCCGCACTCGGAAGCCCTTCGGTCGGGTTTTCTACACGCGTGGAAAATCTCTCATTTTCTATGCATTCGATCTTGATCGCCAGCCAACCGTCGAGAATGCCAGCGCTTTCCAAGCCTGGGGCCGGAAAGAGCCGGACCAGGGAAAACCTTTAAATCTGGGTATTCTTTACATGGACAACGAATCCAATCGCCGTTGGGCCTTGCGATTCGATGATCCTGAAAAACTGGCAGAGATTGATGCCGTGTTTGTCACGGTCGAGCCCCATGGTGGCAGCCAAAAACCTACCGGCAAGCCTTTCCTTTACGCTTTGCTCCGGAAAGAAGCCAACCACCCGTAAGGTTGGGCAAACCCTGAACCTCTGGCGAGACGAGAATATCTTTGTCATAACGGCGCGTATGGGCCGAAGAGTTCTGCAACGGACGAAACCCACTGTCACAGAGATCCGCACTCGCTATTCGCTTGCTCCCTCGCCGAGTGGTACAGATTTCTCCACGGTGTCGTAATACTGGGTAAGTTGCGGGGTATGGAGCTATGAGAAGGCATATGCGTAGAGCCGCTGCCCTGATGGTTGCCGTTGTTGTTAGTTTTGCAAGCGCTCTTGAGGCCCAAACCACAAGTGCGTCGGTAACGGGTCAAATCACTGACCCCAGCAAAGGAATCATCTCGGGTGCAAAGGTAGTTCTCATCAACACCGGCACAAACCTCCGTTATGAGGGCACGACGAACGAGACCGGAAATTACTATGTCACGCGCCTACCGGCCGGAACCTACCGCATTGAAGTCGAGAAGCCGGGGTTCAAGACTGTAGTCAATTCAGACATAATTCTCCATGTGCAAGCTGTGCTGGAAATCAATTTTGAAATGGCATTAGGCTCGACTTCAGAAGTTGTTTCCGTGACTGCCGGGGTCCCGGACGTGCAATTGGCCACGTCAAACCTCAGTGGTGATGTCAACTCGACCACCATTCGCGAGCTACCCCTGAACGGGCGGGACTGGACCCAACTGGCAACTCTCCAACCTGGCGTACTTTCGACCGCGTCGATACAAAATCCTTTCGGTACAGCGGTGGGTGGTCCAAGGGGTAACCGCGGTTTTGGAGACCAATTGGCTATCTCCGGTGCTCGGCCAGTACAGAGCAGTTATCGCGTCGACGGTATTAACATCAACGACTACGGTAACGGCAGTCCAGGGAGCGTTTTGGGCGGGACTTTGGGGGTGGATGCCATTGCGGAGTTCTCCGTTTTGACGAGCAACTATTCCGCGGAATATGGACGGACCTCGGGTGGCGTGGTCAACGCGATCACCAAGTCAGGGACGAATCAGTTCCACGGCAATGCCTATGAGTTCCTGCGCAACAGCGCCCTCGACGCGGCAAATTTTTTTGACAACTTCAGTAATACACCGAAACCGCCTTTTAAGCGCAATCAATTCGGGGGATCTGCCGGAGGGCCGATTTGGAAGGATCGTACGTTCTTCTTCGCGGACTACGAGGGACTTCGCCAGAGCCTGGGCGTCACGAACGTGATTCCCGTGCCTTCGCCCGATGCGCGGAACGGGATCCTTGACTTTCCACCTGGCGGGTTCCCATCTGGGTGCGTCCCAACCTCAGTTCCAAACCAGTGTGCGGTGGTGGTTAACCCAAAGGTGACACCATTTCTGGCCTTGTGGGGGCTCCCTAATGTGCCCGGGTCTATCTCGGGGAACACGGGCCTTTATTCATTTTCCGCAAATCCAATTACGAGCGAGAACTTCGTGACCGCGCGAGTCGATCACAAAATTTCAGAGAAGGATACACTCTTTGGTAGCTGGCAATATGACAATTCCACTATTACTTCGCCGGACTCTGTCAACGGTTCGCTCCAGGGAGCCAGCACGCGGAGACAGTTTGTCGCGCTCGAAGAGAGCCATATTTTCACGCCGCAACTGGTCAATTCCTTTCGAGTGGGCTTTAACAGGAATGTCGGGGTGGTCAGCGAGCCCGTTAAGGCAAGTAATCCTGCTGCGGCAGATCTGTCTTTGGGCGCGATCCCTGGAATAGATGCCCCGCAACTCGATGTCCCGGGAATTGCCGATTTCCCGGGAGGCCTCAACGCGGTTCCCCCCGCTTTCTTTTACTTGAACGCATTTCAGGCGTATGACGACGCCTTTCTCACTAAAGGGATACACAGTCTGAAATTTGGGCTTGCCGTGGAGAGAGATCAAGAGAACGAGTATGGGCCGCCAACTGCGTCTGGCGATTTCCCATTTGGCTCGCTGGCCAATTTTCTGACCGGACAGCCAGATTCGTTTAGTGCGCCTCTTCCAGGATCCCTCCCGCCTGTCTTTGGGCTCCGACAAAGCATCTTTGGCGGTTACTTGCAAGATGACGTACGCTGGCGGTCTAATCTCACAATTAACTTGGGAGTGCGTTACGAGATGGCAACGGTACCCACCGAGGTCCACGGCAAGTTGTCCGTGCTGCGCCATCTTACGGATCCGACGCTTCATATTGGTGATCCCTATTTCTCAAATCCCACGCTGCGTAACTTCGAGCCGCGAGTCGGATTCTCCTGGGACCCGTTCAGAGATGGCAAGACCGCGGTCCGCGGCGGCTTCGGACTGTTTGATGTTCTTCCCCTCTCCTATCAATTTATAAACAAGGTGGTCAACGTCGCTCCATTCAGTCCGCAGGCGACGGTAGCCCCGTTACCACCGGGTGCGTTCCCAACTGGGGCATTTGCCGACCTTTCTCCCGCCGGGGTATCGCCCGACGTGCGGGTCTTGTACATTCAACCGAACCCCCCTCGCAATTACGTCATGCAGTGGAACCTGAACATCCAGCGTGAGCTCACGACCAATCTAACGGCGGCTATTGCATACGCGGGCTCACGCGGCGTGCATATGACAACGCAGGTTGACGATGCCAACGTGGTGCTTCCCACTAAAACCCCTGCGGGCTATCTCTGGCCGTCTGCGATAGGCAGTGGGGTGCGTATGAATCCCAATTTCGGCAGAATAAATTACGTGGATTATGGATCAAACTCATTCTTCGACGCCCTTGAAGTGAAGATCACCAAGAGGATGAGCCATAGCTTTCAGGTTCAAGGCTCTTATACGTGGAGCAAGAGCATCGATGAGAGTTCGGCGAACGGGCTTAGCGACTCGTTTTTAAATGCCATCGGCAACTTGTTGTGGTTTGACCGAAGGACGAGACGTGGTTTATCCGACTTCAACGTTGGCCAGAATCTGGTGATCAATTACATCTGGGATGTCCCCAGTTCACGGTCGCTCCACGGCCCTGCACCATGGATGCTTGGCGGGTGGCAGTTGGGGGGCATCTTCACAATCCAAAGTGGGACGCCTTTTACTCCCCTCTTAGGCGGTGATCCACTCGGCGCAGATCCAACCGATTCGTTTGCCTATCCGAATCGTCTCACAGGGGCGGGATGCCAGTCGCCGGTCAATCCTGGCAACCCGAACAACTATATCAAGCTCAACTGCTTCACTCTGCCAGCAGCTCCTGCTTCCCTCGCGGCGGTATGCACGCCCTTTGCAGCTGCACCAGGTACATGCGCGAACCTCCTCGGCAACTCAGGTCGCAACGTCGTGATTGGGCCTGGCCTGGTAAACTTCGATTTTTCCGTGTTTAAGAACAACTATATTAGGAAAATCTCCGAGAATTTCAATCTACAGTTCCGCGCGGAATTATTCAATGTGTTCAATCGTGCAAACTTTGCTTCGCCCGTCGCTAATAGCACGCTTTTCGATTCATCCGGGTCAGCGATTTCCAGCGCAGGTTTAATCACATCGACGAGCACTCCCGCGCGGGAAATCCAATTTGGAGTGAAGATAAATTGGTAATCGGCATCGAGAAGAGGTGCGATACCTCACAAAATAGGCCATCGTGATTTGAGCTTGCGCGCTCTTCGTCCGCCCGTAGCCATAGCGACCCGTCGGCTACGTCAAGAGTCTGTGATGAACGGTCCGACAAGAACCATCTGAGCGCTTTTGACTCTGCTCTCGGCTCAGAACATTACTCGTTTCCCTTGACGAGGCCGACGTCGTTATATACGAAAATTCCGGAGTAGTACTAGAAACCTGTGGGTTGGCCGGGCCCGCATACGGGCGAATGTTGATTTCTGTAATCAACGCGGACGCTGTCCTTATGGAGAACGACGCATGTGGATTCAAGTGGCAGAGCCCGCAATACATTTTCCCGGGCCGCATGGCGTTAGTAAAGTCGCGTTGACTCATCGACTTCGACCGGTCCACACAGTTTGCAGGCGTATCTAGAGGAAGCAGCGATGAAATGGAAGATTTGGGGCGGTATATTCTTGATGGTTATCGGGGGGATCGGCACGCGGCAACCCTTGGTCGGAAAAGCCGCGGGCGCGCAGGCCAGGAAGCCTGCGTCTGGCGTGCCGAGGTTTGAGGTGGATCCGTTCTGGCCGAAGCCGTTGCCGAATAATTTCACTCTCGGGGAGCTCGGGGGGGTCTACATCGATTCGCACGACCACGTCTGGATAATATCGCGCCCGAAAACTCTGACCAACGACCAAAAGGGCGCCTCCCTTGACCCACCAACGTCCGAGTGCTGTATCCCCGCGCCACCTGTAATTGAATTCGACGCGGCAGGCAACTACATCCAGGGATGGGGCGGGCCGGGCGCGGGATATGAATGGCCGGATAACGAGCACGGGATCTATGTGGACTACAAGGGGAACGTGTGGATCGGTGGAAACACGAGCGGCAAAGACGATCAGATCCTGAAGTTCACTAACAAAGGAGAATTCCTCCTTCAGATTGGTCATGCGGGCAAGAGCCAGGGCAGC
>Ga0210394_10004456_pt1 | contig 16370 bp, 19 predicted proteins | sample IncBWC12MmetaG_FD_160121 | JGI IMG/M metagenome (GOLD analysis project Ga0210394, IMG submission 160121) | Forest soil microbial communities from Barre Woods Harvard Forest LTER site, Petersham, Massachusetts, United States - Inc-BW-C-12-M | ecosystem: Environmental > Terrestrial > Soil >... | reverse complement strand
GGCCCGCGTCCTTGAGCCAGGCCTGCAGTGCGCTCTCGGTGAGCTGGTTGGGAAAGCCCGAAGCCGCGCCGAGCGCCAGTATCGCCAGCATCTTCGGGCTCGCGAGCAGCTCGCCGAGGCGCGCCGGCCGCGACGCCGGTGCGCCGCTCACAGCGCGTAATCCATGATGAGCGGGGCGTGGTCCGAGAAACGCCTCTCCTTGTATATGGAGGCACGGCGCGCCCGGCCGGCAAGGGCAGCGCTCACCACCTGGTAGTCGATGCGCCAGCCGACGTTGTTGGCGCGCGCCTGGCCACGGTTCGACCACCAGGTGTAGAGATCCGGTCCCCGGCGCACCTCGCGGAAGGCATCCACGTAGCCGGCGGGGCCGAAGAGATGATCCATCCAGGCGCGCTCCTCGGGGAGGAAGCCGGAGTTCTTCTGGTTCGAGCGCCAGTTGCGCAGGTCAATGGCTCGATGGGCGATGTTCCAGTCGCCCGAGAGGATGGCGCGGCGCCGGCCGCGCTTGAGGCGCGCCAGGTGGGGCGTAAAAGCCTCCAGGAAGCGGAACTTGGAGGCCTGGCGCTCGGGGCCCGCCGCCCCGGAAGGCAGGTAGAGCGAGACGACCGACAGGTCGCCGAGGCGCGCCTCGAGGTAGCGGCCCTCGCGGTCGAATTCCGCCACCCCGAAGCCGCGCACCACACGATCCACGGCATGGCGCGTGTAAAGCGCCACCCCGGCGTAGCCTTTGCGCTCGGCGTCGCAGAAGTAGCTGGTATAGCCCGGCATCTGCACGTCGTGGCCCGTGAGCTGCTCGGGCCGGCAGCGCGTCTCCTGCAGGCAGATGAAGTCGGCGCGCTGGCGCCGCAGCCAGCGGAACAGCCCCTTGGCCGCCGCCGAGCGGATGCCGCAGACATTGACGGTGATCACGCGCAAGCCGAACAATGATATGACATGCAGGAATACCAGCTCACGTTCATCGCGCTCGCCATGCAACGCGAGGCGCTGCGCTTCGGCCAGTTTCGCCTGAAGTCAGGGCGCGACAGCCCCTACTTCTTCAATGCCGGGCTCTTCAGCGACGGCGAGGCGGCGGCGGTGCTCGGCCGCTGCTATGCGGCGGCAATCGTCCGTTCCGGGCTCGCCTTCGACATGCTGTTCGGTCCCGCCTACAAGGGTATCCCGCTCGTGACCGCCACGGCGGCGGCGCTCGCCCTCCACCATGGACGCAGCGTCCCCTACGCCTACAACCGCAAGGAAGCCAAGAGCCACGGCGAGGGCGGGCTGGTGGTGGGCGCGACCTTGCACGGGCGCGTGCTCATCGTCGACGACGTGATCACCGCGGGCACCGCGGTGCGCGAGTCGCTCGAGCTGATCCGTGCAAGCGGCGCCGAGCCGGTCGGCGTGGCGCTGGCGCTCGACCGCGAGGAGCGCGGTCAGGGAGACTTAAGTGCGGTGCAGGAGCTCGAGCGCGACCAGAGTCTGAAATGTGTGAGCATCGTCACACTCTCCGACCTGATCGAGGCGCTGTCGCATCCGACGGGCGGCGTGCCGGGGATTTCCGCGCAGCAGCTCACAGAGCTCGACGCTTACCGGGCGCGCTACGGCGCGCGCTGAGCTTGCCAGCGCCATGTGGGCGGCCGAAGATAGCTTCATGTCGCCGTACGCGCCTCGCTTGAGAGTGCTGGGTTGGCTCATCGCCGCGTGTCTGGCCGCGGGCGCGGCCGGCGCGGCGCCGCAGAGCAGCGGCAAGCCCACCTACCGCTGGGTCGACGATCAGGGCGTCGTGCATTACGGCGACCAGATCCCGTCGCAATACGCCGGCAAGGACCGCGAGGTGATGAACCCCCAGGGAATTCCGGTCCAGCACTTCGACGGCGAGAAGAGCCCGGATCAGCTCGCCACCGAGGCGCGCGCGCGCGCTGCGGAGATCAAGCAGAAGCAGCACGACAGCTTCCTCGTCACGACCTACACGTCGGTCAAGGACATCGAGGCGCTGCGCGATGCGCGGCTCGACCAGCTGCATACGCAGCGCAACGCCGCGCAGCAGTACGTCGAGAGCCTGCGGGCGCGGCTCGGTGCACTGCAGTCACGTGCCCTGAGCTTCCGCCCCTACGCCTCGGGAGCTACCGCGCGGCGCATGCCCGACGATCTGGCCGAGGACCTGGTGCACACGGTCAACGAAATGCGCACCCAGTCGAGTGCGCTCGCCACGTCGCAAGAGGAAGAGACGAAGCTGCGCGCCCAGTTCCAGGCCGACATCGAGCGTTACCGGGAGCTCCATACGCTGCACTCGAACAACTGAAGCGCGCGGCGCGCGCCGCCCTCAGCCGTTGCCCGAGTGTCCGAAGCCGCCCGCGCCGCGCCCGGATGCCGCGAAGTCGGCGACCACTTCGAGCTCCACCTGCACCACCGGCACCACCACGAGCTGCGCGATGCGCTCGCCGGGCGTCATCGTGTAGGGCTCGGTGCCGCGATTCCAGCACGACACCATGAGCTGCCCCTGGTAGTCGGAGTCGATGAGGCCCACGAGGTTGCCGAGCACGATGCCGTGGCGGTGCCCGAGACCGGAGCGCGGCAGGATCACGGCCGCAAGCTGCGGGTCCTCCAGATGGATCGCGAGGCCGGTCGCAATGAGCTCGGCGCGCCCCGGCGCGAGCTCGAGCGGCGCCTCGAGGCAGGCGCGCAGATCGAGACCCGCCGAACCCTCGGTCGCGTAGGCCGGCAGCGGAAACTCCCGCCCGATGCGCGCATCGAGAATGCGCACCTTGAGCGCACGCCGGGTGGAGCTCATGCGCGCTATTTAAGCGAGTGCCGTGCCGCGCTGTGAGCGGCCGGCGCGCGCGCTGAGCTCGCGCGCGATGAGCGACACGAGTCCCCGCGCCAGCGCCGGCTTGCCGGCACGCCCGAGCTCGTAGCGCGCGCCGCGGGCGAGCACGATCAGCTGGTTGTCGTCGACGTCGAAGGCCTTGTCGTCGCCGACCTCGTTGGCGGCGATCATGTCGAGATTCTTCTTCATGAGCTTGGTGCGCGCGTTCTGCTCCACCGACTCGGTCTCGGCGGCGAAGCCGACGACGAACGGCCGATCGGCTCGCGCCGCCACCGTCGCCAGCACGTCCGGCGTACGCTCCATCGACAGCTCGAGCGTGTCGCTGGTTTTCTTGATCTTGTGCTGCGCCGCGCGCAGCGGCCGGTAGTCCGCCACCGCGGCGGTGGAGATGAAGACGTGCGTGCCGGCGAGCTCACGCAGCACCGCGGCGAGCATGTCGGCGGCGCTCTCGACGTCGATGCGGCGCACGCCGGGCGGCGTCGGCAGGCTCACCGGGCCCGCCACCAGGACCACCTCGGCGCCGGCGGCACGCGCCGCCTGCGCCACCGCGAAGCCCATCTTCCCGGAGCTGCGGTTGCTCACGAAGCGCACCGGATCGAGCCGCTCGCGCGTCGGTCCGGCGGTGATCAGCACGCGCACGTTCGCGAGCTCTCCGCCCGTGGCGACGAGCGCCGCGAGCTGCTCGGCGAGCTCGAGCGGCTCGAGCATGCGGCCTTCGCCGACTTCGCCGCAGGCCTGGTCGCCGGCACCCGGACCGAGCACCGTAACGCCGCGCGCGGTGAGCTGCGCGACGTTGGCGCGGGTTGCGGCGTTGGCCCACATGACGTGATTCATGGCCGGCGCCACCGCGATCGGCGCCTCGGTCGCGAGGCACAGCGTGGCGAGCAGATCGTCGGCGCGCCCGCTCGCGAGGCGCGCAAGGAAGTCGGCGGTCGCGGGCGCGATCAGCACGGCCTCCGCCCAGCGCGCGAGCTCGATGTGGCCCATGGCGGCCTCGGCCGCCGCGTCCCACAGATCGGTGCGCACCGTGCGCCCGGACACCGCCTGGAAGGTCGTGGCGGTCACGAATTCCCGTGCGGCCGCGGTCATCACGACCTGCACCTCGGCGCCGCGCTCGCGCAGCCGCCGCACCAGGTCCGGGCTCTTGTAGGCGGCGATGCCGCCGGTCACACCGAGAAGGATGCGCTTGCCATGCATGGAGGTTGCCTCTCGGCTGCAGATTATCTCACCGGCGTGTGCAGGCAGCGCAACGGGCGCCACGGAATGCGGAAAACACCCGCTTCGCAGCGCTTTCATCCCCTCCCCGCGGGCCCCGGGGCCTCCTTAGACTCACGGCGGCTTCCCTTAGAACGGAACGTGATGACCACCCGCCACTCGCCGGACGCCGAGCGGCCGCGCGAGAAGCTGCTCGCGCGCGGCGCGCATGCGCTCTCGGACGCCGAGCTCCTCGGCGTGCTGCTCGGCTCAGGGATCCGCGGGTGCTCGGCGGTGGAACTGGCCCGCGCGCTGATCGGCGAGTTCGGCTCGCTCCGTGAGCTGATGAACGCCGAACGCGCGCGGTTTCGTGCGCGCTGCGGCATCGGGCCGGCGCGCTACGCGGTGCTGAAGGCGGCGCTCGAGCTCGCGCGGCGGCACTTCCGCGAGGCGCTGCGGGTGGGACCCGCACTCGCCGCGCCCGAGACGACCCGCAGTTTCCTGCTGGCGCAGCTGCGCGACCGCCCCTATGAGGTGTTCTGCTGCCTGTACCTCGACAACCGCCACCGGCTGCTCGCCTTCGAGGAGCTGTTCCGCGGCACCATCGACCGCGCCGGGGTGCACCCGCGGGAGGTGCTGCGCCAGACGCTCGCCCACAACGCGGCGGCGGTGATCCTGGCCCACAACCATCCCTCCGGGGTGCTCGAGCCGAGCCAGGCGGACGAGCTCATCACGCGGCGGCTGCGCGATGCGCTCGCCCTCATCGACGTGCGGGTGCTCGATCACTTCATCATCGGCGACGGGACCTGCTTTTCGTTCGCCGAGGCCGGACTTCTCTAGCCGGGCCAAGCGGTTGTGCCTCCTTGTGATCCCGCCGCCGGGCTGGTATAAAGCCCGGCCCGGGGGCCGCCACGCCTGTCGGGTAAATCTCTAAGTACCTGATTTCTCTCAAGGTTGCATCTATGTCGCGCGTCTGCGAGGTCACTGGGAAGAAGCCGGCGGTCGGTAACCGCGTCTCCCACGCCAACAACAAGAAGCGCCGCCGCTTCCTGCCGAACCTGCACACGCAGCGTTTCTGGCTCGAGGGCGAGAAGCGCTGGATCACGCTGCGCCTCACGACCAGTGGCATGCGCACCCTCGAGAAGAAGGGCGTCGACAAGGTCGTCGCCGAGCTGCGCGCCCAGGGCATGAAGCTCTGAAGCGGCGGCACCCGGAGAGTCCCCCATGCGTGAGAAGATCAAGCTGCTGTCCTCGGCCGGAACCGGCCACTTCTACGTGACCACCAAGAACAAGCGGCTGCACCCCGACAAGCTCGAGGTGCGTAAATTCGACCCCGTCGCGCGCAAGCACGTCGCCTACAAAGAGTCGAAGATCAAGTAGCGCGCCGGGCGCGCACCCAAGGCGCGTGCCGGAGCTCCCCGAAGTCGAGACGACGCGGCGCGGATTAGCGCCCCACACGCGCGGGCGTCGCGTCCACGCGCTCAATCTTTACGAGCGGCGACTGCGCTGGCCGGTACCCGCGGGACTGCCCGCCAAGCTCGCCGGGCAGCGCATCCTCTCGACCGGGCGGCGCGCCAAGTACCTGCTGCTCACGCTCGAGTCCGGCACGCTGCTGGTGCACCTGGGGATGTCGGGGAATCTGCGCGTCGTGCCGGCGTCCGCCCCGCGGCTGCCGCACGATCACTTCGACCTGGTGCTCGACTCAGGTCGCGCGCTGCGCTTCAACGACCCGCGCCGCTTCGGCAGCCTCATCTACGTGCAGGGCGATCCGCTCGCGCATCCGCTGCTCGCGCAGCTCGCGCCGGAGCCGTTGTCGCGCGCCTTCGACGCTGACTACCTGTGGCGCATCACCCGCAGGCGGCGGGTGGCGGTGAAGCAGCTGCTCATGAACAGCCGCCTGGTGGTCGGCGTCGGCAACATCTACGCGAGCGAGGCGCTGTTTCGCGCGCGCATCCGCCCGCGCCGCCAGGCGCGCTCGCTGTCGCGCGTGGAGGTTTCGCGTCTGGTGCGCGCGGTGCGCGCGGTGCTTGAGCAAGCGATCCGCGCCGGCGGCACGACGCTGCGCGATTACCTCAGAACGGACGGCTCACCGGGCTATTTCCGCCAGCGCCTCTATGTCTACGAGCGCGCCGGTCTTGCCTGCCGCCGCTGCCGCGCGCCGGTGCGCGCCATCACGCAGGGCCAGCGCTCGACGTACTATTGCCCGGTATGTCAGAAGTAATCCTGCGCCATCTCGCCAGCGTCGATCCGGTGATGGGGGGCCTGATCCGCGCCGCGGGTCCCTACCGGCTCGAGCTCGAGAGCGGCTGCGAGCCGTTCCAGATCCTGGCGCAGGCGATCGCGCACCAGCAGCTGAACGGCACCGCCGCCAACACCATCCTCGCTCGTCTGATCGCAACCTGCGGGTCGGGCACCTTCCCGACACCGGCGCAGGTGCTGGCCGCGCCGGCCGCGCAGCTGCGCGCCGCCGGCTTCTCGTTCGCCAAGGTCGCGGCGCTCAAGGATCTCGCCGCCCGGACACTCGCCGACGAGGTGCCCGACCGCGCGACGCTCGCGCAGCTCGACGACGAAGCGATCGTCGCGCGCCTCACGCAGGTGCGCGGTGTCGGCCGCTGGACGGTGGAGATGCTGCTGATGTTCCATCTCGATCGCCCGGACGTGCTGCCGGTCGATGACTTCGGGGTGCGCGCCGGCTTTCGCGCCGCCTACGGACTACGCTCGCTCCCGCACCCCAGGGCGCTCGCCGCCTGGGGCGAACGCTGGCGGCCGTACCGCAGTGCCGCGGCCTGGTACCTGTGGCGCGCGCTCGAGCTCGCGCGCGCGGGCACCCTGCCGGCACCGGCCGAGCGCGTGCGGCTGCCGCGCGTGGCGAAACGCCGCCGCGCCAAGGCACGGCGCGTGAGGCGCCGCGCCACGAAGGCCAAGGGTCGTGCGACGCGCACGGGACGCACTGCGAGCAAACGCCGCGCCAGCGCGCCGCGCAGGAAACGCTGAGCCGCCGCCGCGGCTCTCAGGTCCGGCGCCGCTTCTTGAGCTCCGCATCCACGATCGGGTGCACGAACTCGCTGACGTTGCCGCCGAGCACCGCGACCTCGCGCACCAGGGTCGAGGAGATGAAGGTGAACTGCTCCTGGGGCGTGAGGAACACCGTCTCGATGTCGCGCTCCAGATGGCGGCTCATGTTGGCGAGCTGGAACTCGAACTCGAAGTCCGACACCGCGCGCAGGCCGCGCAGGATGACCCCCACCTGGTGCTCGCGCGCGAAGTCGACGGTGAGGTTCGAGTAGCCGAGTACCTCGACGTTCGGCAGGTCGACGAGTACGCGCCGCGCCAGGTCGACCCGCATCGCCAGCGGGAACATCGGCGTCTTATTGGGGTTGGCGGCGATGGCGACGAACACCCGCTCGAACATGCGGGCGGCGCGCCGCACCAGGTCCTGGTGCCCGTTGGTGATCGGATCGAAAGTGCCTGGATAGACGGCGTTGAGCTTCATCTAGGCCTCGAGCCCCCCTGCCTGGCCGCGCGCGTAGAGATGATACCCGACCTCGCCGGCGCGCTTCCCCTTGAGCGCCCGCCAGCTCTCTGGCAACGCCGGCGGGCCCTCGCGCGCGGCGCACTCGACATAAATGAGCGCCGTGGGGGCGAGCCAGCCGCCACCCTCGAGCGCCGCCGCGGCCGCGCCCAGCAGCCCCGCGCCGAACGGCGGGTCGAGGAACACCACGTCGCAGGGCTGTGGCGCGCCGGCGAGAAACACCAGTGCATCGGCGCGCTCCACTTGGGTCCCCGGCGCGCCCCAGGCGGTGAGCGTCGCCGCGAGTGCATGCACGGCGGCCGCGTCACGCTCGACGAAGGTGACCGCCGCCGCGCCGCGCGACAGCGCCTCGAGGCCCAGCGCGCCGCTGCCGGCGAACAGGTCGAGGCAGCGCGCGCCGCCGATGCGCGCGCCGAGCCAGTTGAAGAGCGTCTCGCGCACCCGGTCCGGGGTCGGGCGGATGAGCTCCACCGCCGGAAAGCGCAGCTTCCTGCCACGCCAGGCGCCGCCGATGATGCGCAGCACGCGCGCGTCGGCGCCGCGCGTGGCGGGAGCGCGGCTGCGGGCGGCGGATTTGCGGCTCGACGCCACGGCGTTTCCTGAAGGGGTGCGCACCTTGCCACGATTCTCGCCGTAAGCGTACTCTAGGTCGCCTCGTCCACAAGCACTCGAACAGCACCGGCGGGAGGGGTCGCGACCGGTGGGGCAGCTACGAACAATACCGACCACGGCACGCGCGGCGCGCTGCAGGCGCCCGGACACGTCAGGCGGTTCATAGAGTCAGGAGTTGTAGGGATATGCGAAACCTCACTGCGGCCGGGATCATCGCACTTGGGCTGCTCGTCGGCGGCTGCTCTGAGCGCAACGACCAGATCGGCGCGACCGATACCTCCTCCGGCAACGGCAATCCCGGCGGCTCGAAGGCCCCGCCCCCGACGGCCGCGGCGACCGCGTTCTTCAACCTGACGAGCGGCCAGCTGCCCTACCCGACGGACCTGTACTTCGCCGGCTCCACCGACGGCACGCTCAACATCCAGCCGGCGAATGCGCTCGAGCCCAACCAGGCGGCGGTCAACGCCCTCGACGGCTTCTCGACGAATGCGGTGATCCGCGAGACCTTCAGCACGCCGCTCAACCCGGCGAGCTTCACTCCGGCCTCGGTGATCATCGTGCCGGTGAAGACCAGCAACGAGACCAAGGCGACGGTCGGGGTACTCGGCGCGCCGCTCACCATGGGTGTCGACTTCACCGCGGCGCTCGCCACCGACGCGGGCGTCGGCAGCACCATCCTCGAGATCACCCCGCTCCATCCGCTCGTGCCGAGCACCTGTATCAGCAACGGCCAGTTCCTCGGTGCGAACTGCACGACCGGCACGGGCTACCTGGTATTCCTCACCAACGGCATCGCCGATGCCTCCGGCAACCCCGCCCAGCCGGACGCGGACTACGCCGCCATCAAGGCCGCGCTCGCCGCCGGCGGGCCCACCTGCCCCGGCATCACCAACGCGACGCTGAACGGCGTCTGTCAGCTGACCGGCGCGCACCTGGCGATCGCCGGCGCGCTGGCGCAGCAGATCCCGGCGCTGGCACAGAGCCTCAATCCCGCCAACATCGTGCTGTCCTTCAGCTTCACCACCGAGTCGACCACGGACACGCTGATCCTGATGTCGGCGACCGCGCAGCCGCAGACCCTCAAGCTCAACCCGACGCCCATCAACACCAGCATGGTGAACCCGCTGCTCCCGGGACACGCCAACATCTGGGTCGGGGTGCTGCAGATCCCGTACTACCTGAGCAAGAGCGCACCGCTCACCACCTCGTGGAACGCGCCGCCCTTCCCGCTCGATATGACCAGCACCTTCGTGACGCGTTACAACCCGCTGCCGGTGGCGACGCAGAATCTGCTGATCCCGGTGCTGGTCACGGTCCCCAACGCGCAGTCCACGGCCGGCGCTACCCCGCCCGCCGGCGGCTGGCCGGTGCTCATCTTCCAGCACGGCATCACGCGCGACCGCGAGGACATGTTCGGCGTCGCCGACTCCTTCGCGGACGCGGGCTTCGTCGTGGTAGCCATCGACCTGCCGCTGCACGGCGTGACGTCCACCTCGGATCCCTTCTTCGCGACCGATGCCAACCCGCTCTACACCGGGTTGATCCCGGCCGGCACCGGCTCGATCGAGCGCACCTTCGATCTCGCGCTCATCAGCCCGCCGGCGATCGACCCTTCCGGCTCGCACTTCATCAACCTGACGAGTCTGCTCACCTCGCGCGACAACAACCGTGAGGCCGTCGCCGACCTCGTGACCTTCGCGCGCTCACTGCCGGCCATGACCATCGGCGCGGCCGGTGTGAACCCCGCCGGCATCCACTATCTCGGCCACTCGCTCGGCGCGATCGAAGGCACCACCTTCATGGCGGTCGTGAACGCGCCCGGCGTCGGCCCGGTCATCAACACGGCGACGCTCGCCAACCCCGGCGGCGTGCTCTCGACGCTGCTGATCGATTCACCCACCTTCGCGCCGGAGATCAACGCCGGGCTCGAGGCGCAGGGCCTGCAGCCCGGCACGACGCTCTACGCGCAGTTCTTCCGCGACTCGCAGACCGTCATTGATGCGGGCGATCCGGTCAACTACGTCGCGCTTGCGACCGCGCAGCACCCCATTCACCTGCTGCAGGTGGTGGGTGGCGGCCCCGACGCCTCCTCACCGACCGGGCTCTCACCGCCCGACCAGGTGGTGCCGAACTCGGCGACGCAGGCCCTGATCACCGCCTCGGCCTACGGCCCGGCGGGCGCGGCCGGTGCGCTGACGCGCGTCAAGTCGCCGGCCGGTGTGCCGCCGATTCCGCTGATCGGACCGGCGGGGGGCTTTCGCGCCTACGTGAACTTCGTCCTCGGCGATCACGGCTCGATCATCGACGACGTGGTGCCGGCGGTGACCGCGGAGATGCAGGGCGAGGCGATCAGTTTCGCGCTCTCGAACGGCGCCGAGATCGTCGTCAACGTGCCGCCGGTCATCCAGCCGTAACAGCGGCGGCGGTACGCGCGCGGCGGCGCGGCCGCACCCGGCCGCGCCCGCTACAATGGCGCGATGTTCGACCGCGCCCCCAAAGATGCCGCACCCACCCCGGCCGCACGGCCGGGGTTCCTCACGCGGCTGCGCCAGCGGCTCAATCGCGGCGATTCCTGGCTGACGCGCGATCTCGGCGAGCTCGTCCAGGGGCGCATCGACGCCGAGCTCCTGGAGGAGCTGGAGACGCGCCTGCTCGGCGCGGACGTCGGCGTCGCGGCCACGGCGCGCATCCTCGGGGAGCTGCGCGAGCGGGTCGCGCGCAACGAGCTCGCGGACGCCGCGGCGCTGCGGCGCGCGCTGCGCGCCTCGATCGTCGCGATCCTCGCGCCCTGCGCGCGGCCGCTCGTCATCGATCGCGCCGTGAAGCCCTTCGTCGTGCTGGTGGTCGGCGTCAACGGCTCGGGCAAGACCACCACCATCGGCAAGCTCGCGCGCCGCTGCCGGGATGAGGGTGCGAGCGTGCTGCTCGCCGCCGCCGACACCTTCCGGGCGGCTGCCATCGAGCAGCTCAAGGTATGGGCCGAGCGCACCGGCGCCAGCTTCGCCGCGCAGCTTCCCGGCGCCGATCCGGGCGCGGTGGTGTTCGATGCGCTGCAGAAGGCGCGCGCCAGCGGCTGCGACGTGGTGCTGGCGGATACCGCCGGACGGCTGCACAACCAGTCGCACCTCATGGAGGAGCTCAAGAAGGTCCGGCGCGTCATCGAGCGCAGCGACCCGTCCGCCCCGCACGAAGTGCTGCTGGTGCTCGATGCCAACCAGGGGCAGAACGCGCTCGCCCAGGCGCGGCAGTTCCAGGCCGCGGTCGCCGTCACGGGGCTCGTGCTCACCAAGCTCGACGGCACGGCGCGCGGCGGCATCGTGATCGCCATCGCGCAGGAGCTCGGCATTCCCATCCGCTACGTCGGCGTCGGCGAGGGGCTGGAGGACTTCGGCGAGTTCGACGCGGAAGGGTTCGCCGCCGCCCTGGTGGACGGTCCGGATAACGCCGCGGGCGAGGCACGCACGCCATGATCGTGTTCGAGCACGTCTCCAAGCGCTACGCCAACGGGCGCGAGGCGCTCAAGGACGTCAGCTTCAACATCCACACCGGCGAGATGGTGTTCCTCACCGGCCGCTCCGGCGCCGGCAAGAGCACGGTACTGAAGCTCATCGCGCTGCTCGAGCGGCCGACCCGCGGCACGGTGGTGGTGAACGGCAAGAACACCCGCACACTCAGACACCGGCACATCGCCGCCTTCCGCCGCCGCATCGGCGTGGTGTTCCAGGACCATAAGCTCCTCGCCGACCGCCCGGTGTTCGACAACGTCGCGCTGCCGCTCGCCGTGGCCGGCGCGCCGTTCAAGGAGATCGACAAGCGCGTGCGTGCCGCGCTCGACCAGGTGGGGCTGCTCGGTCGCGAGCGCTCGCTCCCGCTCGAGCTCTCGGTCGGCGAGCAGCAGCGCGTCGGCATCGCGCGCGCGGTGGTCAGCAAGCCGCCGCTGCTGATCGCGGACGAGCCGACCGGGAACCTCGATCCCGATCTGTCCCTCGAGGTGATGCGCCTGTTCCGCCGCTTCCAGGACGTCGGCGTCACGGTGGTGATCGCCACACACGATCTTTACCTGGTGCGCGAGTTCGGCCAGCGCGTGATCACCCTCGAGGGCGGGCATCTGCAGGGAGGCGAGCCGCCGGATGCGCTGCCGAGTGTGGTGGCGACCCGATGAGCCTCGACGTCGCGCTCACCCGCCACCTGCAGGCGCTGCTCGGCGCGCTCGGCCGCCTGGCGCGCAGTCCCCTGTCGACGTTCCTCACGCTGCTGGTGATCGCGCTGGCGCTGGCGCTGCCGGCGAGCCTGCGGGTGTTCGTCACCAACGCCCAGGCGGCCACGGGCAACTTCGGCAACGCCATCGATCTTTCCGTTTACCTCAAGACCGACGTGCCGCTCGCCAAGGCGCAGCAGCTGGCGTCGGCCGCGCGCCAGCGTGCCGACGTCGCCGAGGTGACACTCATTCCGGCCGACAAGGGGCTCGAGGACTTCCGCACCTACTCGGGGTTCGGCGAGGCACTCGCCGCACTCAAGGAGAATCCTCTGCCGCACGTGCTGCACGTACGGCCGCGCGCGGCGTCAAGCTCCGCGGCCGCGCTCGAGACGCTGCGCGGCTACTTCACCGCCTGGCCGGAGGTCGACCTGGTGCAGGTGGATTCGCAGTGGGTGATGCGCTTCAACGCGATCCTCGAGGTGCTGCGCCGGCTGCTGCTCGTGGCGGCGGCGCTGCTCGGCGTCGGTGTGCTCGCGGTGATCGGCAACACCATCCGCCTCGAGATCGCCGGCCGCCGCGCCGAGATCGAGGTGATCAAGCTGGTCGGCGGCTCGAATTCCTACGTGCGGCGGCCGTTCCTCTACACCGGCATGCTGTACGGCCTCGGCGGCGCACTGCTCGCCTGGGGCATCCTGGCGCTGGCGCTGGCGCTGCTCGGGGAGTCGGTAGCCAACCTGGCGCGGCTCTACGGCAGCCACTTCGAGCTCCTGGGACCCTCACCCGCCGAGATCGGCACGCTGCTCGGCGCCGGTGCGGCGCTCGGCTGGCTCGGGGCGTGGATCTCAGCGGCGCGTCATCTCTCGGCCATCGAGCCGCGCGCCTGAAGGCGCGGCTTTTGCCGCCTGCGAAGCCGCTTCAGGTCGCGGCAGCGGCGCCGTGGGTGTGTTCGACGCTCTCCATCCAGCGGCGGATGCGGCGCGCGTCGGCGACGCGGCTGCGCTTGCCGTAGGAGTTGAGCAGCACGATCACCACCGTGCGTGCTTCGATGATCGTCTGCATCACGAGGCACCGTCCCGCCTCGGCGATGTAGCCGGTCTTCTGCACGATGATGTCCCAGTCGGCCTTGGAGGTGAGCGAGTCGGTGCTGCGGTAAGTGAGGAGCTGGCGCCCGACGCGCACGTCGTAGCTCGAGTCGGTCGAGTACTCACGAATGGCCGGCACCTTGGCCGCCGCCATCACCAGCTTGGAGAGATCCTCGGCACTCGCCACGTTCTCGTCCGAGAGTCCGGTCGGCTCGACGAAACGCGCACTCGTCATGCCGAGCGCGCGCGCCTTGGCGTTCATCGCCGTCACGCACGCCGTGACCCCGCCCGGGTAGTTGCGTCCGAGCGCGTGCGCGGCGCGATTCTCGGAGGCCATGAGGGCCAGGTGCATGAGATCGCCGCGCGTCAGCGTGGCGCCTGGCGTGAGGCGGGAGGCCGCCCCCTTGCCGTGCGCCATGTCCTCGGCGGTGATCTCGAGCGTCTCATCGAGCGGCTGGCCGGCCTCCATGACCACCAGCGCCGTCATGAGCTTGGTGATCGAGGCGATCGGCATGGCGACGTCGGAGTGGCGCGCGTAGAGGACCGAGGAGCCGGTCGCATCGAGCACCAGCGCGGCGCTCGAGCGCAGCGCCGGCTCCTTGATGGAGACGCGCACGGCCTGTCCCTGAGTCTGTGCGGGGGCAACCCCCGCGAACGCCAGGCAGAGGACTGCCGGGATCCATGTACCGCGAACGTGATTCATCGTGCGTCTTGCCCCGCCCTTTGGCTCAAGCCCCGTTTGAGTCTATCAAAACACGGCCTTATGTCATGCAGCGTGACGCACTCTTAACTTTCACCGGCGCCGCCGGCGCGCGCTCCGCGACCCGTGCGCCCGGTCACACGCCTAGCGGGGCCAGAGCCAGCCGAAGGTACCGGCGGTGAGCGAGGCGTAGATCAGGCCGTCGAGGAAGCCCTTCAGCGTCAGCGTCCACGAGCGGCGGTACCAGATCGAGAGCTCGCACAGCGCGAGCGAATAGCCGATGAAGGCGGTGGCGCCGGCGATCTGAAAGACCCGTGGATAGCCGGCGCCGACAGGAAGCGCGCGGCTCGCGATGTAGGCGGTGAAAAAGCTCACGACCACCAGGAACAGGAACCACTGCACCAGGTTGCGGGTCATATTGACCATGCCGTTGGGCATCACCGTCATGACGGCCACCGGGCCCTTGGCGAGCTTCTCCTGGAACCCGGGCGATCTCATCTCCTCCCGACCCCCGGGACGCGGCAGGAAGTAGTCGCCGGGTGGAATGGCGAACGGCCGCAGCGCCCCGAGCACTTCCTCTTCCCGGGGCATCCGCGGGAAGTCGTTCCGGTGCCAGAGCGGCGTCATGTGGATGATCGAGCTCGCGATGAACACGATGACGGCCGCGAGCAGGATCGGCAGCCAGAGGGAGAGGAGACTAATCATGGGGCCCCCTTCGTTCTTATAGGGTGTAGAGGCGCCTGCGACTCTAGCGGACCGCCCGCCGGAGGAGGAGTCCCCCACCCCCCTGAAGGGGGATTCCGGACCCCGCAGGACGCGTCCAAGCTATTGGCTCTCAAGGCTTATTTGGCCCCCCTCGGGCGGAACTTCCGGCGCCTTTAGCACTCTAAGTACCCGACTGCTAGAATGACCACCAAATCCACGGGAGAACAGATGACTGCAGGTACCGCATTGGTTGCCCGCATGGGCGATCAGGCACTCGCCGGCCCGCTGGGAAGCCTCGATGCCTACCTCGAGCGCGTCGGCCGTATTCCGGTGCTCTCACGCGAGGAGGAGCGCGCCCTGGCTGAGCGTTTCCGCTCGCAGGGCGATCTCGATGCCGCGCGGCACCTGGTGCTCTCGCACCTGCGCTTCGTGGTGCACATCGCCCGCGGCTACAGCGGCTATGGGCTACCCGTCGGCGACCTCATCCAGGAGGGCAACGTCGGGCTCATGAAGGCCGTCAAGCGTTTCGACCCCACGCTCAACGTGCGCCTGGTCTCGTTCGCGGTTCATTGGATCCGGGCCGAGATCCACGAGTACGTGCTGCGTAACTGGCGGCTGGTGAAGATCGCCACCACCAAGGCGCAGCGCAAGCTCTTCTTCAATCTGCGGCGCATGAAGAAGAACCTCACCTGGCTGTCGGCCGAGGAAACCGCCGCGGTCGCGCGCGATCTCGGCGTGACCGTGACCGAGGTCACCGAGATGGAGAAGCGCCTCGCGGCGCGGGATCTGTCCTTCGACCCGACGCCCGAGAGCGACGAGGAGGAGACCTACAGCCCGGCCGCCTACCTGTCGGCCCCGGATGCCGATCCGGCGACGGCGGTCGAGGATGCCGAGAGCGCCGACGACGAGAGCGCGCGTCTCAAGGGTGCGCTCGCGCGCCTCGACGCACGCAGCCGTGACATCGTTGAGCGCCGCTGGACATCCGACGGTAAGGCGACGCTGCACGAGCTCGCGGAGAAGTACGGCGTCTCGGCCGAGCGCATCCGCCAGATCGAGGCGAGCGCGTTGGGTAAGCTGCGCGGCTTCATGGCCGCCGCCGCCTGAGCGCAGCCGGCAAAAGTCGCATCTTTTGCCGGTGGCCGACGGAGTGATGTCCGCCGCAATCGCTTCCTGTGATTGCGGCCAATAAACTGATAGCGTCGCCGCCCATGCGTACTGTCAGCGAGTGGCTCGGCGAATACGGCGAGAGCCACCAGAACCCCACCAACAAGCTGCTGCACTGGCTGTGTGTGCCGCCGATCGTGCTGTCGGTGATGGGGCTCCTTTGGTCGCTGCCGGTGCCGGCGGCGTTCGCCGCCGCAGGGCCCTGGCTCAACTGGGCGACACTCACCGCGGCGGCCGCGGTCGTGTACTACTTCGCGCTGTCGCGCGCGCTCGCCGTGGGCGTGTTGATCGCCTTCCTGGTACTGCTCACCATCACCTACTCGCTGGCGCAGCTCCCCTGGCCGCTGTGGGTCACGTCGCTCGCGATCTTCGCGGTG
>Ga0210394_10004454_pt1 | contig 16374 bp, 13 predicted proteins | sample IncBWC12MmetaG_FD_160121 | JGI IMG/M metagenome (GOLD analysis project Ga0210394, IMG submission 160121) | Forest soil microbial communities from Barre Woods Harvard Forest LTER site, Petersham, Massachusetts, United States - Inc-BW-C-12-M | ecosystem: Environmental > Terrestrial > Soil >... | reverse complement strand
GGCGCAATACCTCATTCCAACAGAATGCAGTCGGAGTTAAGAAGAGAATTGAGCCACAGTCGTGTCGAACGACCGTCTCGCCAATTCATCCAGGGGAAGCTTGCGAAGTTCCTTGTTAAGGACTTCGATGCCAAACGGGCCGCGGTATCCCGCTTTCCAGACTTGATCGAGAAAACCTCGAATATCGAACTCGCCTTCGCCGCAGAGCCTTCTGTGATTGATCGTGTCTTCGTGGAGGCCCCAGGGAGCGGTGAATGTGCCGTCGTTGATCTCGACGGCGAAGAAATACTCCAATGGGAAGCGGGAGATTTCCTCGTAAGGAATGCCGAGTTTTACGACGTGCCAGAGGTCGAAGATGATGCCGCCGTTTTTCGCGCCGGCACCCTTCAGCATTGCCAGAGTGTCCGGAAGGCTATCGACCATGGCGAACGGCATAAGCTCATAGACAACCTTGGTGCCGTAGGCGGCAGCGTCTCTACAAAGCGCGGCGAAGGAGTCGATCACTTGGGGCATGGGCGTGTCCGTATGGAAGAAGTCGCCAACTTTAATGTGCCTTGCGCTTAAGGCCTGCGCGGCGGTCAACAGGTCTTGCTTCACCAGATCCGACTGCTTCTTTCTCTCGCCGGTAAGAAACCAATCCCCCAGGAACTCGATCTCGATGTGCTTCATGCCGTTGTCGTCGAGGATGCGTTTGATTTCCGGCAGGGGTCGGCGCTTGAGCGTGTGGAGCAGGTCGGCGTGCCAGATGCCGACGCCGCGAAAGCCCGCCTTGGCGCAGGCTTCGACACGGTCCTTGAAATCGAAGACGCTGTACTCGTGATCGGTGTGCGGCTCGGCGGCGCCTGCAAGCGTCCAGTACGAAGCGATCAATTCGACTTTGTTCTTCATAGCGGGTGCTCCGCTTCCAACACTCAAATGTTGATTGCATTTGTCGGCACTTTACACGAATTCGAGAGGGCGGGAAGTAAAAACTGTCGGCGCGGCCAGGTCCATTTTTCCGTCCGCGCGGCCGAGAGATACCCTGAGCTCCTGCCGCGAGTTACTTCAACGGGTCGAAGACGCAGTGAATTCGAAATTCGTGTTATTGTTTCCCAAAATTCGAATCCCGCTCGCACAGTGACACCCCGCCCGCAAGGAGAACCGATGGACGAGATCGTTACCCTAAACCGGCGAGAGCTGCTGAAAACCACAACTGGACTGCTGACCGGATGGGTGATCGCAGGAAGCCCCCTGGCCCTGATCGCGCCCGGGCGCGCGTGGGCTGTGGACCTTGTCAGCCTCACGAGCGCCGAGGGCGCCACGCTCATGAGCGTGGCACGCACGATCGCGCCGCACGACAAGCTGAATGACGCCGCGTATGCACTGGTTATCCAGGCGATTGACAGCGATTCTGCGAAGGACGCCGACACGCACAAAATGATCCGGGGAGGCATCGCTTCGCTCAGGTCCGATTTTTCCGCGGCATCCGAGACCGAGCGCGTCGCGGCGCTGAGGGAGATCGAGTCCTCCGCATTCTTCCAGACGATACGCTTGAAAACTCTGCAAGTCCTCTACTCCAGCCCGATTGCGTATGCCTATTTTGGCTATGAGGGCGAAGCATTCTCCAAAGGCGGTTATCTGCTTCGCGGGTTCAACGACTTGCGCTGGTTGCCGGAAGTTCCCGTGGAAGACAGCGGCCCGCTCCCGGAAGGCGAATAGCCGGCGGAGAGGTGTGGCATGGCCCGCATCGAGTTCCAAGACGAAAGCGCTGTCGTCATTATCGGATCAGGCGCGGGTGGCGGCACTCTGGCCCACGAACTAACGACACGAGGAATCAAGGTCGTGATGCTGGAGGCCGGCAAGCGACACTCGACAGCGAGTTTTTCCCAAGTGCCCGGGGCTGCTTTTCTCCAACTGACCTGGCTTGATCCTCGGACACAGAGCGGCGATTGGGGCGTGGCAAAGAATTTCCCCACGCTCCCCGTGTGGCACTGCAAAACCGTCGGTGGAACGACAGTTCATTGGACGGCGGCCACGCCGCGCTTCGAACCGTGGGAATTGCGGGGGCGGTCAACGTACGGCAACATTCCCGGCACTTCGCTGATCGACTGGCCGATTTCTTACGACGAGCTGAAGGCGTACTACTTGCTGGCGGAGCGCCGGCTTGGAGTCACGCGCCGCAACGGAGTTCCGGGCCTGCCCGCCTCCAACAATTTCAAGGTGATGTACGCCGGCGCGAAAAAGCTGGGCTACAAGCGCGTCCACACGGGCCACCTGGCGATCAATTCGCGCCCTTTCGACGGGCGCGCCAGTTGCATCCAGCAGGGCTTTTGTGCGCAGGGGTGCAAGACACGCGCGAAGTGGAGCACGCTATACACTTCGATCCCGCGGGCCGAGGCTACAGGAAACCTGGATCTGCGCGTCGAAAGCACGGCCACGCGAATCGAGCACGGCGCCGATGGGCGCGTGAACGCAGTGATCTACCGCGATGGCGAGGGAGGCGAGCAGCGGCAGAAAGCGCGCGTTGTGTGCGTCGCGGGCAACGCAATCGAAACGCCACGGCTCCTGTTGCTTTCGGATTCCTCGAAATTCCCCCACGGGCTTGCCAATTCCGAGGGTCAAGTAGGGCGAAACTACTGCCATCAGATTCTCGGATTTGTCTGGGGAATCTTCGACAAACCGATATCTTCTTGGCGCGGCGCGACGCTCGCGGGAGTGGTCGAAGATGAAGTAAGGAACGATCCCAGCCGTGGATTCGTGGGCGGCTATCGAATGGAATTGTGCACGCTCGATCTGCCGACGTTTCCGCTCGTGGGTCTGCCGTATGGGTGGGGCCGCGATTTCGCGTCTGTCATCGAGAACTATCGGAACATTGCGGGCATGCTGATCAATGGCGAGGACATGCCGCGCGCGGAGAACCGAATCACGCTGAATCACGACGTCAAGGACTCGTTCGGTTTGCCGGTTGCGAATGTCCACGTCGATGAACATCCGAACGACCAGGCGATGCGCAAGCACGCACAGACGCAGACGTCCCGGATGTACGACGCGATCGGGGCGAAGCGAGTGGTGTTCGGTCCCGTTCCGCCCGCGACGCACAACACGTGCAGCGCCCGCATGAGCGCGGACCCGCGTGAAGGCGTCGCCAACGCCTGGGGGCGAACCCACGACATCAAGAATCTTTTTATTTCCGACGGCAGCGCCTTGCCCACGGCAGGCTCCGCCAATCCTACTCTGACGATTGTGGCCCTGGCGCTGCGCCAGGCGGAATACATCAGCCGCGAGATGAAGGCGCGCAGGGTTTGAGTTTCCTCCAGGGTGGAATTCGCTCGCGCTTAACTTGCAGAGGCAACGCGGTGTGGAGAAACCACGAGCAGCTCAGCGAGTTCTCCCGGCCGGTCGAGCATTACGTCATGGCCACACTCGATCGTGATCGTCTTCCAACCCCGCGCTTTCGCTTTTTCGTGGAACTGCGGAAAGGGTGAGGGAGACCAGCCGCTCGCCAGAATGTAGGTGACATTTTTGATCTGGTTGAGGGCTCCGGTCAGACGCACGGGTTGCTCAAAACAAGCCAACGTTTGCATGGTGCTTTGCCGGTTCACCCAATCGCGGTCCCTGGGATTGACGTTAAATTCTTCTGCGGAAATCGGCGGCAGTTTCCATCCTTCGCCGACTTCTTTTGCCTGCGCGAGGCGCTGGTTCCTCACTTCCGGCGGAATCGTGTCGTTCAAGCATTGGCCATTCTCTAGAACGAATGCATCGACATAGACCAGCGCGCCAATTTGAGCCGGAACTCGATCCGCCACGCCAGTGACCACGCAGCCGCCGTAGGAATGGCCGCACAAAATCACACCCGAGAGTTCCTCCCAGCGAATCAGATTCGCGACGTCGGTGATGTGCGTGTCGAGGTTCACGTTTGGCGAAGACAGGTGGCTCCGGTCAGCGACTCCTGTAAGAGTCGGCGTGAACACCTCATGGCCTCGCGCCTGAAGTAACCGGCGAACTCGTTTCCAAATCCAACTGCCGCGCCAGGCGCCGTGAACCAAGACGTACGTGGACACGATCAACCCCCTCGGTCGAGAACCCTTCTAGAAATTCAGGCTCCTCTACTCATCGAGTTGAGGACACCTTTCACCGCCTCCATGATCTTTCCCTCGTTGGGCAATACGTACTTCTCGAGCGGCTCGCTATACGGGATCGACGTGTCGAGTGCCGTCACCATCTTGACCGGCGCCTTCAAGTGCTGAAATCCCCGTTCGGCAACCTCGCCGGCAATGATCGCGCCCACGGAAGCATGGCGCGTCGCCTGATCCACTACCACCAATCGTCCTGTTTTCTTCACCGACTTGACGATGGTCTCGATATCCAGAGGCTCGATCGTGCGCGGGTCAATCACTTCCACGCTGATCCCCTTTTCCGCTAGCGTTTCCGCCGCGGCGAGCGATTTCGATACCATCCATCCCGTTGCCACCACGGTGACGTCGCTGCCCGCGCGCTTTACATCCGCGACGCCGAACGGAACGACGTAGTCGCCGTCTGGCACCGGCCCCTTGTCCAGCATTTGCATATAGTGATGAAGATAGATCACCGGATTGTCGTCGCGGATCGCCGCAGCCATCAGTCCCTTGGCGTCCGCGGCGCACGACGGAATCGCCACTTTCAAGCCCGGAACCCCCATCATGGTGTGATAGATGCAATTCGAGTGCTGCCCGGCCCAGCCCGCGGCAAAGCCGTAACCGGCCTTGAAAACGACCGGCACTTTCACCTGCCCGCCCGACATGTAGCGCAGGCGCGGCGCCTCGTTGAGCACCTGGCCCATGGCGACGAGCATGAATTCGCTCATCCATAATTCGACGACGGGCCGCAAGCCGGTCATCGCCGCGCCGATGGCGATCCCCAACTCGGCGGTCTCCGAGATCGGCGTAATGCGGACGCGATTCTTGCCGAACATGCGGACCATCGGGTCGCGATCCGTCATTCCCAGATTCTGCCCATAGAAGATGACGTCGGAATCGCGCTTCATTTCTTCGGTGATTGCGACGGCCATCGCTTCGGCGTACATCATTTCACGCGGCATGGGCGCTCCCTCTTCTTCTACGCGAACACATACTTCGTGGCTTCTTCGGCCGCTGGGAAGGGACTCGCAAGCGCAAACTGCACCGCTTCTTCCAACTCCGCGCGAACGGAATCCTCAATGCGCTTGGCGTCCGGCTCGGACAAGATTCCTCGGCTCCTCAATTTCTTGCGAAACAGCTGGATCGGATCTTTCGCCCTCGCGGCGGCGTATTCCTTCTTCTTGCCATAGGTTTCGATGGCTTCGTGTTTCGGAAACTGCGTGGGCACAGGCGGGATCGTGATCGCGTTGCCATGGGCGCTGAAACGGTAGAATTTCGATTCAATCAAGCTCGGCCCCTGGCCGGCTCGCGCGCGCTTCACAGCTTTGCCGACGGCTTCACAGACTTTGAGCACGTCCGTACCATCGACGGTGACGCCCGGCATGCTGAACGCCTCCGCCTTCCGGGAGAGCTGGTCGCCCGCCGCGCTGTTGGCGTCCTCGAGACTGACGTGGGTGTAGGCCTGGTATTCGTTGTTCTCGAGGACATAAACAATCGGCAGTTTCCAGACCGCGGCCATATTCAGGGATTCGAAGAAGACTCCCTGTTTGCTGGCGCCGTCGCCGAAGAAGCAGTAGATCACCTGTCCAGTCTTTTTTACTTGCGCCGTCAAGGCGGCGCCGGTCGCGTGCGCGATGGCCTGTCCGATGATGCCCGAGGTTCCCGGAAAGTGGTGTTCCGGGTCGGCAAGATGCATCGAGCCGCCGAAGCCCTGGCACAGACTGTCCTTGCGGCCGTAGATCTCCGCCATCATTTTTTTCACGGAGGTCCCCAGAACGATCGGATAGCCGTGGCAGCGGTAACTGGGCATGGCCAAATCGTTCTCTTGCCGTGTGGCCAGAGCCCCGACGATGGAGGCTTCGGCGCCGTCGGCAAGATGCGTGTGGCCGCGAATCACACCGGGATGCTCGACGAATGTCCGCTTGACGCGTTCTTCGAACTCGCGGATGCGCAACATCTGCGTGTACATCCAGATCAGCCTCTGTTTACTGAGCTTCGCGGTAGGCTTCTTCGGCATCGCTTCCTCCTTCCGAGTTCAGGGCTTCGGCACAACCTCACCTGCCTCGCCAATGTGGCAGAGCACATCTCCCACCGGAACTTCCGAATCTTCCTTGGCAACAATTTCGAGCAGCACGCCCTCGACCGTGGATTCGAGCTCGTAGTTCACCTTGTCGGTCTGCAACTCGACGACGGGTTCGCCCACGCGCACTTTCTGCCCCTTCCGCTTGAGCCACTTCACCACGATCACCTGCGTGGCCGGAATCCCTCCCGTTTTCGGAACTCGGAGCGTGGTGATGATAGTGACCTCCTGCCTGCGTGCGAAGATTCCGCGTCAACGTCAGACCGTGACTCGCGCTCGCGACAGACCGTAGCTTTCCAGGACTTTCAGCAACTCGCGATGCCCGAAGGCCTGGCAAGGCGAGGCGTAGCCCGTCTTGCGGGGTGCCGCGTGGATCAAGCTGTGTGCGGCGTACGCCTGCATGAGGCCCGTCTGGCGATAGCAGCACGTGCCGAACATGATGCACTGCGCGAACGCAGTCGTCCCCCGGCCGTAGACCACGTCGATCGTGCGATGCTCCCGCGTGTTCTCGCGCGGCGGTGTACCCCCCTGTACGGCGCTCGCCATCTCCGCCAGCCTTTTTTCCTGCTCCGCTTTCGGCAACGGGCGGATGTTCTCCTCAAAGTTTTTCTCCGTGGCGAAAACGGCCTCCATGATCTGCCGATTCAGGAGGCCGCCCATGGCCCTCACGTTCGCCACCTGCGGGTGATGCTTATACCAGACCGGGTGTGGAAATCCGCCCCAGGACAGCGCCAGTTGCGTCTCGAGCAGCGCGGGCACGGCAACTTCGTGCGCCGTGGCTCGAGGCCAGGGCTTATAGCGATTCTGCTCAAGGTAATAGGCGTCTGTAGGAATCACCGCGAAGATCGTCTGCGTCGAGCCAAACGTTGGAATGCCGTTGAACATGGAGAGACATTCAAGCGAGTCGATTCCTCCGGCTTCGAGGACCAGGTGCACGGCGATGTCGCTCGCCGCACACATGTAGGCCATGGCGGGTGCCGCCAGCAGGCCCTGACGCGCGAATTTCTCGCCCCAGTTTTCCTCCACTTCACGGTGCCACGTTTGCTCGCCTCCGATATCGACGTAATGGCAGCCGGCCTTGAGAGCCGCCTCGATGACTCGAGGACCGTTGTAGAGGAACGGTCCCACGGTGTTGCAGACCACTCGGGCGCCGGTGAAGAGCTTGACGAGATCGTCCACAGACCCGGCCGTTTCGGCGATCTCGTAGTCGGCGGTCTCAATTCCCGGAACGTGATTCATTACGTCCTGAATCTTGGCGCGATTGCGGCCAGCCGCGATGAACGGCACGTTGAACTCGCGCAGAAATTCCGCAGTGAGGCGTCCGGAAAATCCGCTGGCGCCGTACAGAACGACGGGTCTCTTGCCGCTCATTTTCGGTCCTTGTGATGGCGTTCAGTATACTGATTGAGGTTCGATGAGGGACACAGTATCCTTATTCGCCCCTCGCTTGCAAATAATGATTTCGGCCGCACGAAGGCAAGCGTCTACGGATTCAGAAAGGAAAACACACCGTGCTTTTTCCACGCGGTGAGACGCGGACTTTCATCGGAACGATATTCGCGCTCGCTCTCGGCGCGGCCATTGTTTTTGCTACGGGTTGCGGGCTCCAGTCCCAAAAGCTCGCGCAAGAGGCAAAGGAGCGGCAAGGAATAGTGAAAGCAGCGGTAGATGGCGCGAGAATCCAGAATGCCGACCAGGAACCCGGAAACTGGATGAGCTACGGCAGAACGTACAGCGAGCAGCGCTTCAGCCCGCTGCAACAGATCAGCGATCAGAACGTTTCTCAGCTCGGCCTCGCCTGGCATTTCGATTTGGACACGCATCGCGGGCAGGAGGCCACGCCGCTCGTCATCGATGGCGTCATGTACTTCACCTCGGCGTGGAGCAAAGTCTACGCGCTGAATGCAGCAACGGGCGAAAAGCTCTGGTCATTCGATCCGAAAGTGGACCCGGGATGGGCGGTCAACGCCTGCTGCGACGTTGTGAACCGCGGCGTCGCGGCATGGAACGGCAAAGTATTTGTGGGAACGCTGGACGGCAGATTAATCGCTCTGGATGCCGCGTCGGGCAATCAGGTTTGGCAGGCGCAAACCACGGACCCAAGCAAACGGTACACCATTACGGGAGCGCCCCGAGCGATCAAAGGAAAAGTGATGATTGGCAATGGCGGCGCGGAAATGGGCGTGCGCGGCTACGTCTCGGCCTATGACGCCGAGAGCGGAAAACTCGTGTGGCGCTTCTTTACCGTGCCCGGTGATCCCTCACAGCCATTTGAAAGTCCGATCCTTGAGAAGGCGTCGAAGACGTGGACCGGCGAGTGGTGGAAGAACGGAGGCGGTGGCACGGTTTGGGACTCGATGGCCTACGATCCCCAACTGAATTTATTGTACATCGGAACAGGAAATGGAGATCCATGGCCGCGCAAAATCCGCAATCCTCGGAAAGAAGACAACCTGTTCACATCCTCGATCGTGGCCCTCAATCCTGACACGGGCGAATACGTTTGGCACTATCAGGAGAACCCGGGGGATGAATGGGACTACGATTCGGACGAGCAGATCGTCCTCGCCGACCTGAATCTTAATGGCCAGCTCTCCCATGTTCTCTTGCACGCTCCAAAGAACGGCTTTTTCTATGTGCTGGATCGGGCGACCGGCAAACTACTGTCCGCGAAGCCTTTTACGCGTGTGACTTGGGCCACGGGCATCGACGCGCAAACCGGCCGTCCTATCGAATCTGCGAGCGCGCAATACGAAGCGGGCCGTGATCCGGCCCTCGTCTCTCCGGGTCCGGGAGGAGCGCACACCTGGCAGTCCATGTCCTACGATCCGGAAACAGGGCTGGTTTATTTTCCGGTGCTCGACGCGGGATTCCCGTACAAAACCGCGGAGCACTTCGCTCACAATTCCATCGCTTGGAACAACGGCATTGACCTCGTAGCGGCGGGCTTGCCGCAGGATCCGAAGATCAAGAAGATGGTTCTTGAAAGTATTCGAGGTCACCTCACCGCCTGGGATCCCGTAGTGCAAAAAGAAGTCTGGCGTGCAGAGCGGCCCGGCCCGTGGAATGGCGGAGCTTTGTCGACAGCCGGGAACCTGGTGTTTGAAGGCACCGGGTACGGCCTTTTTGAAGCTTTCCGTGCCACGACGGGAGAGAAACTTTGGTCCGCGCCGACGGAAAGCGGTGTAACTGCAGGCCCCATCGCCTATACCGTGAATGGAGAGGAGTACATCGCAGTACTCGTGGGGTGGGGCGGGGTGCTTCCTCTGGTCGCCGGCGAAATCGCGCTGCAATCGCCGCGGATTCCAAACGCTCCTCGGATGCTGGCATTCAAGTTAGGCGGCAATGCAAGTCTGCCGCCGGTCCCCGAGGCACAGCTCAGAGCATTGAACCCGCCCCACGAAACTCCTAGCACCGCGACGGAAAAAAAGGGGGAGGCGCTGTATCAACGCTACTGTGGCGCCTGCCATGGCGATGTCGCCGTTAGCGGCGGCGTATTGCCCGATCTCAGATACTCAAAAATGCTCGCCCGCGACCAGTGGCTGAAAATTGTAGCCAAAGGCGCGCTCAGCTCCGCGGGCATGGTTTCGTTCGCAAAGGAACTGACGCGAGAGGATGCAGAGGCGATCCGGTCGTACGTGATTTTTCGCGCGAACCAAAGCCTTACGGAAAGCAACGCGGGGAAGAACTAGAAGTCGTCACGTCCTGTCCCCGCCTCAGTGCGCAGTCGCCCGGAGCGCGAACAGGGCTAGCGAAAAGACGTAGCTCTTGGATTGCCGACAATCCGACCCAACCGAAGGAGTACAATTACAAGTGCCTGGGCGAACCTCGATTATGGTCTGCGTTAGCGGAATCGACCGTGATTCCGTCTTTTGACGCTCGGAGGTTTCATGATTGGGCGTACATTGTTCTGTTTGCTCGTGAGTGCGACATCCCTTGTGGTGCCGTCTGCCCTCTCCGGCAAGGCCGAAACGGCCCGTGTCACGATCACTGGACGCGGACTCGCCAGCCCGATTCAAATCACTGACGCCAAGGTTCTTGAACTAAGCCATGCGTGGGGCGGAGAGTTTCTGGATGCCTCCAGGCCGCCTCTGTCGCAGGCCCCGAACGTAGACAGCCCGTATGAAGTGACCTTCTATTCTTGGATCGCCGACAATGACATCCGCAAGACCTGCGTCTTTTTCTACTCTCCGGGTTCCGCGGCGGCGCCGGGGATCATCTACCTGCCGAGGCAAGGCCCGGTTTGGTGGCTGAATTCCGGGACTATGATCCGCGAGGGACGAGATGGAAAGTGGAGCTATGCTGCCCCCGCGTGGGAAGCACTGATCAAGCCCTTCATCGCCAGAGCCGCGTCAGGGCGCGGTCTAGCCGCCGCATCCAAATCGGAGATTGTGGTCGACAAATGGACAAAACCACTACCGGGTTGGCTGTATGTCCTCGATCCGCGGTCCGATTCCACTAGCCCCGGCTCTCGCGTCTGGCTGGTCGATCCTGAAAGATCGACAATAGTGGGGTGCGTTCGCACTGGTTACGAATCCGACTTCGCCCTTTCCCCGGACGGAAGCCGCCTTTACATTGCTTCGGGAGAACGGGAATCGGGCGAGCTTGCCGTTATGGACACTGCGACCGGGAACATTCGCCACATCCCCTTCCCAGATCGCGTGTTATACAATCCGTGGTATCACGGTCTCCCGCCGTTCTCAGGAATGGCGTTAACCCCGGATGGTCGCGCCTTATGGATTTCCAGCCAGCATGTTTTTTCGCCGGATAGGATTGAGACCCGGCTCTTAGTCTTCGATACGCATGGCGAAAGGTTCCTGAACACCACAGTCGACCTCGGCAACTGTGATTACCGTGACTTCGTCGGTGCTTCGACCGCGAACCAGCTTGATTTTTTGTGTGGGTCCCCCACAAATTCCAAGCAAGTCCGCTTCGTTCGGCTTGATGCAGGCAGTGAGGTGTCCAGTAGCTCTGCCGACCTTCCGGTGTCGAGGGGATGTGGTCTGGCCGAGGCATTCCCGTTGTCTGGCGGCACCAAGCTGGCTATCGTTCGCACGGACGGAGCCGTCTACGAGATGGATACAACGACGCAGAAGTTCAACCCTACTTCCGCCACGGGCGAGTGCCGTGAGTGGACTGTGGCCGGTGGTGAATGGCCTCGTTCGGCAGGGGGCGCAAAACTTTATCTTGGCTACGGGGGCGTTGCTCCCAACGGAATGTCGGCGGCCAGCGAGCTTCGCGTCTTCGATACCGCAGCATGGGTAGAGTCCGGGCGCGTCCAAACCAGTGTTCCGTTCTGGGAAGCGGCAGCTAGCCAGGATGGGAAATATATTTATGCCACGGCCCCCGAGCAGCATGGCATCGTGGTCCTCGATGCGGACTCGCTTCGGGAGAAGCGGGTTATCGCCGTCGGGAATACGCCATCCCTTGCCATCGTTGCGCCCAATTCCGCGCCGTAAAATCATGGCCGCAAGCGCGAATTAGGTGTTCGGCTTCATCGCGGAATCCTGTTCGGGTTCACCCCGGAACGCCGTTCGGAATCATCCTGGAAGCCTTCACCTTCCTCCGGATTCCCCTTTCAATGTACAGCTCGGCCCGTTCCGGCCCAGTACGGAGCACGCAAAAGTTTCCGATCAATTTTTCCCGCCGGGGTTTTGGGAATTTCAGCAACGAATTCGACTGTCTTGGGGGACTTCACGCCCCCAAGCTTGGCCTTGCAACGAGCGAGCACTGCGTCTTCTGTTAGTGACTGCCCTCTCCTGAGCGCAATGATTGCCTTGACCGCCTCTCCCCATTTCTCATCCGGGACTCCGATGACAGCGCATTCGAAGACTTCCGGCAAAGACATGATCGAGGCTTCCACTTCCGCGGAAAAAACATTGAAGCCTCCGGTAATGATCATGTCTTTCTTGCGGTCGATGATATAGAAGAAGCCATCCGCGTCTTGATAGCCCACGTCTCCCGTATGGTGCCACCCATATCTTCGAATTTCCGCCGTGGCTTCTGGAAGATTGTGGTAACCGGGCGTCACGAGCGATCCGCGAGCCACAATTTCTCCGGTCCGATTCGGTGGCAGAAGACGGCCTTCATCGTCCATGATCGCAAGACGAACGCCGTACGTGGCTCTGCCGCAACTCCGCAGCCGCTCGGGATGGTCGCCCGCTGCCGCGGCAGCGTCCGTCTGCTGGTCCAGCCAGGTCAGCAGCATGGGCGCCTCGGTTTGCCCATAGCATTGACAAATGCAAGGACCAAAAACTTCGACTCCCTGCCTTACACGGTCGGGCGAGACCGGCGAAGCCGCCAGAAGCAGAACGCGCACGCTTGCATATTTGAAATCGCGAACACGCGGATGATCGAGCAAAGCGTAAAACGCTGTAGGTGGAACAAAAAGATGAGTTACGCGGAATCGCTCGATGTTTTGCAGAACCTCGCCGGCATCGAACCTGGGCATGACGACGTTCGTCGCCCCGAGCGTGAACATTGCAAACGATACGACTCCCGCGGCATGGGAAAGCGGCGCGGTGCTCAGGCACACGGGGTCGATCCCCTCGCAGCGCCAATAGTGTCCGGCCATTTCCGTGAACATTGCCCAGGAAACGGTTGTTACGCGCACGCCCTTCGCCGGCCCGGTCGTGCCGCCCGTGGGAACAAGACCAACCAAGCGGTCAGGGTTCCCCAACGGGTCTCCCCAATCCGCTTCCTCAAGAGACTTGCTCCCAGCCATGAAGTGTTCGAGGGAGGGATCGTCTCGGACTGAGGCATCGATACAGATCAGATTGCGGACGGAGGGCACAAACTTCCGGATTTGTTCCACCTGCTCCTGGAAGCTGCTGTGATAGAAGAGCCAGCGAATCTCCGCATATTTCATGAACTCGATATTCGCGTCGATTGCGTTTCGGTAGTTGATGTGAACCCACGCGCCACCGGCTCGCATGATGCTGAGCATGCAGACGAGAACTCGCGCATCGTTCAACGAGTAGATCGCCACGCGGTCCTCGGCTTCCAGTCCGTTCGCGCGCATGGCTGTTGCGAGCACCTGTGTCGCGTTGCGTAGCTGGGTATAGCTGTAGCGAGTGTCACCGTCCACAAGAGCCGTTCGTCCCGCGTGCTCTTCCGCTGCTTTGTCAAAGTAATCGATCGCTCGCATCGGACGGTGTTTATCCGCCAGCTTTACGCAAGCCCAGCAGGAGAGTGGCGTTTTCCTTCAAAATCAGCGGCCGAACCTCGTCTCGGATTCCAATCTTCTCGAAATCCGAAAGCCACCGGTCCGGCGTAATCAACGGGTAGTCGGAACCAAACAGCACTTTGTGCTTCAGAAGAGTGTTTGCGTACTGCACTAAAGTCGGTGAGAAATACTTTGGCGACCAGCCGGAGAGATCGATGTACACCTGCGGCTTATGCAGACAGACGGAAATGGCTTCGTCCTGCCAGGGAAACGACGGGTGCGCCATGATGATCGGCATATCGGGGAAATCAACGGCGACATCATCGATGGGCATCGGATTCCCATACTTCAGATGCACGCCGCCGCCGCCGGGCATGCCCGATCCGATCCCGCTGTGCCCCGTATGAAAGATTACCGGGAGGCGCGCTTCCGCGAACACTTCGTACAACGGATACGCGATGGGGTCATTCGGGAAGAACTGCTGAATTGGCGGATGCAACTTGAGACCGTGAATCTTGCCTGTCGCGAGCAGTCTTCGGGCTTCCGTGACGCCCGGCTTTCCGCGATTCGGATTGATGCTGGCGAACGCCAGGGCGATGTCCGAATTCTCCGCGGCAAATTCCGCCACGCTCTCATTCGATACCGGCGGCCTGCCACTCAGGGTTTCATCCACAGCGAACACCACGCAAGCGATCTTGCGCGAGCGGTAGTAGTCGGCCAAGGCGCGCCGGTCGTGCGTTACGCCGCTGTCCCCAAAGTATTTCTTCGCGGCCCGATCCGCCGCGGAATCTTCGCAGCTATGCTCGATGTGCACGTGAACGTCGATGGCGGTCATCGAATCCACGTCAATGAACCCCAGGTTGCTCACGGTGCTCCTTCCCGGTCGGCCATCACTCGAATATCACGGTCTTGTTCTTATATAGCAAAATCCGGTTTTCGATGTGCCAGCGCACGGCGCGCGAAAGGACAACCTTCTCGATATCGCGGCCTTTTGCCACGACGTCCTCGAGCGCATCCCGGTGCGAGACTCGCTCGATACCCTGCTCGATGATGGGTCCGTCATCGAGGACTTCGGTCACGTAGTGCGCCGTCGCGCCGATCAGCTTCACTCCGCGCTCATACGCCTGAACGTGCGGCTTGCCCCCGACGAATGCCGGCAAAAAGGAGTGGTGAATATTGATAATCCGCTGGGGAAAGTGCGCGATAAATTCGGTCGACAAAACTTGCATGTAGCGCGCGAGCACAATCAGGCCGATCTCATTCTTCTTCAAAAGCTCCAACTCCTGCCGTTCCGCCTCCGGCTTGGTTTCCTTCGTCACCGGAATAACGCAGTAGGGAATTCCGTAAAAGTCCGCATGAGGTTTCGCATCCGGATGATTGCTCACAATGACCGCAATCTCGCAGGCCAGCTCATCGCTGCGCTGCCTGTACAGCAGATCCACAAGGCAGTGGTCGTGTTTCGAAACGAATATCGCGACGCGCGGCCGGTGGCTGGATAGCGCAATCCGCCACTTCATTGAAAATTTCTCCGCGATCAGAGCGAACTTCTCGGGAAAATCCTTCAAGTCCAGTTGAAACCCGTCCAGATCCCACTCGATGCGAGCCAGGTAGTACCGTTCCTCATCCGCCTGATGCTGCTCGAAATGAAGAATATTTCCGCCGTGACGGTAGATGAAATCGGCGATCGTGGCGTCGAGGCCTTTGCGATCCGGGCACTGAATCAAGAGAATGGCCGAGTTTCTCAAGCGCTTCCTCCCGCGTCTGAAATACCTTCGGCGCCTACTTCGGTGACGCATCGAAAAACGGGCGGTGACCTGCGCGAATCAGTTTACATGACTATGCTTGTGCGCCGTTCATCTACAACGATGCTTACGCCATCTGAGTTGCGCTAGTGAGGCATCGGCCACGCCTGAGTGGTGCGCCAACCGGGCGCGTACGACGTGCGTGCGACTTCGGAATAGGGGCAGGGGCTGACGACCGCGCGGATTTCGGTTTGCACGTGACGCTCAACCGTTGGTTTCGATGAGCCCCCACCTGCCTCGCCCCACACAAAGATCGCCTCGGTGCCGGGGTTGCAGAACTCAGTTTCGAGAATCGCGAGGGTAAGCATCCCGCCTTTCGTTTGAACTGTAGCCGCACCAGGTGGAAATTCCGATCACTTTGCCGTCATGCATAACCTTGTCGTACGGCAGAGTGGAATACACAGCGGATGGAAAATCAAAGTACTTCGCTCGATTTTGTTTCTCGAACATCGTGGCGATCGCGCGCGTGACGTCGTCGCTATTTAGCGCCAGCGTCGCTTTTTTTCGTTGTGGCTTCTTGGCGATCCTTTCGAGAGCGTCCCGGCCGATGAAATCGTGATCGAATTTGACGACAGGTCCATAGCCGAGATCGTAGGGAGTCAGATAGTAGTCTTCGATACGATTGGAATCATAGCTGCCGCCGAGCGAGGCGATCGCTTCGTAGCCGTTTGCCGGGAGCCATTGCCGGTAGGCCTTCAATTTTTCTCCGGAATAGATCGCGGGCATGGGTGAGGGAATCCATCCCGATTCCAGCGTATTCGACGAATAAGCTCGAGCCCCGACAAGCCGGAGGCCGAACTCTTCGCCGGCTCCAACGATTGCCGCTTTTACCGCTTCCCCATCCTCCCACGGGCCGAACAGTTCCAATCTAGGTTGCCCAGCCACGCCGTGACGCAAGGCCCGGACGTTGCGCCCGGCAATCACGATCGTCGCCACGTGAAAGAATTTTAGATCCGGGGCGGGCTTGCCGGTCACTTTTTCGATGACTTTCATCGCGTTCGGCCCCTGAACCTGATAGCGATAAGCCTTGCGGACGATCGGGCCGGGCCTGGCGACGGATCTCTCATCTCTTTCCAGTTTCACGTCGTACCCGTCGGTCTCGCAGTAGTACTGGACCCAGATGTGAACCGACGGACGCCCGACCAGATTGAAGAGGTCTTCGTCGAGATAAAAGAGAATCACGTCGCCGATGACGTACCCATCGTAGTTGCAGGCGGCAAACTGCTTGGCTAT
>Ga0210394_10004453_pt1 | contig 16375 bp, 15 predicted proteins | sample IncBWC12MmetaG_FD_160121 | JGI IMG/M metagenome (GOLD analysis project Ga0210394, IMG submission 160121) | Forest soil microbial communities from Barre Woods Harvard Forest LTER site, Petersham, Massachusetts, United States - Inc-BW-C-12-M | ecosystem: Environmental > Terrestrial > Soil >... | reverse complement strand
CCACCCGCTCCGCAACGCCGCACGGCAGCGCCGCTTCCTGCGGGCCCCGCGCCCGCGCCGGAGGCGCCCGAGCCAGAGCTTGAAGAGGAGCCCGGGCCGCTCGAGACCGTGGCGCCAGCGCCGCGGCGCGCGCCGTGGCTGTGGACGGGCGCGGCGGTGCTGCTGGTGCTCGTGCTGGCGGCGCAGACCGTCAATCATCAGCGCGACGCACTCGCCACCGATCCGCACTTTGGCGCCGCACTCACCGCGCTCTATGCATCCCTCGGCGTGCCGCTGATGCCACGCTGGGATCTGCATGCCTACGATGTGCGCCAGCTCGGTGCCACGGTGGCGCCGGGGGCCGCCGCCGGTGGCACCGGTGCGATCACGGTACGCGCCAGCATCCGCAACGCGGGCCCGAAGCCGCAGCCGCTGCCGCTGCTGCGGGTGACGCTTCAGGACCGCTTCGGCAACCGCATCGCCTCGCGCGACGTGTCCCCGCGCGACTATCTGCCGCGCAGCGTGGCGCCGGGCGCACTGCTCGCGGTGGACCAGCGCATCGACGCCGAGCTCGCCTTCGTCGATCCGGGCTCGAGCGCGGTCGGTTTCGAGCTCGACGCCTGCCTCGCGATGCGCGGCGGCGTCGCCTGCGCCAACGACACGAGCGCCCGCTAAGGATCGCGCGGTGCGGATCGGGCCCTGGACACTGCCCTCGCCCGTCGTGCTCGCGCCCATGGCGGGCGTGACCGACCGGCCGTTCCGCATCCTGTGCCGCAGTCTCGGCGCGGGGCTCGCCGCCTCCGAGATGCTCACCTCGGACACGCGGCTCTGGACCAGCTCCAAATCGCGCCACCGCATGAACCACGAGGGCGAGCCCGAGCCGCGCGTGGTGCAGCTCGCCGGCGCCGACCCTGCGGCGCTCGCCGAGGCGGCACGGCTCAACGTCGCGCTCGGCGCCCAGATCATCGACCTGAACATGGGCTGTCCGGCGAAAAAAGTCTGCGGGAGCCTGTGCGGCTCGGCACTGCTCCAGGACGAGCCGCTGGTGGCGCGCATACTCGAGGCGGTGGTGCGCGCGGTAGAGGTGCCCGTGACGCTCAAGATCCGCACCGGCTGGGATCGTGCGCACATGAACGGCGTCGAGATCGCGCGCATCGCCGAACGCTGTGGCATCGCCGCGCTCGCGGTGCACGGGCGCACGCGCGCGGACTTCTACACCGGGACGGCGGAGTACGCGACGATTCGCGACATCAAAGCGCGCGTATCGATTCCGGTGTTCGCGAACGGCGACATCGACGACGGAAAAAAAGCCCGCGAGGTACTTGATTTCACCGGTGCCGACGGAGTAATGATCGGCCGCGCGAGTCATGGACGCCCGTGGATTTTTCGCGCTGTCAACGGTGAGCTGCAAAGCGGATTTGCGACGCCGGCACTTCTGCGCGGCGAGGTGCGTGATATCATCCTCGCGCATCTCGACTCGGTGTACTGCTTCTACGGCGAGGAGACCGGAGTCCGGATCGCGCGCAAACACCTCGGCTGGTATTGCGGGCAGCTGCGCGGCGAACCGGCAGCGGTCCGGCGGGATCTGATGGGGGCCTTGAGTACCGCCGCGCAGTTCGCGCAGACGCTTAAAGCTCTCGACGCATGGATGGGCGAGGCCGCAATGGCGGCCTGAAGATCGGTTTTTCTCCGGGGGTCTTACATGACGGCAAAAAAGAAGACTCGGTCTCGTGAAGCCGCCGCCGCCAGAGTGAATGGACGCGATCTGCCGCTGCGCAATCACGCCGAGCGCGCCTTGAGCGAATATTTCACCAGCCTGAACGGGCACCGGCCCGCACACCTGTACGATCTGGTGCTGCGCGAAGTCGAGGAGCCCCTGTTTCGCGTGGTACTCGACTACGCCCAGGGCAACCAGAGCCGCGCCGCCGGGATTCTCGGCATCAACCGTGGCACGCTGCGCAAGAAGCTCAAGCAGTTCGGACTCGCGGGCTCCTGAGGCCCGCAGCTGCCGGCGCCGGACGCCGGCCGCCGTGGGGGGCTGAAGCGCGATGCCCTCACTCCCCGTGCGCCGTGCACTGCTCTCGGTCTCCGACAAGGCCGGGCTGGTCGAGCTCGCGCGTGCGCTCGAGCAGCGCGGCATCGAGATCCTCTCCACCGGCGGCACGGCGCGTCTGCTCGCATCCGCGGGCGTCGCGGTGCGCGAGGTGGCGAGCTGGACCGGGTTCCCAGAGATCATGGACGGGCGGGTCAAGACGCTGCACCCGAAGATCCACGGAGGCCTCCTCGGCCGCCGCGGCGTCGACGATCAGGTCATGGCGCAGCACGGCATTGAGCCCATCGATCTGCTGGTGGTGAACCTCTACCCGTTCGCCGCCGCCGTGGCGCGCCCCGACTGCACTTACGCAGACGCCATCGAAAACATCGACGTCGGGGGACCGGCGATGCTGCGCGCCGCCGCCAAGAATCACGAGTCGGTACTGGTGGTGGTCGATCCGGCCGACTACCCGCAGCTGTTGAAGGAACTCGACACGCATCAGGGTGGAAGCGACATGGCGACGCGCGCGCGCTTCGCCGCCAAGGCCTTCGCACACACCGCGAGCTACGACACCATGGTCGCAGCGTGGCTCGATGCGCATCCCTTCGAAGCAGGTGCACCAGCCGAGCACGGCGCCCGTACCCAGCAGCCGGCCTTCCCGGCAACGCTGCCGCTCATCTTCGAGAAGGCCCAGGATCTGCGCTACGGTGAAAACCCGCACCAGCGGGCGGCCTTCTACCGCGACCCGCTCGCGCGCGGCGCCAGCGTCGCGCGCGCCGAAGTGCTGCAGGGCAAGGACCTGTCCTTCAACAACATCGCCGACGCCGATACGGCCATCGAGTGCGTGCGGCAGTTCGCCGACCCCGCCTGCGTCATCGTCAAGCATGCCAATCCCTGCGGCGCAGCGCTCGCCACCACGGTGCTCGAGGCCTACGAGCGCGCCTACCGCACCGACCCGACCTCGGCCTTCGGCGGCATCATCGCCTTCAACCGCGAGCTGGACGCCGCGACCGCGCGCGCCATCACGGCGCGGCAGTTCGTCGAGGTGCTGGCCGCCCCGGCAGTGGCCGCGGAAGCCGCCCAGGTGCTCGCCGGTTGGCCGAACGTGCGCGTGCTGGTGCTCGGCGACCTGTCGGCAGGCACCACGGCTGCGCTCGAGCTGCGCAGCGTCACCGGCGGCCTGCTGGCGCAGACGCGCGATCTCGAGGACCTGCCGGAGGGCGAGCTGCGTGTGCCGACGCGACGCAAACCGAGCGAGACGGAAATGGCGGACCTCAAGTTCGCCTGGACCGTGTGCCACTTCGTGAAATCCAACGCCATCGTGCTGGCGCGCGAGCGCGCCACGGTGGGGGTGGGCGCCGGCCAGATGAGCCGCGTCTACTCGACACGCCTCGCCGCCATGAAGGCGGCGGACGAGAAGCTGGTGGTCGCGGGGGCGGTCATGGCATCGGATGCCTTCCTGCCGTTTCGCGACAATCTCGACGTCGCCGCCGGCTTTGGGGTCCGCGCGGTCATCCAGCCGGGCGGCAGCGTGCGCGACGCCGAGGTGATCGCAGCCGCGGACCAGCACGACATGGCCATGGTGTTTACCGGCATGCGGCACTTCCGCCACTAGGTGCGCCGCCCATGAAGGTCCTGATCGTCGGCGGCGGCGGCCGCGAGCACGCGCTCGCGTGGAAGTGCGCGTCCGCGGCGCGCGTCACCGAGGTGCTGGTGGCGCCCGGCAACGCCGGCACTGCGAGCGAGCCCAAGGTACGCAACGTCGCGGTCGGCACCGAGGACATCGCGGGTCTCACCCGCCTCGCCGCCACCGAGCGCGTCGATCTCACCATCATCGGACCCGAGGCGCCGCTGGTTGCGGGCGTCGTCGATGCCTTCACGGCCGCGGGCCTCGCGTGCTTCGGCCCGACCCAGGCGGCCGCGCAGCTCGAGGGCTCCAAGGCCTTCGCCAAGGAGTTCCTGCGCCGCCACGGCATCCCCACGGCACGCTCGGCGACCTTCACCCGTGACAGCTTCGATGCCGCCTGGGTGGCTGCACAGAAGACCCCACTGGTCGTCAAGGCAAGCGGGCTTGCCGCCGGCAAGGGCGTGGTCATCGCCGCCTCCACCGCCGAGGCGCGCACCGCCGCCGAGGCGATGTTCGCCGGCCAGTTCGGCGGTGCCGGCCGCGAGGTCGTGATCGAGGAATTCCTCGAGGGCGAGGAGGCGAGCTTCATCGTGATGGCCGACGGCGTCCACGTGCTGCCGCTCGCGACCTCGCAGGACCACAAGCGCCGCGACGACGGCGACCGCGGCCCCAACACCGGCGGCATGGGCGCCTACTCACCCGCCCCGGTGGTGACCGCAGGCGTGCGCGCGCGCATCATGCGCGAAGTCATCGAGCCCGCGATCGCCGGCCTCGGCGCCGACGGCACGCCGTACACGGGATTCCTCTACGCCGGCATCATGATCGCCCCCGACGGCACGCCCAACGTACTCGAGTTCAACTGCCGGCTCGGGGACCCGGAGACGCAGCCGATCCTGATGCGGCTCGGGTCCGATCTCACGGGCCTGTGCGAGGCGGCGCTCGGGCAACGCCTCGACCGCGAGCGCGCGCAGTGGGACCCGCGCGCGGCCCTCGGGGTCGTCATGGCGGCAGGCGGTTACCCCGACAGCGTGCGCAAGGGCGACGTCATCGAGGGGCTCGAGCGCGCCGCCCGGCTCCCCGGCAAGATCTTCCACGCCGGCACGCGCCTCGAGGCCGGGCACGTGGTCACGAGCGGCGGGCGGGTGCTGTGCGCGGTCGGGCTCGGCACCAACGTGGCCGCGGCGCAGCGCCAGGCATACGCGCTCGCCGACACGGTGCGCTGGACGGGCGTGCAGTACCGGCGCGACATCGGCTTCCGCGCGATCGCCCGCGAGCGCGGCGCATCGGCTTAAGCGAACCGTGCCGCTCGATTTCCCCGGCGCGCACGTGGTGCAGCTCGAGGTCCGCGCCGCGGACATCGACGCCTACGACCACGTCAATAACGCCGTCTACCTCAGCTGGCTCGATCGCGCCGCGTGGTCGCACTCGGCGGCACTCGGGCTGCCGCTCGAGCGCTGTGTGGCGCTGCGGCGCGGCATGGCGGCGCTGCGCACCGAGATCGACTTCGTGCGCGCGGCGCTCGACGGGGACCAGGTACAGGTGGCCACCTGGATCGTCGCTGGCGACGGGCGGCTGCGCGTGGGGCGGCGCTTCCAGGTGCTGCGCGTGGCCGACGGCGAGACGCTGGCGCGGGCCCGCACCGAGTACGTGTGCATCAACCTCGACACGGGTAAGGCGGTGCGCATGCCGCCGGAATTCGCGCGCGCCTATGTCGAGACGATCAGTAACTGAACCTGATGAAGGCCTCGGGCCCCTTGAAGCTCATGTCGACCACGCCGGCGAAGCTGCTGCTGTCGCCGCTCACCGAGATGCGCATGTTGGTGTAGCCGAGGCCGAGGGAGAAGTAGGGATTCCAGCGGTACTGCAGGTCGGCGTGCAGGTCGGTGAAGGAACCGCTGTAGCCGCTCACGTTGGCCTTGACGTAGTTGCCACGCGCATTGACCGAGAAGCGCTTCGAGATGCACCAGGTGAAATCGACCGGCAGCGTCGGCAGCGGCTCGGCGGCCGATTCGTCCTGCGCCTGGCCGGTGGCGGGAATCGCCCCCATCGCCTCGGCCTGCACGGCGAACACCCCGATCCCGGTGCCGAGCTCGATAGTGTCGGTGTGGATCAATGAGTAGGTGTAGGTGAGGCCGAAGCTGCGCCAGTTGATCGAGGTCTGCACCTGCTGTCCGGCGAGGAAGGTCTGGTTACCGAACACGATGTCGTTGGCGAGCAGCTGGCTGGCGGAGCGATCCGCCTCGTAGTACTCGACGCGCAGTTTGTGGCGCTCGCGCATGCGGAACATGAACTCGACCCGCCCCTGGTGCATGCGCGCCGGGAGCCCGAGGTCGCGCTCGGCATTCACCGGCGTGCCCAGGGTTCCGGCCGGGACGCCGGTCGTCGGGTCGTAGCGCACGCTGGTGGTGATCGACGGCGAATAGAAGGCGCCGAGAATATAGAAGTGGTCGTGGATCGGGCTCGAGCGCTCGGACTTGCGCGGCGGCGGCAGCGGCGCCCCGGAGAGCTTGTCGACGTCGGCAACGGCGAGCCGCGCGGAGGTCGCGAGAACGACGGCGGCGGCGGCGAGCCTGATGCGCATGTGAGTCGAGCTCCCTTGGCGGCGCGGGGCCGCAGGCAGGCCCGATCTTACTGAGGCGCGCGGCGCTTGTACCAGCGTCGCCGGACGCCGACGTGACGCCGCGCACAACGCTTGTCGGAGTAGGTTGCGCAGCGTGTGCGGCTGCGCGCCAGCCTCCCGGCGGGAATCAAACCCCGGCGCTAGTGAGCGTGCAGCGCGCGCTGCAAGTCTTCGTCTTTCTGGAGCCGCTCGACGAAGTCATCGAGGGTCATCCGAAAGAGCACGTCCTCACCCGGATTGCCTCCTCCGTGATAGCTCGCCTTGCCGAGTATCGTATCGCTCCAGACCGTGTTCCCCGACTTCGTAAGCCTCAATTTCACCATCAGCTTGGTGTTGGCGGTCCCAGTCCAGAAGCCCTGCACCACGGTATAGCCGTACTCCATCAGCTCGCCTGTGAGAACTACCGACGGATCGTCATCCGCAACGTGTGCGTGCGCGGTGGTCAGTCCTTGAATCACGCCGTCGCGAACGATCTCCGCAAGGGGCTTCTCGGCCTGTGTACCCCCCGACATCGTATTTCCGTACATGTTCTGCGAGTGCATGATCATCCGCGGATTCTCCATCCCGCGGCTGTCCTCAAAGTTGCCGACCTTGATCCTCTCGGGCGAGCTGGTGAAATCCGCCGCCGGTACCTTCGTGTAGTGGTAGTCGACGCGTGTGTCGTTTACGGTGAGTGCACAGCCAGAGAGACTGGCCAAGGCCAGCGCCAATCCCGACACAACCAGGTACCTCATTCTGCCCCCTTAGTTCTTCTTAGAAACGGCAGTCTGATTCGCAGCCCGGCCGGCGGCGGCTCCGCTCGCGGGCGCGCGGCCTCCGCTTAGCGCTTCATCGCCTCGAAGAATTCCGAGTTCGACTTGGTGTCCTTCATCTTGTCGAGCAGGAATTCGATCGCGGCGAGCTCGTCCATCGGGTGCAGGAGCTTGCGCAGGATCCACATCTTGGCGAGCTCACCCTGGTCGGTGATGAGTTCCTCCTTGCGCGTGCCCGAGCGGTTGATGTTGACCGCCGGAAAGACCCGCTTCTCGGAGACACGCCGGTCGAGGTGGATTTCGCTGTTGCCCGTGCCCTTGAACTCCTCGTAGATGACGTCGTCCATCTTCGAGCCGGTGTCGATGAGCGCGGTGGCGAGGATGGTGAGGCTCCCGCCCTCCTCGATGTTGCGCGCGGCGCCGAAGAAGCGCTTGGGGCGCTGCAGGGCGTTCGCGTCCACGCCGCCGGTGAGCACCTTGCCGGAGGACGGCACCACGGTGTTGTAGGCGCGCGCCAGGCGGGTGATCGAGTCGAGCAGGATCACCACGTCCTTCTTGTGCTCGACCAGGCGCTTGGCCTTCTCGATCACCATTTCGGCGACCTGCACGTGGCGGGCCGCCGGCTCGTCGAAGGTGCTCGAGACCACCTCGCCCTTCACCGTGCGCTGCATCTCGGTGACTTCCTCGGGCCGCTCGTCGATGAGCAGCACGATCAGATACACCTCGGGATGGTTGTGGGTGATCGCGGTGGCGATGTTCTGCAGCAGCATCGTCTTGCCGGCCTTCGGCGGGGAGACGATGAGTCCGCGCTGTCCCTTGCCGATCGGCGCGACCAGGTCGATGGTGCGGGCGGTCAGGTCCTCGGTGGAGCCGTTACCGCGCTCGAGCTTCAGCCGCTTGGTCGGATGAAACGGCGTCAGGTTCTCGAACAACACCTTGTTGCGCGAGCTCTCGGGGGAGTCGAAGTTGATCTCGCCCACCTTGAGCAGCGCGAAATAGCGCTCGCCGTCCTTGGGCGGACGGATGAGCCCCGAGATGGTGTCGCCGGTGCGCAGGTTGAAGCGGCGGATCTGGCTCGGACTCACATAGATGTCGTCCGGGCCGGCGAGATAGGAGCCGTCGGCCGAGCGCAGGAAGCCGAAGCCGTCCTGCAGGATCTCGAGCACGCCGTCGCCGTAGATGTTCTCCCCGTTGCGCGCGTGCGCCTTGAGGATCGAGAAGATGATGTCCTGCTTGCGCGAGCGCGCCACGCTCTCGAGACCCATGGTCTCGGCCATCTTCACCAGCTCGTGAATCGGCTTGGCCTTCAGCTCCGTCAGGTTCATGGAGCTGCGCGACTGCACCAGCTCCGCCGGGCTGATGATCTCGGAGTCGTCCGCGTCGAACGGCTCGGGATCGTGGATCATCTCGTCGGGACGTCCGCCACCGTTACCGATGCGGTTGCCGTCACGGTTGCCGTGACGCGGTCCCTTGTTGGGCCGGTTGCGGCCCTGGTTGCCTAAATAGCCTCTCACAGGTTGCTGTCCAGAAATGCGGAGAGTTGGGATTTGGACACGGCGCCGACCTTCTGGGCCTCGACCGTGCCGTTCTTGAAGAGAATCAGCGTGGGTATGCCGCGGATGCCGAACTTGGGCGGGGTCTGCGGGTTCTCGTCGATGTTGAGCTTGGCGATCTTGATCCGGTCCTGGTACTCGCTCGCGATCTCATCGAGTATCGGGGCGATCATCTTGCAGGGCCCGCACCACTCGGCCCAGAAGTCCAGCAGCACCGGCTTGTCGGACTTGAGAACGTCCTGTGTAAAAGTGGCGTCGGTGGTATGCACGATGTTCGGGCTACTCACGCGGTTCAACCTCCGTTGAGACAGAGAGTGTGGATTTCATGGTTGTTGGAGACTGTGGAAAAATCGGGGCGGGTCGGCACACGTGGGGAAAAAGCGATGCCAGTTGCACCCGTCAAACGGTTACACTAACTCGTCGTTGAGTATCAGGCCCTTAGGGGAAAAGGATAACCGGGCTGGCGGGTGCGGACCCACGGGCCCGCTGACTGAGACACTTTGTAGCGCTTCCGGGTCGCTTTTTCAAGTCCCGGAGCGCTTTTCGCATAACGCTGCAGCTGTAATTGATGACTGATCCACACTCGGATTCCGTGACTTTTGCGTCCCTGGGCCTGCGCGAGGAGGTCATGCAGGGCGTGCGCCAGGCGGGCTTCACGCAATGCACGCCGATCCAGGCACAGACGCTGCCGCTCGCGCTCGCGGGCCGCGACGTCGCCGGACAGGCGCAGACCGGCACCGGCAAGACCGCCGCCTTCCTCATCGCGCTGTACCAGGCGCTGCTCACGCGCGGTCCCGGCGCGAATCGCAGCCCGGCCTCGGTGCTCGCCCTGATCGTCGCGCCAACGCGCGAGCTCGCGGTGCAGATCCACCATGACGCGCTCACGCTCGGCGCGCACACGGGCCTGAAGCACTCGGTGGTGTACGGCGGCATCGACTACGACAAGCAGCGTGAGGAGGTCGCGGCGGGGTGCGATGTGCTGATCGGCACGCCCGGGCGCCTCATCGACTACTTCAAGCAGCACGTCTACGACCTGCGCCACGCGCAGGTGCTGGTGCTGGATGAAGCCGACCGCATGTTCGACCTGGGGTTCATCGCCGACATCCGCTTCATCCTGCGCCGGCTCCCGCCGCCGCAGCGGCGCCAGTCGATGCTGTTCTCGGCGACGCTCTCCTACCGCGTGCTCGAGCTCGCCTACGAGCACATGAACAACCCCGAGCTGGTGCGCATCGAGCCCGACAAGCGCACCGTGGACGCGGTCCGGCAGGCCATCTACTACCCGGCGATGGAGGAGAAGGTGCCACTGCTCATCGGCCTGCTGCACCAGAGCGAGGCCGTGCGGACGCTCGTATTCGTCAACACCAAGCGCAGCGCCGAGCGGCTCGAGAGCGTGCTCAAGGCCAACGGCTTCAATGCCCAGGCATTGTCGGGTGACGTGCCGCAGAATAAGCGCCTGCGCTTCCTGCGCGACTTCCACGACGGCAAGCTTGCGGTGCTGATCGCCACCGATGTCGCCTCGCGGGGCCTGCACATCCCCGACGTGAGCCACGTGTTCAACTTCGACCTGCCGCAGGATCCGGCCGACTACGTCCATCGCATCGGTCGCACCGCGCGCGCCGGCGCCGAAGGCGATGCCATCAGCTTCGCCTGCGAGGAGTACGCGGTCGCTCTGCCTGACATCGAGGACTACCTCGGCCACAAGATTCCGGCGAGCTCGATCTCCCCTGAGCTGCTCGCGCGTGAAGTGCTGCCCGGGAGCCTCCCGCCCCGCTCCCACCGGCCGCTTCACGGCGGCGGCGGTGGCCGGCGCGGCGGCGGCGGTAGCCCGCGCGGCGGTGGTGGTGGCCCACGCGGCGGTGGCGGTGGGGGTCCGCGCGGCGGCAGGGGCGGTCGCTCCGGTCGCCCCGGGCGCGGCCGCTAAGCCGCTGACCGGGCGGCCCGTGGCACTTACCGCGCCGCTCGGCTAAGCTCCCCCTGTTTCGGGGCCGCCGCCAGCAGCTCCAGGCCGTTCAGCCCACATTCCGAGATTGGGCCACCGCATGGCGGAAATCGAAGACAACGTCGACCGCGAGCTGTTTCGCAACGTAGAGAAGCTGCGGCAGTTGCGCATCGAGCATCGCGACCTCGATGAGGTCATCTCGCGGCTGTCGCTCGATCTGCACATCAACGAGCTGCAACTGAAGCGCCTGAAGAAGCGCAAGCTGATGCTCAAGGATCAGATCGCACGCCTGGAGAGCCAGTTGATCCCGGATCTGAACGCCTGATGGGTAATGCCGAAAGCGCCGTGCGGGAGCTCCTGCTGCGGCTCGCATCCCCGCAGTTCCTCGCCCAGGCCCTCGCGATCCTGATCGCGCTCGCGGTCGGATACGGCGCGGCACGCGCGGCGCGCTCGTGGCAAGCCGCGCAGGAGGCCGACGCGCCGGCACGCCCGACCTGGCCCGATCGCCTGCTGGCGGCGCTGCTGGCGCTCGTGCCGCTGCTCGCGATGCTCGCGACGCTGCTCGCCGGCCGTGCGGTACTCGCCGCGGTGGGGCTCCCCACCGGCGTGACCGGCTCCGCCGTTGAGCTGCTGGCGGCGCTGCTGGTGGTGCGCCTCGGCGTGTACGTCCTCGGACGGCTGCTCGGGCCCGACTCCTGGGTGCGCAGCCGCCAGGTCACCATCACGCTGGTGCTGGGGTTCATCGTGGCACTGGCGCTGCTCGGCTGGCTCGATGAGATCGAATCCGCGCTCAGCCGGGTGAGCCTGGTTCCCGGCCGCAGCCAGTTCAGCCTGTGGGCGCTGCTCAAGGGCCTGGTGGTGGTGACCGCGTTCGTCGTGGTCGCGAGCCTCATCGCCGGTGCGACCGAGCGCTACCTCATGCGGCTCGAGCAGGTCGCCGTGTCGACCCGGGTCGGAGTCTCGAAATTCACCTCATTCCTGCTGATCGGACTCGGGCTGCTGCTCGGGATCAACGCCGCGGGCGTCGACATCACGACGCTCAACGTGCTCTTCGGCGCCGTGGGCTTAGGTCTCGGCCTCGGCCTGCAGGCGGTCGCCAGCAATTTCGTCAGCGGTTTCGTGCTGCTGATGGACAAGTCCATCAAGCCCGGTGACGTCATCAGCTTCACCTCCGCCAACACGGGCGACAACACCGGCAGCAGCAATTTCGGCTGGGTGCAGGAGCTGCGCGGCCGCTACGTGGTGGTGCGCGATCGCGACGGCGTCGACACCCTCGTGCCGAACCAGAACCTGATCACGAGCCCTTTCATCAACTGGAGCTACTCGGACCAGCGGGTCCGCATCCGCCTGCCGGTGACGGTGAGCTATGACGACGATCCGGAGGTGGCGTTGCAGCTGCTGCTCGAGGCCGCCGAGGGCCACCCGCGGATCCTGCGCGATCCGCCGCCGGTCACACGCCTCATCAGTTTCGAGGACAACGGCATGCGCCTCGAGGTGCGCTTCTGGATCGCCGATCCCGTCAATGGCGTCAACAACGTGCGCTCGGACGTGAATCGCGCGATCTGGCGGATCTTCCGCGCGCACGGGGTGCACATCCCGGTGCCGCAGCGCGACCTGCGCATGCGCGAGGAGACCCGGCGGCGTACCCCCCCGGGCAGCGGCGCTCCCGGCGTACCCGGCTTCGACCGGGCCGCGGACTAAAAGCGCGCGCGCCGCGCTTCGGCTGCCGCGTGCCACTGCCGGTCGAAGCGGGTGTCGAGATTCCGGACGGTGAGCTGTCGGTCAGCGTCATGCGCTCCTCGGGCCCGGGCGGGCAGAACGTCAACAAGGTCGCGAGCGCGGTGCAGCTGCGCTTCGATCTCGCCGGCAGCGCCGTGCTGAGCGAGGCCGTCAAGGCGCGGCTGCGTCACTTGAGCGGCCGCCGCCTCACCGCCGACGGGGCGGTGCTCATCGTGGCCCGCACGCACCGCAGCCAGGAGCAGAACCGCCGGGAAGCGGGCGAGCGCCTCGCCGAGCTCATCCGGCGCGCGCTCATACAACCCAAGGCCCGCCGGGCCACCGCGCCGACCCGCGCCGCGCGCGAACGGCGCCTCGAGAGCAAGAACCGCACGCAACGCGCCAAGCGCCTGCGGTCGCGGCCGCGCTGGGAAGACTGACGGGACGCCCCATGGTCGCATCCGCACTGATGGCCTTCCTGCACCACCTCGCCGCCTTCAGCCTGGTGGCGGCGCTGGCCGTCGAGGTGGCGCTCTTCAAACCACCCCTGTCGGCGTCACAGGCGCGGCGCCTGCAGCGCACCGACCTCATCTTCGGCGTGGCGGCGGGCGCGGTGCTCATCATCGGAGCCCTGCGCGTCGCGTACTTCGAGAAACCGAGCGCGTATTACCTGCACGACGTGTTCTTCCTCACCAAGCTCGCGGCGTTCCTCGCCGCGGGGCTCATCTCGATCTACCCGACGATCACGTTCCTGTCGTGGAAGGCGGCGCTCAAGGCAGGCCGGGTGCCGGAGGTGAGCGCCTCCCGCACGCGCCGGGTGCGCATGTGCCTGATGCTCGAGCTGACGCTGATCATCGTGATCCTCGCCTGTGCGGCGCTGATGGCACGCGGCTTCGGGTACCGGGCTTAAGCCTGCGGCGCCGGCTCACGAATCAGCCACGCGGCCAGCGCCGGCAGCAGGATGATCGCCGCCAGCATGTTCACCAGGAACATGAAGGTCAGCATGATGCCGATGTCGGCCTGGAACTTCAGTGGCGAGAACACCCAGGTGGCAACCCCGATCGCGAGCGTGACGCCCGTGAAGATGATGCTCGCGCCGGTGACGCGCAGCGTGCGCTCGTAAGCGTCGCGCACGCTCAAGCCCTGGTGCAGGAACTCCTGCATGCGGCTGAAGAGGTAGATGCCGTAGTCGACGCCAATGCCGGCGCCGAGCGCCACCATGGGCAGCGTCGACACCTTGAGCCCGATGCCCACCAGGGCCATGACGGCGTACACCAGCACCGACACGAGCGCGAGCGGCACCACCACCAGCACCGTGCCGGTCACGGAGCGGAAGGTGAGCAGGCACATGAGGATCACCGCGCCGAAGACGCCCGCCAGGATCAGCAGCTCCTTCGCCTTGACGGTCTCGTTGGTGGCCGCCATGACGCCGACGTTGCCGGCGGCGAGCCGCACGCGGGCGCCGGTGAGCGGATTGGCGGCGCGCCACTGCTTCACCGCCGTCACCGCCCGCGCGATCGTCTCGGCGCGATGGTCGGTGAGGAAGATCATGACCGGCACGACGTCGCAGTTCTCATTCAGGAGGCCGGTGCTGGTCTCGATGTAGCGGGTCGACTGCGTGAGCTGGGTCTGCTCGCGTGGAATGCTGCGCCACTTCAGGCTCCCCTCGTTCCAGCCGGCGATCGCCACCTTGGCGATGAACGGCAGCGTGATGACCTCCTGCACGCCTGCGACGTTGCGCATGTGCCAGCCGAAGCGGTCGACCGCCGTCATGAGGTCGTGGCTGACGCACAGCGGCTGGTCCGACTCGACGATCGCCGTCAGCACGTCGACGCCGATCGAGAAGCGCGCGGTGATGACATCGTTGTCGCGGTTGTAGCGCGAATCGGCGCGCAGCTCCGGCACCCCTCGCTGGGTATCGCCGATCGGCGTCTCGCGCCCCTTCCACCAGCCCGCCAACGCCAGCAGCGCCGCCGCCACGATGATTGCCAGCGCCGGGCCGCGCGCGGTGATCCCCGCCATCCGCCGCCACAGCGCCGCGAGCTGCTGCTGGCGCCGCTCGACGCGCGCGCGGTAGCCAGGGGCGAAGCGCACGTAGGAGACCAGCACCGGCAGCAGCACCAGGTCGGTGAGGATGACGATCGCCACACCGATGCTGGCGGTGATCGCCATCTCGCGGATCACCTGCACCGGAATCATCAGGATGGTGACGAAGCCCACCAGGTCGGCGAGCAGCGCCACCACCGCCGGCAGCAGCAGCTGGCGGAACACGCGCCGCGCCGCGCCCTCGCTGTCGAGGCCGGCGAGCGCGGCATCGGCGGCCGCGCTGATCTTCTGCACGCCGTGGCTGACGCCGATGGCGAAGATCAGGAACGGTACCAGCAGGCCGATCGGATCGATGCCGTAGCGCAGCGCCACCAGCGCGCCTAGCTGCCAGATCACCGCGACACATGAGCACACGACCGGCACGCAAGCGATGCGCCAGGACTGGCAGTAGAGGCGCACCGCGAGCAGCGTCAGCACCAGCGTGATGCCGGCGAACAGCACCACCGCCGCGGCGCCGTCGGCGATGTCGCCCATCACCTTGGCGAAGCCGATCATGCGCACGTCGATGCCGTGCCCCTCGAGCGGCTCGCGTACCTCCCGTTCGAGCGCGTGCGCGACCGCGATCGGGTCGACGGCGCGGCCCTGCGCGTCCTGATCGAGGACGATCGCGCTCACCAGCGCCCCGGAGAAATCGTTGGCCACCAGGCGGCCGATGATGCCGGCCTTGCGGATGTTGTCGCGCACCCGCGCGAAATTCTCGGGCGTGGGAGTGAAATCCTCCGGCGTGACGTTGCCGGCCTCGATGCCGTCCTCGACCACCTCGAGGTAGCGCACGTTGGGCGTGAAGATCGACTGCACCCGCGTGCGGTCGATGCCGTCCATGACGATGATCGCATCCGTCGCCTTGCGCAGCGCCGCGAAGAATTCCGGCGTGAACATGTTGCCGTCGCGCGCGATGAGCGCCACCAGCACGCGATTGGCGCCCTGGAACTCGGCCACCTTCGGGTCGAGATAGGTGCGCATGTATTCGTGATGCACCGGCAGCGTCTTGGTGAACGAGGTATCGATGCGCAGCCCGCGCCACGCCACCGTGCCGAGAATCAGCGTGCCGAGCACGAACAGGGCAAGGATCAGCGTGCGGTGCCCGAAGATGAGGCGCTCGAGGGCGCCGCCGAATCCCGGCAGGGGCTGATCGAGCGGCGCCGTGCCCGTCCCGCCCGCCATCAGTGCCCCGCTCCGGCTGGGGCCGTGCCCGCGCCGAGGGTGAGCACCCGGGCGCCGCCCTCGCCCACCACCGCGAGGGACTGGGGACCTGCGGCCGCCGCGGCCGAGAGCCCGCTGCGGTCGCTCTGCTGCTCGAGACTGAAGGACGCGCCTCCATCGCGGCTCACCAGCACGACCCCGGAGAGGCCGACGATGGCGACCGTACCTCCGGGCAGGAGCGCCGCACCGTCGAGCATCGCCACGGTACCGGTCTCGAGGCGCGACCAGCTCGCGCCGCCATCGTCCGAGCGGTAGAGATTGCCGCGCATGCCGCAGGCGAGCAGCGTCTCACCGCCGAGCGGCAGGATGTCGAAGAACGAGCCGGCGTACGGCGAGGCGAGCTCGCGCCAGTGCGTGCCGCCGTCATCCGAGCGGTACAGGTGTCCGGCTTCCGCGGCGATATAGAGCCGTGCAGCAGCGCTGCCCACGATGCGATTCAGGTGATAGCCGCCGCCGGCCGCTGCGTCGGCCGCACCGGCCGTGCCGGCCGTGCCGGCGTGCGTCGCGCCCGACGTCCGCGGCGCCGCACTCGGCGCGAACGCCCGCTCGCTCCAGCTCGCGCCGCCATCGGCGCTGGTGAGATAGCGGCTGTAGGCGCCAACCGCGATGGCCGCACCGTTCGCGCCGCACCACACGTCGAGCAGCGGACGCTGTGCCTCGGGTGCGTCGTGCACCAGATGCCAGTGCTCGCCGGCATCGGCGGTCGCGAGGATCGCCTCGTCGTGGCCCACCGCAAGTCCGCGCCGCGCATCGAAGAAGCACACCCCGGTGAGCAGCGCTTGCACCGGGACGCTCGCCGCCTGCGTCCAGCTTAGCCCCCGGTCGTCGGAGTAAACGATGATGCC
>Ga0210394_10004452_pt1 | contig 16378 bp, 18 predicted proteins | sample IncBWC12MmetaG_FD_160121 | JGI IMG/M metagenome (GOLD analysis project Ga0210394, IMG submission 160121) | Forest soil microbial communities from Barre Woods Harvard Forest LTER site, Petersham, Massachusetts, United States - Inc-BW-C-12-M | ecosystem: Environmental > Terrestrial > Soil >... | reverse complement strand
CGAGCAAGAGCGGAGCCACGGCCTCCTGCGCGAGGTCAAGGTGGATGAGATGGAGGTGGAACGCAAGATCCGCCTGGTCTATCCGGCTCGCCGGAAATTGAGCCACGCCGCGGAGGCGTTTTTGGAGGTGGTGGGGGGATAACGCCGATTCGAGATACGCCGTTGAGGCGAGCCGCCGGTGGCCGGTCATTTTGAGATTCTCGGTATCAGAGTCATCGCATTCTCGTGAATGCAACCTCCACGATACGGACCACCCCCGTCAGCGGCCCGCTGTGGTTCGTCGAACCATACCCAGTAAACGGTCGCCTCACCTAAAGCACTGTGTTCTTGTCGGGTCAGATCGTCGTCCCAAGGGCCGCTTAACGTCGTTACCTCTGACGGCGGCGTAGAAATAGTTCCGATGGCCCCTTTTGCCCAGAAAAACTCCGGCGAAATCAAAACGCGGTCGCCCGCTGAAAATGCTGCCATCACGCTACCTTCCCTAATCCCTTGTGCAATCGTGACATCGATCACCTGCCACAAGCAGGGTCAAATTGACCCCCAACCGAGCCGCCGACGTGCTTCCTGGGGGCGGTACAATTTGAAAGAAGCCTCCACCATGGGTTCGCAAGTTCTCAGTCCCAACTCCGAAGCGGCCATTTGGGCCCGCTTGATGCAGGCGCAAAAGGGTGAACTGTCTTCCGAGGCCGCTGAATTCCTGCTGTCGATCGATTTTGGGGAAGGCGACCGGCAGAGAATGCTGCACCTGGCGGACCAGTCGGAGGCGGGAACCTTGACCGCTGAAGAGCAGGCGGAGTTCGACGGCTATCTGCATATTGGAAACCTGCTGGCGGTCATGCAATCCAGGGCCCGGCTCGCTCTCAAGAGGAAGCCCCTCGATCGCCCCCACTCGTGACCCGGGAAGTCGCCCGGAGGGTCCGGCAGTGCGCTAAAAACCGGTGCGAGTACTGTCACCTTCCGGCTTCCGTGTATCCTTTGCCGTTCCACGTCGATCACATCGTGGCACGCCAACACGGAGGACAGACGGTTCTCGAAAATCTCGCCCTGGCTTGTCTTCACTGTAATCGGCACAAAGGTCCGAATATCGCTGGAACGGATCCCAATACGGGCGAGATCGTCCGGCTCTTTCATCCACGTTCAGACCCGTGGAACGACCACTTCGAATGGACAGGGGCGGCGCTGTCTGGCAGAACGGCGATTGGGCGTGTCACCATTCAGGTGCTCGCCATCAACGATCCCGATTTTCTGGAAGTGCGTGAGGCGCTCATCCAAGATCCCGCTTTCCGGGAACACGCGTTTCGGTCCGAGTAGGCTTAATTAACAAGCCGAAATGGCAGGTCGGAGACCTGCCACATGACTGGTTGGTCAATGCGTCATGGCGTAGACGATGTAGTTGATGCCGGTGCGGATGCCCAGGGCGGAATACTTTTCGGGGTAGCGGGGATCGTCGGCCCACTCCCATGAATCGCCGGTATCGTGGTTGAACAGGGCGGTCAGGGTGATGCGGTTCTTGTCGTCGTAGATGGCGCGCCAGTGCGGATCGGAGCCGCCGTTGAGGTAGGGCATGCGGCTCCCGAGGCTCCACTCGCCGGGAACCTGGTAGCGCTGCTCCAGATCGAAGACGGAGTGGAAAATCGGGTAAATATATAGTTGACTCAGAAGCCGGGGGTGTGGGATGATCTTCAGGCAAGGAGATCGTCCCACGATCATGGCGACAATCGAGTTTGGCAAGGATACTCTCGGAAATATTCTGCAATCGAGACAAAACCTAAAGGTCCCAGTCAATCAAAGGGCCTACGCTTGGGAAGAGGAGCACGTCAAGGCTCTATGTACTGACCTGAACGGCGCGATCACTGGGCAAGCCGACGAATATTTTCTTGGTACCATAATCGTCCTAGTTGCTAAGGATAAGCCATTTGTTGAGGTCCATGACGGACAGCAACGACTGGCAACTTCCATGATTCTGATTGCTGGAATCCGTGACTATTTCTTTAGCACTGGTGACGCTGCAACCGGCGAGTCCATCGTTCTCCACAGTTTGCGTTCTGTGGATCGTCGGACGCTTGGATTGAGGCCACACCTACTTCTTAGTAATGAGGATAATCAGTTCTTTGTTGATTACATTCTCAGGAACCCAAACGATCCCGACCGTCTTAGCGCCGCTCCTAACCCAACTAAAAAATCCCATGAGCTAATCGAGGCGGCCGCAACATTCGTCGCTGGGTATATCCTTGATATAACCAAGACGCTGCCCGAACCTGACAAGAAAGCGCTACTCCATCGTTGGCTTGATTTTCTAGAGAAAGGGGCTCGTGTTATTTGGGTCGAGGTCGGAGATCAGCCCACTGCATATCGCGTATTTGAGACGATGAACGATAGAGGGCTTCGATTATCAGAATCCGACCTCATCAAGAATTATTTGTGTTCTCTAGCAGACGCACGACGCGATGAGGTCGTGCATAAGTGGCAGACAATGACGGCGATTCTGGAATCTCTAGGGCGCGAGGATAGCGATATCGTAGACTACATCCGCTATGAATGGATAACTAGCAACGGGCACACCAGAAGAAAAGACCTGTTTGATGATATCAAAAAGACGGTCAATAGCGAACCAACAGCAATGAAGTTTGCAGAGCGTCTGGAACTTTGCGCCAATGACTATGCAGCAATCATTTCATCGTCCAGTTCGGCATGGAATGCGTATCATCTAGAGATTCGGACCATGATAGGAACTCTTCGCTATCTTGGTGTTAGTCAGATTCGACCATTGCTAATGGCGGCATATAGAAAGTTCAAAAAGAGCGAACTCGAAAAAGTAATTAGAATGTCGGTGAATTGGTCTGTGCGCTGCCTTCTCGCTGGCGTTCCAAGCGGAACACTCGAAGGCCATTACAGCAAAAATGCAAAAAAGGTAACGGAAGGGGCGATTGCGGATGCGAAGACTCTGATAGAGGACATGGCAGCCGTCATTCCAACCGATGATCGTTTTCGGGATTCCGTGGCTACCGCCATTGTGCCAACTGGATCGTTGTCTCGCTATTACTTACGAAGGCTCCAAATGGAACGGGATGGGAATGTGGATAAGCAATATGTGCCGGGGGAAGGCCAAGAGGTCACCTTGGAACACATTCTCCCAGTCAAGCCAGGGCCTGAGTGGGCGCACATTTCGGAAGTGAACAAGAGAGCATACTATAACCGTTTGGGGAATCAGGCCCTGCTCGTTGGTACTGTAAATTTTAACCTTGGAAACGTTGGATTCGATGTTAAGAAGAAAGCGCTTGCACAGTCCCTATTTAGCCTTACCAGTATGGCGGCCGAGAAGCAGCAATGGGGAACCGAAGAAATCGACGCGCGACAAAAGCTCTTAGCCGAACTGGCCGTCAAGGCATGGCCACTAAAAACCTGAGTGCTATCATGGAGACGAATGAAACGTTCGAAGCACGAAACAGCCTTTCTAGGGCTCGTGGATCGCGTCCTGGGAATGTCCAAAGAAGAATTAAATCGGCGCGAAGCGGAGTATCGACAACAGGTCGATGCGAACCCGCGAAGACGCGGGCCGAAACGAAAGACGGTCAAGCCGCCGTCCGCTTCCCCCGGCCCTGCCGTTTAAACACTGGCGTCTCCACTTTCTTTCGCCTCCTTCGCGATCAACGCGTCATACGTCAACCGCTTGCCAGTGATCTTTGTGCAGAGAAACTCAAACCGCTCTGCGTCGGTCATGTCCTTGCGCGTGTTAAACCGAAACGCCTGTTCGTCAACATAGCGAAACAGGTGGAACGGTTCGACAGAGACATAAGTGCCCCTCAGCCCGCGCTTGAGCAAACTCCAAAAGTTCTCCATTCCGTTGGTATGAATCTGCCCATTGACGTAGGTCTCAGCGTGATTGATGACTTGGTGGGTATATTCGTCCAAGCCCTCATAGGACTTCAGTTCGTCGCTATAAACAGTCGATCCCTCTTCGACGTGTTCACGGACGTGCGCTTGAATCGCTGGCTTGCGCCGATTCGGAATGACGGTAGCTCGGACCTTCCCGTGACGCTCCAGGACGGCGGAGACGACAGTCTTACCGAAGTTGTCAAGCTGGCGCGCCTTGTCCCGTTTGCCCTTGTGCATATTGCGCGCCTTGCCGCCGATCATGGTTTCGTCCGCTTCGATTTCGCAGCCGGGGCCACCGATCTTTCCGCCGGTGATTTCATCCTGCATAGCATAGCGAATACGGTGAAGCATGAACCACGCCGTTTTCTGAGTCACGCCAAGATCGCGGGCCACTTCGCAACTGCTGATACCGTTCTTGCATCCCGAAAGCAGCCAGATAATAGGCAACCACTTGCCGAGACCGAGCGGACTGTCCTCAAGGATGGTTCCCGTCTTGACACTGAACTGAGACTTAGGATGCTTGGTCTTGCACTGCCACATGCGGCGCGAGGCCATGAACGCCACGTCCTTACGTCCGCACGTCGGACAAGTAACGCCGTCCTTCCAGCGCCGCGCTGCAAGGAATTCCAAGCAGTTGTCGAAATCGCTAAAGTATTGAACCGATTCGATAAACGTCTTAGGAAAGCTTCCCATGAACTAAGTATACCGGAGGTTACGTTCTGAGTCAACTATATATTTACCGAAAATCGGGTCGGGATCGGGGATCTCGACGATGGGGCGGCCGGGAAAGAGGCGCCGCATGTTGCGCTCAAAGTACGCCCAATCGCTTGCGCCCCAGAAATCGTCGCCCAGGATGAAGCCGCCGCGCGCGAGATATTCGCGGATCTTGGCGTATTGCTCCTCGGTGAAGTTCCACTGGTCGGGGCCGGCGCAGTAGAGGAAGGGCCAGTTGAAGATTTCATCGCCGTCGAAGGGATCGACGGCCTGCTCGACGGAGCGGACGTCAAGGTTGGTCAAGCGGCGCACGGCCAGGACGAAATGGCGGTCGGCGCGAGGATAGTCGTTGGTCCAGGCGCTGTTGCCGTCGCGCCAATTGAAGCGATAAAGGTATCCGAAGATGCCCCAGTTGCCTTGCGGATACATCATGCGGGCGAAGACGAAGTCGGTCTTATCCCGATAATCAGGAGCTTTCGGGAAGTCGTTGTAGCCTTCCTGGCTGACGTATTCGCGAAACGGTTTCTGGAAGGCGTAGAGGCCGCCGACGGCGGCAAGCAAGATGACGACGATGCGAAGCCGTCTCACACGTCCAGACTAACATCGAGCCCCACGTAGTTCTCGGCGAAGGCTTGGGCTGCCGCGCGCGAGGTGGAGAGGTAGTCGAGCTCAGCTAGCTGGCGGCGATGTTCGAAGGCGCTGTCGCCTGGGTTAACACTCGGGAACTGGTGCATCAGGGAGGTCATCCACCAGGAGAATCGCTGCACCTTCCAGGCGTGCCGCAGGCAGATGGCGGAATAGCGGTCTAGCAGATCGCGTCGATTATGGCGGTAACGCTCGGCCAGGCCGGCGGCCAGCACGCGGACATCGGCGACGGCCAGGTTCAACCCTTTGGCGCCGGTGGGGGGCACGATATGGGCGGCGTCGCCCGCAAGGAACAGGTTTCCGAAACGCAGGGGCTCGGCGACGAAGCTGCGCATGGGCGTGACGCCCTTCTGCAACACGGGACCCTCGATCAAGGTGTCGCCGAGGTTCAGGCGCGTGTGCAACTCCTGCCAGACGCGGGCGTCGGGCCACTCGGCGGGGTCCTCATCGGGATCGCATTGCAAATAGAGGCGCGAAACTTGAGGAGAGCGCATGCTGAGCAGGGCAAAGCCGCGGTCGTGATTGGCGTAGATGAGCTCCTCGGAAGCCGGAGGCGATTGCGCCAGGATGCCCAGCCAGCCGAAAGGATAGACTCGTTCGAAGATGGTGAGCGCGTTGGATGGGATGGCGGCGCGGGTGACACCGTGGAAGCCGTCGCAGCCGGCGATGAAGTCGCAGACAAGATCATGCTCCTCGTCGCCGCTGCAATAGTGGATGCGCGGATGTGCGCCGCCGATATCGTCGAGGCTGACGGCCTCGGCCTCAAAGAGGATTTGACCACCGGCGGCGAGGCGGGCAGCCACCAGATCCTTGACGACTTCATGCTGGGCGTAGACGGTGATGGAGCGGCCGGTGAGCTCCTCAAAGTCGATGCGATGGGCGCGGCCGGCAAAGCGGAGCTCGATGCCGCGATGGGTAAGACCTTCGCGCTCAAGGCGATCGCCGACTCCGGTGCTCTTCATGAGCTCGACTGTATTGTATTCGAGGACGCCGGCGCGAACACGGTTCTCGATGTACTGGCGGGCACGGGCTTCGAGCACCACGGATTCGACGCCTTCGAGATGCAGCAGGTGTGAGAGGAACAATCCGGCGGGTCCGGCGCCGACGATGCCGACTTGGGTGCGCATGGGCTTCCATCACGATACTCTGCGGGGTGGTGCGAGGTGAGGTTTCTTGATGAGGATTTTCATAAGGAGAACTTCGCTATCATAACCGTTTCATGGATGATGAAAAAAGCCGTGATCTCAAGGACGTGATGAAGGGAGAAAGTCGTCGTGGACGACGGCCCATCGATATCGGCACGGTCCGGCTGAAGAGGGAGAGGATCGCTCTTCTCAGGAGGTTATTTAACTCTGGCGACCGAGGAGGAATTTATCGAGGCTCTGCGCGCTTTCGGCCTGGTCGAGGGGATGCCGGAGTTTTCGGAAGCTCTCGACGCTTGGCGCGCGTTTCGACCTTAGCCACCACTCTGGCTAATGCAGACCATTTTGCATCTACTTCCGTAGCCGGCAATCCTTGGGCGTGCCGGTCAAGAACATTCAACAATTTGTTGGCCGCCGTATCGAGACGTTGCTTGCGATCCATGGCTACTACCAGATTACCTCACGGCTTGCCCAGGGAACAGAGAGGATCGCCAATGACGATGTTTTGCCAGCTCAGGCGCGGGATGGAGAGATAGTAGCTCTCGGCGAGATTGCGGCCTTTATAGTATGCGGGCAGGAGGATATCGGGGCGGGGGTTCATGGTCAGGTAAGGCTCGTAGACGTGGCCCGAGGCTCCGGTGACGCCCTCTTGAATATAATCCGCGGTCAGGGATTGAGGGGAGCCGTAGAACCAGCGATTGGGAGAGTTCCAGTCGCTCAGGGTCCAGGTTTCGGGCGGGCGCGCGAAGGTGCGGCCGTTGGTGGAAACGAACTCGGTCATGATGGCGCCGGGCAGCCACTGGAAGCCGAGAAAACGGCGGTGGCGGTTCTTGTCGTTGGACCCCCAACTGGCATAGCCGATCACGTTCTCCTCGTTAATCAAGACGGTCGAGGTCTTGTCCAGCACCACTCGATCGCGGGGCAGGCGCGCAGCCGCGTCCGCGAGCCAAGCCTCCCCTTGGGGATTCCCGTCGCCGGAAAGATCGATGACGAACTTACCTCGGTTGGCGGCTTCGAGGGAGCGGTCGACGATCCCCTTGACATCGTCGAAATCGTAGCCGGCGAGCCGGGTGACCAGATAGATAGGGAACTCGGGATGCGAGAATTTTTCGTTGGTGCGGCCGAAAAACGGGTTGGGGATGGAGCCGGCGATGGAGTGCGCGGGACCCATAATATCGGAATAGAGCAGCGTGAGCTCGCTATCTACAGAGGCAGCGTCGCCGCCTACGCCATCGCCGCCGGGGATCTTGAGAGGCACGCCTAGAGTGGTCACGATGTAGAGCACGCTCTCCACCAGATTGTTCTTCTTGAGGTAATCGGCGATGGGTGCGGCAATTTCCGTAGCATACTGGACGCGCGTGACGACGTCATCGGTGGTAGTGTGAAGGTGGCAGGTATTGCGCGACGGGATAGCGCGGCGCAAGGAGTAGTACTCCCCGATGGATCGAGAAAGCGGGGAAGCGTCGTTGACCACGACGAGAACGTTCTGGGGCGTTTGGGCGCGCAGCCCGAAAGCCGTAAGGACCAAGCTACAGAAAACGGCCCCCGCCGAGCTTTTCATCCCAGTTTCAGTCTAGCAGAAGGGGCGGAGCCGCCGCGAAGAAGGTGTTGGACGTTGGGCGATCCGGCGCAGAAGCCAAAAAGATGCGATGCTAGAATCTAAGTCCGAGTAGACAGCGGTATGGACCTCGATCAACTCCATACATTTTTGGAAATTGTCCGCCTGAAGAGCTTCTCCAAGGCGGCACAGTCGTGCTTCCGAACGCAGCCGGCGGTGAGCGCGCAAGTGCGCCAGCTGGAACAGGATTTGGGCGCGCCGCTGTTCGAGAGGCTGGGGACCAAGATCGCGCTGACTCCGGCCGGGCGGATTTTCGCCGATTACGCCGAGCAAATCCTGGAGTTGCGCCGCCGCGCCCAGAACGCCATCAGCGAACTGGAGCGAACGCCGCGCGGGGAACTGGTGATCGCGGCTAACGAGGCTACGTGCATCTACGTTCTGCCTCGAGTGTTCCTTGCATACAAGAAACTGTTTCCGAACGTCGAAATTCTGGTCGAACGGTCGTACGGGGGGCGCGTGGTGGAGGCGGTGGTGGATAACCAGGCCGATTTCGGCATCACGCAGCTTCCGGTCAAGGAAAAGAGGCTGGAGGTCGCGAAGATTCACTCCGACGAGATCAAGCTGATTGTGCCGCCCCTCCATCCCCTGGCCGGGAAGAAGGAGATTCTGATTGCGGATCTGCTGGGAGAGCCGCTGCTGCTGCCCAAGGCCGGAACCACGCGGAGCCGTTTGACGGCGTGGCTGGAGCCGGTGGCGGATGAGCTCCACGTGTCGATGGAGCTGGATTCCACCGAGATGATCAAGCGGTTCGTGATGACCGGGCTGGGCGCCAGCTTCCTGGCCGCGACGCACTGCCGCGAAGAAGTAGCTGCCGGGAAACTGGCGGCGATCTCCCTGGGGCCCGACCCCATGGTGCGCCAGGTTGCATTAATCTATAGGAGGGACAAGGCTCTGTCCAAGGCGGCGTTGGGATTCATCAACATCGTTCTGGAGCACGCCGCCATGGTGGTCGGGCGGATGGCCCTGCGTCCGGCAGCGTCCGGCGATCGCGTTACCAAAGTGGTGGAAGGTTAGAAGATGCATCGGGTGACGGTGAAAACGTCGACAATTTTTATCGCCAAAGGCGGCAAGACCCGCGTGTATCATTCGGTGAACGATGTGCCGCCGCGGTTGCGGAAACAACTGGAAGAATCCACCAACAGCTTCAATTCCGCCACCATCCTGATTGCGGACAGACGGGGCAGGGAAGAGATTCTGCGGGCACTGAACGGTTTGCCATCGGGCTTGCGGTCCAGGCTGGCGTCTTCTCTTTGCTCAAACCCAAACGCGGCCACAACGGGAGCGGTCGCGCCGGCGCCTTCCCGGATCTTTCGATTCCTGCGCCGCAACTGGGCTGAAGTCCTGCTGCCCGCGGCGGTGAGCGTGATCGTCTGGCTGGCGTTTCATTACCGCTAAGAATTTGCCATCCGGCCCTCCGGCGGGGGCCGGATGGAACATGGCAGGTCACAGACCTGCCATTTCGGGCGTTCGCAAGACGACGGTCTCAGAGTAGAATCGGCGCTCCTAGTCTTCAGCCACTTACAGAGCCGTGACCAGAGGGAGCGGTTAGAGCCTTTAATTTTGCGCCGGGAAGTAGCAAGTGAGGCAGATCTGTGACCTGCCATTTTTCGGGCATTCACGAGGGGCGGTCCCAGAGTAAACGCGACTCATACTCTTGCTTGCGCCTCCGATAAGCCCAGCATGGAACGACGTTCTGAGCCGCGCTTGGCCGCCGATGAGCCGGTAATCGTAACCCAATTGGGCCAGCGCCGGCTGCATACGGGTTTGATCGTGGAGATCTCGGGCAACAGCTTGACCATGAACCTGCCCAGCGCCATCGCGTGCGGAACTCCCGTAAAGTTGGAGGCCTGGGACCTGTTGATGTTGGGCGAGGTGGTGCGGTGCGAGCCCGCGGACGACGGATTCCGTCTGGCGCTGAGGTTGCGCCATTCGCTGCGGGATCTGCATGCCTTGGAAAAACTGAATCAGGGTTTGCTCGGAAAGCGAACCGTTCCAGAGGATTCGTCCCGGATACCTATAATGAGAGTGTGAGAAAAGTCGCGGTTTTCGGAGGCGCCGGGCAGCTCGGCACAGAGTTGCGGGCGGAATTTTCCGCGCGCGGGTACCAGGTGGAAGCGTTCGACCGCTTCAACGCCGACATCACCGATGCGGCGCGGGTGGAACAGACGTTGACGGAGTTCGATCCGGCGATCGTGCTGAACGCCGCCGCTTACAACCAGGTGGATATCGCCGAGCAAGAGCCGGTGACGGCCTTTCAGGTAAATGCGCTGGCGGTGCGCAACCTGGCGGTGGCGTGCCGGCAGACCGACACCAGGCTGGTACACTTTTCCACCGACTATGTCTTCGACGGCATGGCGGGCCGCTCCTATCGCGAAGAGGACGAGACGCATCCGCTGGGAGCTTACGCGGTATCGAAGCTGGCCGGGGAATTGTACGCGCGCGCATACCTGGATCAGGCGTTGATCCTCCGCACCTCCGGCGTGTATGGACCTGTTGGACTGGAGACAGCACGGGGAAATTTCGTCGAGATGATGCTGCGGCTCGCGGCGAATGGACAAACCATCCGGGTGGTGGACGATCACGTAGCTTCGCCGACGTATGCGCCGGCGCTGGCATCCCGCACGGCGGACCTGGTGGAGCGCGGCGCGAGCGGCATCTTTCATCTGGGCGGCGGATCGCCCATTTCGTGGTTCGACTGGGCGAAGAAGATCTTCAGCGCGGCGGGATTGAATCCTCCGCTAAGGCCGACCACGGAGCGCGAGTTCCGCACGCCGGCGCGGAGGCCGAAATATTCGGCGCTGTCGAACGCTAAGGCGGAAGCGCTGGGCATCGCTCCCATGCCGCCGCTGGACGAGGCGATCCGGACGTATCTGGAAGTGCGTGCGGGAAGATTACCCGTGCGGTAATCGAGAATGCGTCGTGGCGCAGGTCTGCGACCTGCGTAGCGCAGGCCGAAGGCCTGCTCCACATCCGGCCCAGTGACGGCCGAAATGTAGAAACTCCGAGCGCAGGTCTGCGACCTGCGTCTCTTGCAACTTAGGGCCTGTCACGAAATAAGCTGTCCAACCGCTTCCTTCGGTCGCGGCTCAGCCGGGCCTCCGGCGGAGCCGGATTGAACGAGAAGAGAACCGCATCAGAGCAGCTATGGCAGGTCACAGACCTGCCCCACTTCGGGTCTCGGAGTAGAAACCGTTGCAGAGCCGTGACCAAAGGGAGCGGACGAGCGCGGCAACTGGACAGGTTATTTCGAGACAGACACTTAGTTTAGAACCCAACGGATGGCAGCCATGCGCCCGCGGGATCGTTGTACAAACCCACGCTCATCAGCGTCATTGCCTGCACCACTCGCAGCCCGTTCGCGAGGCACCATTGGAACAGAGCGCTGTTCCGCGACGGCACCAGGATTCCCGGTCCCCCGAATGAGTCTGCCGAGGCGATCAGCGCCTCCAAATCCAGGTTTGTCTCCGCCGCGGCGTGGCTGAAGAAGGCAAGCGCGGAGGCATAGCCGGTGATTCTATCCTCGCGTTCCGCCACGATGGCAGTGCCTTGAGCGATCGCTTCCGCTAACTCGCGACTGCGGTCGAAGCCGTGTACTCGCCGGGACAGGGCGTTGCAGCCATCCAGATCGTGCGGCTGCGCCGGCCGCACGCCGCATCCCGGTATCGATCGCTGCTCCGTTCGGCCTTGCATGCAGGCGAGCGGTTCGCGTACCTCGAAACCCAGGCCGGCATACAGAGAAAGGGACCGGTTGTGATACGCGGCCTGCACCAGGCGGATGCCGGCAGAACCGCGTTCAAGGGCGCGATCCATGACGGCTTGCATCAACCTCCGGCCCACCCCGCGATTCTGCACTTGGGGATCGATCGTGATGGGCCCCACACCGGCGACGATAGATCGTTCATCGAGGCAATTGCTGCCGATAATGCGGCCGTCGCTTTCGGCGACCACGCAGTAAAAACCAGGGTGGGAGAACATAATTGAAAGCAAGCCAGTCGGGGTTGCCGAATCGGGACAATCGCTCGGGAAGCCGTGGCGCCGACTAATCGTGTTGAACGCGTCATAGCAGATCTGCCCACAAAGGGGCGCGTCCTCTGGCTTGGCGATGCGTACAATCACCTCTGGCTGCGGTCCGGGTGTCATGCTTATTCCCTCCTGCGCATCAAGACGCGGTGTATCACCACGCCCATCAGGCCGCAGAAGCAGATCATGGCGGCCATGGGAAACGCGGTGGTGCTGTCGATGGCTCCGAGGGCGAGCGTGGCGATGGCGGCCATGCTGAATTGAAGCGTCCCCAGCAGCGCGGAAGCCATTCCGGCAACGTGGCCGTGATTCGCCAGAGCCAAGGCGGCGGCGTTGGGGAATACAAAACCGATGGTGCACAGATAGAGGAACAAAGGGAGGGCGATGCTCGCCAGGCTCTTCGCACCGGCGCCGACGGCGGCGATCAATAGCACACCCGCCGTAGCTTGCACGAAAGCGGCGGCGCGCATCACGCGTTCCGGAGCGTGACCGTGCAGCAGGCGTCCGTTGATCTGCGCTCCGATCACCACCGCGGCCGCGTTCACTGCGAAGAACCAGGCGAAGCGCTCAGGTCTTACTCCAAACAGATTGATGAAGACGAACGGCGATCCCGCGATGTAGGCGAACATTCCGGCGGAGCTGAATCCGGTGGCGAGCGAAGCTCCCAGAAAGAAGCGGTCCGCGAGCAGTCCACGGTAGGTGGCGAAGACGTAGCCCAGCGAAAGAGGACGCGCCGAAGGCAGAGATTCGGGCAGCCGGAAATGCAGCCCCACGGTGGCCAGCGCGCCCACCAGCATCACCGACAAGAAGATCGATTTCCAGCCGAACCACGCCATTAAATAGGCGCCCAGCAGAGGCGCGGCCAGGGGCGAGACGCCCATCACCAGAATCAGCGCCGAGTACACGCGGCGCGTTTCCTCGGGCGGAAACAGATCACGCACCATGGCGCGCGAAATCACCGCCCCGGCGCACGCTCCCAGCGATTGCAACAACCGGAATGCCGTGAGCGCCTGGACCGAAGTGGCAAACGCGCAGGCTCCCGAAGCCAGGGTGAACACAAACATTCCCACGTAGAGCGGGGGCTTGCGGCCGAAGCGGTCGGCCAACGGGCCATACAGAGTCTGGCCCAGCGAGAAACCGACGAAAAAAGACGCCAGCGTGAGCTGGATCGCGCCTTCACTGGCCTTGAAATAGATCTGGAGCGCGGGCAGAGCCGGCAAATACATGTCGATGCTGAGCGGGGCGAAGACCGTCAGCAGACCCAGCAACACCACGGTCTCCAGCCGGCGGATGCCGGTCAAGGGCTCGGGGATGGTGGAGGCGGTTGCCAAAATGCGACTTCGTTATACGGTACGACGCTTGGTGCGGCCCAGACGCTCGGTGGCGCGCTCAATGGCCTTGTCCTCGGCTTCCTCGCGCGTGGCGCCGGTGGTGCGGGCCAAAGCCGCGCCAGGCGATACATTGTCGGCGGTGCAGTGGAACACCTCACCAATTCTGTAGCTGGTGAGGTGTACGGGCCAACCCTCAATTTCGAGCTTGCGCTCCTGGTGCTCTTCGACTTTCATTTAGGTCCGCGATCTCATGCCTTGGCGGATTGGGCCGCGCCGCGCTCCACCTGCGCGCCCACGAGATTGCCCCATTCGGTCCAGGAGCCGTCGTAGTTGCGCACGTGATCGTAGCCGAGCAGTTCGCTGAGCACGAACCAGGTGTGACTGGAGCGTTCGCCGATGCGGCAGTAGGCGATGGTAGGCCTGGATCCATCGATGCCCTCGCCGCCATAGAGCGTTTTCAAATCGTCATAGGACTTGAAGGTGCCGTCCTCATTGCAGGCTTTGCCCCAGGGGATGCTGCGCGCGCCGGGGATGTGGCCTCCGCGCTGGCAGGTTTCGGGGAGCCCGGGAGGCGCCAGGATTTCGCCCGTGAATTCGGCGGGACTGCGCACGTCGACCAGACCGGTACGTCCGCCGTCCACCGCGGCCTGCACCTGATCGAGGAACGCGCGCAGGCCGTTGTCGGGGCCGGATGCGGTATAACTGACAGGCGCGATGGTGGGGACATCGGTCGATACGTCGCGGCCCTCGGCCAGCCACTTCTTGCGGCCGCCGTTCATCAGCCGGACGTCCTTGTGCCCGTACATCTTCATCTGCCACAGGGCCCATGCCGCGAACCAGTTGTTATTGTCGCCGTATAGCACCACTGTGGTGGAGTTGGAGATACCGGCCTCGCCCATCAGCTTTTCGAATTGATGCTTGGAAAGGATGTCGCGGCGGACGGTATCGGAAAGCTGCGTGGTCCAGTTCCAGGCGATGGCGCCGGGAACGTGGCCTTTGGAATATTCGGTTGTATCCACGTCCACTTCGGCGACCCGGACGTGGGGGTCTTGGCTGTGCTGGGCGACCCACTCGGTGGACACCAGCGCTTCGGGGTGTGCATAGTCTGCCATGATAGTAGAGTTCTCCGTCTCCATCTTATCCTTTACGGGAGCCTCAAATGAAGCGAATCTTCCGGCGAATTCGCGCACAACGGAACGCGACGCGATCGGCTCCAGGGCCGGCTTGGAGGTCCGCGCCGCACCCTTTGCGCTTCTTGGTAGCGCCGTTCCTGTGCGTGGCGCTCATGGCGCAATCCGGCGGTGGGCCGCAATATACCAAAGAGAGCAAGCTGGTGCTGCCGGCCGACTATCGCGAATGGGTGTTTCTGACGTCGGGGCTGGGCATGACCTACGCTCAGAATCCGCAGCCGAATGCGAATCCCTTTTTCGACAACGTCTTCGTCAACCCCGCGGCATACAAGCTGTTTCTCAAGAGCGGAACCTGGCCGGACAAGACCGTTCTGGTTCTGGAGATGCGGGCCTCCCAAACCAAGCTGTCGATCAACAAGGACGGGCGGGTGCAAACGGATGGCGGGGTCGGGGAGATCCATGTCAAGGATGCTTCGCGCGGCGGGTGGGCGTTTTATGAATTCGCGAAGGGCGCCAAAGAAGGCACGCTGATCCCCAAGACCGAGAATTGCTACTCCTGCCACGAGCAGAACGCGGCGGTGGATACAACGTTCGTGCAGTTTTACCCCACGCTGATTGAGGTCGCCAAGAGCAAGGGAACGTTCAAGAATGGCGAGAAATAGCCCACGGTATGGCGGTATCGTTATCGTATGGTCAAAGTAACCTTCACGCTGGATGAAGAGACGATTGCCCGGCTGTGAGACGGCGGAGCGTCTTTCCAAACCCAAGAGCGAAGTGGTTCGCCAGGCGATCAAAGGGTCTCGCGGCACGAGTGATCGTCTGAGGGAGGCCGAACGAGTGAGGATAGTGCGTGGCCTCGAAGGAATACGCACTTCTACCCCGACACGGACATCCGCGGAGACCGATGGGTGAACTGCGGGACTTCCGCGCCTTGCGCCGCCGGGGCTGGCGGCCCGTGCCCGCCCGATGCCATGATTGGCTCCGGTCACCGCCCCTGCGCCCTATCGAGACCGAGGTTTCATGTTTCGATTCTCGATAGGGCGTACTTTCTGACTTAAGCAGCTGCGCTGACCGGCACCGCGACGGCTCCAGCCCGGCCTGCCGCACGGATCGCGTCGGTCACTTGACCTCGGTGCATCGCTTGATGCACGGCGAGTGTCAACAGAGCCCTTCCGTAGGTCGCGAAATGTTCTTCGAGACCTTTGGGTTGGAACGGCGTCGGTTTGTCGAGATCCGAGTCGCTGAACGAATCGAGCAAAGCCAGATTTTTTTGGCGAAGCTCGGCGTACCGGGCGCTGACCTCTTCGAACGAAGGGTAGTGCGCCGCGTCGCCGGTCGTGATCGTATCCGGACCGAAGAGGGCTCCCCATTCGGCAGCCGGATTTTCGCCGCCGGCTAGCAACTGGTGTGTCATCCCTTCGACGACAGTGAGGTGGCCCAGCACCCATAGCGGATGGCATCCTCCATTTTCGGTCGGGAACGTCAACGGGGCATCTTTCATGGTCCCGATCGATCGCATCACCGATTGCTCGGCGAGGTTCATCGAAAATCGAATTGCATCTTTCGTATACATTATTCTCCTGTTGTGATTGCGGACGAATCCGTGGTGGTTATTTGTCCTTCGGTGGCTCGGATGGCGGCTCGACGTCTTCTTTGACGCGAAGCAGCGTGTCAGCCCAGAAGTCCTGGTAACGGCTAACCCATCTTTCATAAATCTGCCGGATGGGCACGGGGTTCAACGAGTTCACCCGCTGTCTTCCTTCTTCGCGGGTGTTAACCAAACCGGCGTTTCGCAGCACGTCGAGGTGCTTCATGACGCCGAAGCGTGTCATTTCGGGGAATGAATCGACGATTTCCGTCGTCATTCGCGGACCTCGCCGTAGCAGATCCAGAATCGCGCGC
>Ga0210394_10004451_pt1 | contig 16379 bp, 17 predicted proteins | sample IncBWC12MmetaG_FD_160121 | JGI IMG/M metagenome (GOLD analysis project Ga0210394, IMG submission 160121) | Forest soil microbial communities from Barre Woods Harvard Forest LTER site, Petersham, Massachusetts, United States - Inc-BW-C-12-M | ecosystem: Environmental > Terrestrial > Soil >... | reverse complement strand
AAAGGAGCTTGAAAAGGAGATGGGAGGGAGCGCAACCGCGGGTTACCTCACGCGCGCACGGCCATTCCGGTGGGACGCAGCTCGCTCTGATCGTAATTTCGCATAATGTGTATTATGTTAACTTAGATACAGACCTCCAAAAACCCTAAGCAGCGCTCCGGCCCTCGGAGCTACCTGGCACGGTTCAACGTCACTGCGACGGATTGATTATTTTTTCTTCCGTCGCGGAGAAACCGCTCCCCTGCACATTCACCGGAACAAATCGCCGGCAACTTGCCGGGGATCGCTGGCGCCGCCATCGGCGTTTGACGCGGGCCTTTCCAAAACGATCATCGCTTGGCGCCGCCATCGGCGTTTGACGGAGGCCTTTCCAAACGATCGGAATATCACCAAGTCGGATACCTTCTGTGGGTTCCCCGTTGCAACCCCGAAACAGTCGTGCCTGCCTCCATCCTGGTCCACGCCACCGGCCTCGCCGCCCTGGGGCTGAGCGTTCGAAGCACGACGCACCGGTGCGATCGCGAGCTGCACCGCAACTATCTGATGGCGGGTGTGCTGTGGGCGCTGAACAGCTTCCTGCTCGGCGCCACGACCAGCGCGACGATGTCGTGCGTGTCAGTCGCACGCACCGGGACCGCAAGCCTCTTTTGCCGGCGTGATAACCGAATCAGGATCGGCGCCTGCGCAAGCTTCATGCTGCTGGCGCTGGCAGGCTCCGCTCTGACGTGGCGTGGCTGGTCGACGTTACCGCCGGCTGTCGCTTCCAGCCTCGTCACGTACGCCGCATTCTTCCTGTCAGGGGCCCAGCTGCGGCTTGCGCTGCTCATCAGTGCGCTGCTTTGGACGCAAACGGTGCTCTCCCTGCATTCTCCAGAACAGATCGGCGGGAATTTGCTGGGGATCGCTGGCGCCGCTGTGGGGCTTTGGCGCACTCGGAAGATTGCGCCAGCGTAGAGGCGCGCAGCATCGGATCGTGAGCGAAACCTGGAACGATGGGGAGGTGACGTGTGCCAGACGAAATGGAAGTCGCCAGCGATGCAACCGAGCATTACCTTGCGCGAGCGATCAACGACGCCCTGAAGGCCGCGACCAGGCGTCCCGACTTCTGTGATTGTGATGCCTGGCGCGAGGGCCGGTTTTGCGGCGATCACGCGTGCCGCGACGTCTACGAGCGGGAAACGCGGATGCTTGCCCTGCACGGGTCAACGTGACAGCAGGTATCAGTCGGCGCCGAAGATTTTTGTTTTCATCTCTGATAGGTCTAGGCGGTGTTCACGCCCCGCTTAATGGGTGACCCCTCCCCGGCTCGCTTAACTCTTATCGCCAGCATTCCACCAGCGCCACCACGTCTTTGGCTTTTACCGCAACCTGCGCAAGCGAAGCGATGCCCAGTCCCGCCGTCTCGAACTCGACGTCGTGTGCGTTCAAAAAACCTTGAAGCATGCTCGACGTAATGACGAGACTCACATCTTGCGGGGCGTCGCCCGTCGCTTGCGCCTGACTGTCTGCAGCGGCCTTTCCGTCGACGACACCCATCACGTTGCCGCTCGCGTCGAATACCGGGCCGCCACTGACTCCCGGCTGAATGCGGGCAGAGATTTGTACGTAACGCGTGTCTCCCTGCGGGCCGAAGAGACTACTGACCCTACCGGACGTAGCGATCAGCTCGGAAGGAGCCCCGCGAGGGGGGAATCCCGCTGCGATCACTTGTTCTCCGAGGCGAACCCTTCCGATCCGGATCACGGCGGTCGCACCGCTGGCTGCCGGCACGCTCAGCAAAGCCAGGTCATTCTTTTCGTCGGACGCCTGACGCTCGGCGCTCTCGCTTCCGTTAACTCGAAGCCGCTGGCAGCCCTGAACCACGTGGAAGTGGGTAACGTAACGAGTCGCCGAAATCCGAAATGCGGTTCCGGTGTCTGGCTCGCCCTTTTGCGCTCGAGAAACCGGCGCGGCTTGCGCTGTTTGCGGTTTGCTGCTGCTGGTCTGAACCGACGGCTTCCACTGCCTGGCAGCGGCCTGCGCCTCGGCGCGTTGCTCGGGCGTTAGCAAGCGCTCGATCCGGTCCCGGTTGCGCGCAGCGTCCGGCACTTCCTGCGCGCTGGCCAGAAGCCACCAGAAGTAGGCTTTAGCCACGTCTTTCGGGGCGCCCTGGCCCTTTTCATACATCACTCCCAGGTTGTACTGCGAGTCACCATAGCCTTGCGCCGCAGCCTTCTGGTAGAGCTTGAACGCCTCCGCATAGTTGAGCTCGGCTCCATCGCCGGAGTAGAACGCATTCGCAAGGTTCTGCTGCGCCGAAGCGTTACCTTGGTCCGCTGCGCGTTGAAACCAGGCGTTGGCTTCCTTCTTGTCCTGGGGCACACCTCGCCCGCGGTAGAGCATGTTGCCGAGAGCGAGCTGCGCCGGGGCGTACCCCTGCTCAGCGGCCTTGCGGTACCAGCCTAAGGCAGCGGCGTAGTCCTGCTCGATCCCCTCCCCTTGCTCGTAATGAATTCCCAGATTCACTTGAGCTTGAGGATTTCCTTTATCAGCTGCCTTTTGGAACCAAAGGACCGCCGTGCGCGGGTCCTTCGGGACGCCATGGCCATCGCTGTAGAGGATTCCCAGAGCAGCTTCCGCATTCGAATCACCCGTCTGCGCCAGCCTCATATACTCGGCGTAGGCCGTCTGATAGTCCCCACGCTCGAATGCGGCCTGCGCGTCTGCCAGACTTGCCCTCGCGGGAGCACAAGCCCCACCCAACGCCACGCTGGTCGCCAACAGGAACTGGAAGAGACGCCGCATCACGGTAAGTTCCTCGTACTCAGTCCACGGGTCAGGCGATCGGTCAACCCAGTTGCGTCCGCCTGCTAAGCCGCCTCTGTATCACACATCGCGCCCCTTCGCTGCACGTGGATTTGTCCTGGACCGATGCAACAGCGGCCACCAGCGGCTAAAGCCCCTTTTCGAGGATGCTCAGACCGGAGTACGAACGGGCATGGCGTGCGCGGATTCCTGTTCACAGATGGCCCTGAACGGACACGGTTCCCGTCGGCAGGCTGCTGGGAGCACTTCGAGCATTGTTCCTGGCTTGGCTTCACCAGCGTCGACCGCCCGATGTTTTTTGCCCGACGTGTCTTGCGTCGCAGCAGGCTTCATCTGGGCAAGATGTCCGGATGTCGTGCGACCCGCTTGCAACACGTAAGGGAATGCTTTCATGCTGCCTCGCCCGGGTGCGCCGAGACGTAACAGCCTGCTTTCATAATGTTGTCATGATTCGAGCGGCTTTCCGTCCGACTCGCGGATTGACGCTGATTCAATCAACCGGTAAGCTGATTCTAACGTATCAGAGCCCGACCAGTGACAAGGGCCGTCTGCTGTTTCGGCGCTTTCAAACCGCGAACCTTTTGTAAGAGGAGCCATGATGAGCACAGCCTTCGAAACGAACGGTGCATTCAGCTGGACCGAATTGATGACCAGCGACGTCGCAGCCGCCCGCAAGTTCTACGGACAGTTGCTGGGCTGGGACTTCCAGGATATGCCGATGCAGCAAGGCGGCACCTATACGGTGATCAGCGCCGGCGGCCAGAAGATCGGCGGCATCATGCACACGCCACCCGGCGCCGAGGGCATGCCTCCGACTTGGGGCAGCTACATCACGGTCGACGATGTCGACACACGCGCGGCGGCGGTCAAGAAACTGGGCGGCAAGATTGTCATACCCCCGACCGATATTCCGAACGTCGGCCGCTTCTGCGTGATTCATGATCCTCAGGGCGCAACGATTTCCCTGATCACGTACTCGATGCCGGCTCAGCCGTAGAGGGTCGCGGCAAGCCCGTCGCGAGCTCGATCGGCTCTCCTTCGCGCTGCGGAGGGCCTGCCCTCCGCAGCGCGCAGCGCGAAGGAGGGCCGACTACAGATCTCCCCGCGCGCCGGCGACCATGATTTCGCGCATCGTCGCGGTCACCCGCTGAGCGCTTTCCCGCGCCGCTGCCGGCAGCGCCTGCATCACCGTATCGTCGATCAGCATCGCGATCAGCCAGATCTTGCGCTGCTCGTCTTCCATCATGCCAATCCGGCATGGCATGTAGGCGAGCATCGACGGATCCGCCTCGATCATTTGCTGTGCCACCAACCCGTCGCAAAAGCTGAAGATCTCTATTCGGCGAGACGGTTTGCCGCTGATCGCCTCGATTTCCTTGCCGAGCTGGTTGACGCCGACGTATTTCAGGTTGCGCTGGTTGGCGCGCAGGCGCATCGATTCCACGGCATCGTCGAATGAAACGCCCTGTTTGACCCGGATGCGTGCAATCCGCACCGGCGCCGACGAGAACGTCAGGCCATCGGCGCGCTCCGCAGCGGGCGAGTCGCCGGCGCTCGCCCGAAGGTCGAAGAGCAGCGTCAGTGCCAGCAGTGCGGCAGCGACGGCCCATCCAGGTGCTTTCCAGTTCATGGCTCATCTCCCGCTGTCTTGCTCAGGCGTCTTGCTCAGGCCCGGATCGGCCTCGACCCCCTTCAGGGCCGGTACGTTCGGTCTCATTGCCGCCACCGTCTTGTGCGCGCGCAGGTAGCGCGCCACGACCTCCCACACCGGCTCGCCGCCCGAGTGCAACGCTTCTTCGGACACCGGCGCCCAGCCAGCGACTTTGTAGCGGCGCCCGGTCTGCAGCGGTTGGCCGTGCAGTTCGAGGTCGCCAATTCGCGCGCCCATGGCTGCCCCGGGCGTGCAGGTGTAGCGCAGCCCGCCCACCCGCACCATGTCGCCACCTTGCTGGTAATACGGATCCGGGTTGAACAGGTTATCGCAGACGTCCTCCAACACGGCCTTGATCTGCGCTCCACTCATCATCGTCACCGTCACGATCGGATAGGTGATCGCGGTTTGCTGCAGCAGCGCCTCCATCGTGATCGTGTCCCCCGGCAGCAGCGTCGTCCCCCAGCGAAAACCGGGCGACAGGGCAATCTCGGCTTCGCGCTCGGCCATCAACGCGTCGACGATCAGCTGGTCGAAGCTGCCGTTGAAGTTGCCGCGCCGATAAAGCAGGGTCTCGGTGGTGGCCAGAGGCTCCTGCAGCCGCGCCAGGTGCGGCTTTCGCAGGCGGTCGATCAACGATTGCATTGCCGGATCGGCCGGCAGCAACTCGGCGAACACCGGCAGCAGGCGATATCGGTAGTCCGCCACCCGACCATCTCGCACGTCGAGGTCGAGTACGCCCAGGAACTTGCCGTTGCAGCCGGCGTTGGTCACCAGGGTCGAGCCGCCGGGATTCGAGACCGGCACAGGGCGTGGGACCGCATCGTGGGTGTGGCCCCCCAGAATGGCGTCGATGCCGCGCACGCGCGAGGCGAGCTTCAGGTCGACATCCATGCCGTTGTGCGACAGCAGGACCACCACCTGCGCGCCTTTGGCGCGCGCCGCGTCGACATGCGCCTGCAACGACCGCTCCTGTATCCCGAAGCTCCATTGCGAAACGAAAGTGCGCGGGTGTGCGATCGGTGTGTAGGGAAACGCCTGGCCGATGACTGCGACGGGCACCTTGCCGACCTGCCGAAGCACGTACGGTTTGAAGACCGGCTCATCGAAATCGGTGGTGCGCACGTTCTGCGCCACGATATCGACGTGGTTCTTGAAGTCGCCCTGCTCGACCTCGCGTACGCGATCGGCCCCGTAAGTGAACTCCCAGTGCAGCGTCATCACGTCGACGCCCAACAGCCGGGCTGCCTCGACCATATCCTGGCCGCGCGTCCACAAAGCAGGTCCAGTGCCCTGCCAGGTGTCGCCACCGTCCAGCAGCAACGCTCCGGGCCGGGCCGCCCGCAAACGCGCCACCAGAGTGCTCAGGTGAGCGAAGCCACCGACGCGGCCATAGAGTCGGGCCGCTCGCACAAAATCGAGGCTGCTGAGCGCGTGCGCTTCACGGCTACCCGGCGCAATTCCGTAGCGGGCCAGCACCGCGCCACCCACCTCGTGGGGAGGATGGCCGGCGGCAGCCCCGACGCCCAGGTTGACCGACGGCTCGCGGTAGTACACCGGCTCGAGCTGTGCGTGGCAGTCGGTCAGATGCAGCAACCCGACGTTGCCGAACGACGGCAGGTCGTAGTACTGCTCGGCGGCGCGCTCGGCAGCCTCGACTTCGTGATGCAGCGTCAAGCCGCCACCGGCGGCGATCGCCAGCGCCTGGATGAATTCGCGCCGCCTCATCGCTGCAACAAGCCGCGCGCCGTCTCAGCGCACAGCGCGCCGGAGGCGACTCATCGGCCTCGAGCTCACGGACGGTTGACCGGGGAATCGGGATCCAGCAGCAACGCGACCAGATCCTTGATCTGCTGCTCGGTCAGCGCACCCGAGAAACCGAAGCGCGGCATCGTCGAGCAAAGGTTGTAGGCCTTCGCGTCATAGATGTGCCCATACACATATCGCTGCATCTGAGGTGATGCGCCTCGCTTGCGTCCCAGCTGCAACAGGCTGGGACCGATCGTGCCAAAGGCAATCTCCTGCGGCGAAATCTGATGGCACCCGTAGCAGCCGCCGCCCGAGACCGCGCCCGGAAGGTCGCTCCATGTCATGCCGCGACCGTCTTGCGCCACCTTCTCGCCGGCACGCCAATCGCCGAGAAAGTGCCCGTCGGCCGGCCACCGGATCGCCTCGAGCTGCTCCTTCTGCAGCGCCTCGCGTGGACCTGCTGGCGGCCGGTCGTGCGTTTCGGTGCAGATCTTCTGAACCGGATCCTGCTCGAGGCGATCCATCCCGGCGCCTCCGCGGGGGCGGAAGTCCTGCTGCAGCAGCTGCTTGAAGCGTGCGTCGGGCGCCGGATCGGCCGCCTGCAACGCGACCGGTGCAAGCGCGCCGCCACCCAGCACAACGAGCGCAACGGCCAGCGCCCTCGTGCGTGCCGCCGTGCATCGACCGCGCCTCATCGTTTGATACCAGGACCGTTGTAGACGGCGCCGTTGGCGTTGGCTGCGATGAACATCGTCAGCGCGATCGTGGCGTCCGATGCGTACACCGGTTCCGGAAAACGCTGCTGGCGGAAGCAATCGTACAAGCGCCATTGAAACGAGCGGAACAGCCCCTGGGAAACACGGTAGGCGGGCCAACTCGTGTAAGCGCGCTGAGCGCCGGCCGTCGTCGAAAGGTTAGGTAGTTCCTGCAGGCGGATCCGACTGCCGTTGGAGGAATGGCAGCTTGCGCACGAGAAATCGTAGGGGCCCGCCCGGTAGAAGAACAATCGCTCGCCCAGTGCGTACGCCCCTTTCTCCTTTGCATCGTGCACCGGCACCCGCATCGTGACGCCGCGCGACTGACCGGCCACGTAGGCCACCAGCGCCTCGATATCCGAGCGGGCGGAGTCGGTCGAGAAGGGCTTGGCGACGATCTCGGATTCCGGTATGCCCTGCAGCCCGGTCATGCAGGTGATCAGCCGCGATTCCAGGTCCTGCACGCGCCCGGTATCGGCGAACAGCCGCGGCAGTTCCGCGTAGGCGCCCTTTACCACGCCGGGCCCGCGCCCCAAATCACAACCCTCCAGGCTCGCGTGCGCCGGGCCCGCCGCTGTCTTCCACAGCTGCTCGCCGCGCATCTCATCCAGCTCGGCCGGGTTACCTTCGTCCAGCATCTCGTGATAGCGAGCGATCGCCGCGTCGACCGGGTCCGACGCCCCGCCGGCCGCCATGGCCGTATCGGCTCCCGACCACAGCAAGATCGCGGCGACCCACGGCCACGCGGCGGCAATCGCCCTCGCGGCGCGCCCCACGCCCAGCGCTTTGTGCGTGGCAGCGCCCGCCCGAGCACCCGTCACCTCAGCCAATCGTCGCCTCGTCCGAGCGTCGGTCGCCTTTGCTGTCAACCCAGCTCACCGTGATCCGGTCGCCGGGCTGGCCGCCTTTGAAACGGAACGCGAGGTAAGGATTCCTCGCCACCGACGTGCCGAACTGTGCACGCAGCACGACACGATCGACGTGGGTTGCGGTGACTTCGGTGATGAACCATGCGGGAACCAGCGCACCGGATTCGTCCTTGCGCAGCCCGGTTTCCATCGGGTGTCTCATCAATACCTTGACCTCGGTCACGCCATCCATCAGCGCGGCCTTGATCTTCATCGGATCGCCCATGGCTCGCTTCTCTGCTCGTCAAACTCGCCGGTCAACCGCCGCAGCCACCCAAGGTCACCTTCACTTCCTTTGACGCCAGATAGACCTTGGCATCCGACCGCACGGCCGCGATCAGCCGGCACGTCTCGGCCATCTTCACCCGGGTGACGATCGACGGCTCAGTGCCGTCGGGCAGCTCGAACACCGAAGACAGGATCGTCGGATTCTTCTCGACCAGTATCGCGATCCGATCGACGCCGGCGAGACTCGTGAACACCCGGATCGGCACCACGGCCCCGTTCTCGGCGATCTCGGGTGCTTCGAGTTGAATCTGCTCGGCGTTGACACCGCCACCCAGCCCCGCGTCGCTCAACGCTTGCGCGACGCTCTTGGCGTCGAAGCCCGCTCGCGTCCATTCGGCCCGCACCGCCGACGGCGGCAGCAGCCCCAGCGCCGTCAGCGCGCCGAGCAGGCCGAGGCCTCCCCCGGCACGCAGGGCCGCACGGCGATCGGCGTCGGCCGGCGCGGTCGATCCGGTGTGCAGCGTCATGGGCGATCCGGAGTGAAGTGCGGTTGCAGTCCCTTCCAGCAATCCGCGTAATCAGCCTGGCGGTGGGGTGCGCTGAGCGCGTAGGCGGTCGCTTGCAACGGATGCCGGGTCTCGAACATCAACGCCATCGTGTTCCGGATCGATTCGGGCTTCGAGGTGTCGGCCTGGCTGGCCCGCTCGAAGGCGGCCGCATCGGGGCCGTGACCCGACATGCAATTGTGCAGGCTCGCGCCACCGGGAACGAAGCCGCGCTCCTTCGCGTCGTAGACCCCGCTGACCAGGCCCATGAACTCGGAGGCCACGTTGCGGTGGTACCAGGGTGGGCGGAACGTGTGCTCCATGACCAGGATGCGCGGCGGGAAGATGACGAACTCCACTGCGCTGACGCCGGGCGTCTCGCTGGGCGACAGCAGCACAACGAAGATCGACGGATCGGGATGGTCGAAGCTGATCGATCCGATCGTGTTGAAACGGCGCAGGTCGTACTTATAGGGCGCATAGTTGCCGTGCCAGGCGACCACATCGAGCGGCGACCGACTCAGCTGGGCACCCCACAGTTTGCCGCCGAACCGGGCCAGCAATTCGACAGGCCCCGCCTTGTCCTCGTACCAGGCCACCGGGGTCAGAAAGTCGCGCGGGTTCGCCAGGCCGTTGGAGCCGATTGGACCCAGGTCCGGCAGTCGGAACGCGGCGCCGAAATTTTCGCACACGTAGCCGCGCGCGCTCGCTTCCTTCAGCTCGACACGGAAGCGGACTCCGCGCGGAATCACGACAATCTCATGCGGCTCCGCCTCGATCACTCCGAGCTCGGTGGAGAATCGCAATGCGCCCTGCTGCAAGGCGACCAGCAATTCGCCGTCAGCGTCGTACAGCACGCGATCGACCATCGACCGGTTGATCGCGTAGAGGTGAACGCCGCAGCCGCTGTGCGAGGCGGCGCCGCCCGTGCCGGCCATCGTGATAAGACCTTGAGCAAAGTCCGTCGGCGCAGTCGGCTCGGGCAGCGGATCCCACCGCATTGGATCGGGCGGCGTGTCGCCGTCGTGAAACTCGCTCACCCAGCGTCGCGCATCGGCCCGGGCAAAGCTGCCCTGCAGCGTGCTGGGAAGGATCCGGTACAGCCACGAGCGCCGGTTCGAAGCGCGCGGCGCGGTGAAGCCGGTCCCCGACAGCTGCTCCGCGTACAAGCCATAGGGGCAGCGCTGAGGCGAATTCTGATGCGCCGGCAGCGCCCCGGGCAACGCTTCGCTGGCGAACGTATTCCCAAAGCCACTCTGATAAGCGGCCTGTGTCTTGGCTTCGGGAAGTCGGCTCATGGCGTGTTACGGTCGGGCATGTTCGAGCCCGCGCAATCCGATGGTACCGCTGATTGCCGGGCTTCCAGCGGACCCCGACTAGTGCAGCTTCACGTGCGGTTCGGTGCGGCGGGTGATCATCCTGGCCAGCGTGTCGAGTGCGACTTTCCAGATTCCGTGCAGAGCCAACTCGTGCAGCTTGTACAGCGACAGATACATGATGCGCGCAAAGTACCCTTCGATCCAGAGGTTGCCTCCGACCAGGCCCCCCATCAAGTTGCCCACGGTCGAGTACTCGCCGAGGGAGACGAGCGAGCCGAAATCCCGATAGCGCCATTGCTTCAGCGGGCGTCCCTTCAAAAGGCGCTCGATCTGGCCGACCATGTGCGAAGCCTGCTGGTGCGCCGCCTGTGCGCGCGGGGGCACCAGCGTCCCCGGCTTGGCACCGATCCAGGGGCAGGCGGCGCAATCACCGATCGCGAAGACGTTGGGATCGCGAGTCGTCTGCAGCAACGGCGTGACCACCAGCTGATTGATCGCGTTGGTTTCAAGTCCGTCCAGCCTGCTCAGAAACTCCGGAGCCTTGACGCCCGCCGCCCACACGACCAGCTCGGCAGGAACCACTTCACCGCTGTCGAGTCGGACCCCATCCGGCAGCACTTCGCTCACGCGCGAAGAGGTTCTCACCTGCACGCCAAGCTTGTCGAGCAGACCATGGGCGGCCTTCGCCAGGCGTTCCGGCAGCGCCGGCAGGATCCGAGGCGATGCTTCGAGCAGGATCAGGCGGATGTCCTTATCGGGGTCGATCCGATCCAGTCCATACGACACCAGCGTACGCGTGGATCGATGCAACTCGGCGGCCAACTCGACCCCGGTTGCTCCTGCGCCGATCAGAACGACTTGCAGCTGGCCTGGACGCAGGGGGCTCGTCTGCACGTGAGCCCGGATGCAGGCGTTGACGAGCCGGCGGTGGAAGCGAGCCGCTTGTGAGGCCGTATCGAGACGGATCGCATATTGAGAAACGCCCGGGATGCCGAAGTCGTGCGTCAGGCTGCCGACCGCGATCACCAGCGTGTCGTATTCGACCGTGCGGGCCAGGGTGACTTCGTCGCCGTCCTCGTCGATGAACGGCCCCACTTGGACCAGCCGGCGCGCCCGATCCAACCCCGTCATTTCGCCGATTCGGTAGCGGAACCCGTGCCAGTGCGATTGAGCCAGGTAATTGGTCTCGTACGTGCCCAGATCCATGCTGCCAGCGGCGATCTCATGCAAATGGGGCTTCCAGAAGTGCGCGCGCGTCTTCTCAATCAGCGTCAGGCGGGCGCGCCCGCGCCGGCCGAGGCGGTTGCCCAGGCGGGTGATCAGCTCCAGGCCGCCTGCCCCTCCTCCGACCACAACCACCTCGTGGAGTCGCTGAGCCTGGTTCGCCGGAAGATTAGACAAAAGTTGACCTTGCGTAGCCAAAGGGATCTCCCGACGGTTGTGGCCGAACCCGTCAACAATTTAGGCAAAGCTCAATAACAGTGTATGTTAGTGGCAGCGATTCGATGGCCGATCTCAAACGGGAGGCTTCCCTATGTACTCTCGAATCCTGGTCGCGACCGACGGCAGCCCGACTTCCGAACAGGCAATCGAGCAGGCCGCCCGGCTCACTAAAGATCAGCACGCTCAGTTGCGAATCGTTCATGTGATCGAGCAGTCCCGCCTTGCCTTTGCCGCTGCCGGCCCGGTGGCCGTTGATCTGGAAGGAATTCTCGACGCGCTGCGCAAGTCCGGGCAGGCCGCCCTCGAGCGGGGCCGCAAAATCGCGCAACAAGTGGGCGTCGAAGCCGAAACCGCGATCATCGGCGACGACGCCATCGATGATCGCGTGGCGATGGTGCTGGCGGCCGAGGTAAGCCGTTGGAAAGCGGACCTCGTCGTGCTGGGAACGCACGGGCGCCGGGGGCTCAACCACTTGCTGATGGGCAGCGTAGCCGAGGCGGTTGCCCGGGTGGCACCAGCGCACGTGCTGTTGGTCCGTGCCGCGGCCGCTCAAGCGTGAGGCACACGCACGGGACCCAGGCTAATGCGATCGGACGGTCAACCTTATGCGACGCAGCGAGCTATCAAGCCGGCTGCATGAGCTAGAGCACACGGGGTTGATGCGCCGCCGGCGCCAGGTGGAGGGGCCACAAGGCCCGCACCGGCGCGTCGATGGCACCGATGTCCTGGCCTTCTGCAGCAACGACTATCTCGGCCTGGCTGCCCACCCGGCCCTGGCCGAGGCGGTCCGCCAGGCGTTGCACCAATTCGGGGTGGGGGCAGGCGCCTCGGCACATATCTGCGGGCATACCATCGTGCACGAGGCGCTGGAGGAGCGCCTGGCACGCTTCGTCGACTTGCCGCGCGCGTTGCATTTCTCCACTGGCTACATGGCCAACCTGGGAGTGATCCCTTCACTCGCCGGTCCCGGCGACGTGATCTTTTCGGACCGCCTCAACCACGCCAGCTTGATCGATGGCGCTCGCCTGTCGCGCGCCGAGGTGATCGTTTACCCGCACCGCGACGTCGAGGCGCTCGACCTGCTGATGTACAAGAGCGCGCAACGCTCCAAGATGGTGGTGACCGACGCGGTTTTCAGCATGGACGGCGACTTGGCGCCACTGCCTCAGCTGCTGACTTTGTGCGAGCATCATGATGCCTGGCTCGTGGTTGACGACGCACACGGCTTCGGTGTGTTGGGCCAGTCGGGTGGCGGCGCCCTGAGTCACTGGGGTGTGAAATCGCAACGCCTTGTTTACATCGGGACGATGGGAAAAGCCGCCGGCGTATTCGGCGCGTTCGCTGCCGCAGACTCCGATGTCATTGAATGGATTCTTCAGAAAGCCCGGACCTACATGTTCACCACGGCGAGCCCGCCCATACTCGCCGCCGCGCTGCTGGCCGCTCTCGATGTGATTGAATCGGAGTCGTGGCGGCGCAGCCATTTGACAGCGCTGATCGAACGAATTTCCTCGGGCCTTACGGGGCTTCGCTGGCCCCTGCTGCCCTCCTCCACCCCGATCCAGGCCTTGGTCATCGGAGACAACTCGGAAGCTGTGTCGTTGATGGAGTCGCTGCGCCGAAACGGCCTATGGGTGCCCGCCATTCGACCGCCCACGGTGCCGACCGGGACGGCGCGCCTGAGAATTTCGCTCAGCGCAGCTCACTCCGAACAGGATGTTGATCGCCTGTTGACTGCTCTCGCACAGCTCGCGCGCCGGGGCCATCCATCTGGCAAATCGACATGACCGCACTTGCATGAGCGTTTTGTTGATTTGCATGCACGCGACGCAACGCGTATCCTCGCAGGCGGTCGGTCCTTGCGCAAACCCGGGGCGCCACGCTCAGGTTGTGCAATTTGATCCAACATAAGAGGTTCATTCAAATGGCTTCAATCGTAACTGCGGTATCGGAACTGGAATCTCGACGCAAAGCTCTCGAATTTGAGTTAGCCGGCGTCAACTCCAAGCTCAAGGCAATTCAGCAGGCACTGGATGTGTCGGCGCGCTCCGAGGCCAACGGGCCGGATCGCGGGCCAAAGATGGGCGTCGGCATCGCTGCCAAGCCCGAGGTTTCGCCCGGGCGTTCGCCTCGCAAGAAGACGCGCAAGTTGCGTCAGTGGTTCTCCTCGGGCGAGGCGGTCGGCCTGATGAAGCGCATCGTCCGCTCGCCGATGACCGCATCCGACATCGTCAAAGCCCTGGCGCACCATAAAGGTTACGACAAGGGTCTTCCGCCTGAGCAACTCAAACGCTTCCAGGGCACGGCCTACATGGCCGTCTCGAACGCGATCAAGGCCGGCAACGCGACGCGCTTGAAGGATGGGCGTGTGCGTATTCGCTGAGCGCCGCTCTCGGGCGCGCGCGGCGATCGGCCCGTGACGGATGGAAACCCATGTAACCAGTGTCACCCACGTTATTCAGCTCGCGGTGGCTCCGGTCTTTCTGATGACCGCGATTGCGACGCTGATCGCGACGCTGAATGTTCGACTCGGCCGCATCGTCGATCGCCAGCGCACCGTGCAGGAGTCAGCCGCCGTCGCTGCGAACTTCGACGCCGCGGCTCGCCAGCGGGAATTCGCGCTGCTCGCGCGGCGGGTTCATCTGTCCTATCTGGCGATTCTGGCGGCCGTCACCGCAGGGCTGTTCATCTGCCTGGTGGTCGCTCTGGCTTTCGTTGGAGTGCTGTTCGACATGGATCTGGCCAGGGTGCTGGCGGTGTTGTTCATACTGGCCATGGTGTCGCTGATCACGTCGCTGACCGTATTCTTGCGAGAGATCTATGTGGCGGTATCGACCCGCCAACGGCTGAGTTCGCTGATGCAGATGCCGGCCGCGGCCTCCGCCTCCAAGTCCTGATGCGGGCGGACGATGAGTCACGCCCCGACCGAGGACTTGAATGTAGCGGCGTCGGAGGTCATGCCGGCGCCTGTTCGGATCAAGGCACAGATTCCGCTGTCGGACGAAGCCGCGCGTACGGTTCTTGAAAACCGCGCCGCCTTGTGCCGGATCCTGCGCCGCGAGGACGACCGGCGATTGATCATCGTCGGCCCCTGCTCGATCCACGATCCGGACGCCGGCCTCGAATACGCGAGGCGCCTGAGCGCCCTCGCGCTCGAGGTGGCCGACACGCTGCTGATCGTGATGCGCGTGTATTTCGAGAAGCCGCGCACGTCGGTCGGCTGGAAGGGCTTCATCAACGATCCCCGGATGGACGATTCGTTCCGTGTCGCCGAGGGAATGCAACGGGCGCGCCGTTTCCTGATCGACGTGTCCGAGCTCGGTCTGCCAGCCGCCACTGAGGCGCTCGACCCGATCGCACCACAGTACCTGGGCGATCTGATCACATGGACTGCGATCGGTGCGCGAACGTCGGAATCGCAGACCCATCGCGAAATGGCGAGCGGGCTTTCTACTCCAGTCGGCTTCAAGAACGGCACCGATGGTGACCTGGGCGGCGCGATCAATGCCATCGTCTCGGCCTCGCGCCCGCACAGCTTCCTGGGGATCAACACGGACGGCGTAACAGCGGTCATCCGCACCCGGGGCAACGCCTACGGCCATCTGGTGCTGCGAGGCGGCGGCGGACGCCCCAACTACGACTCGGTCAGCGTCAGGCTGGCCGAGGCCGCGCTTCAGCAGGCGAGCTTGCGGTGCAATCTCGTGATCGATTGCGCGCATTCCAACTCCTACAAGAAGCCGGAACTGCAGCCGCTGGTGCTGAACGACGGCCTGGCACAGATCGCCCAAGGCAATGGCTCCATCATCGGTTGGATGATCGAGAGCAACCTTGAATGGGGAAATCAGCCGATCCCGGCCGACCTGTCGCAATTGAAGTACGGCTGCTCGGTGACCGATCCGTGCGTCGACTGGCCGACCACGGAAACGATGATCCGGCAGGCGCGCGAGACACTGCGCGGCTGCTGGACGGCTCCGATTTGACGAGTCAAGCGGCTGGCGTTGCGGCTTCCTTACTGAACGGCCGGCAGCCGTTCCTGATTCGCGGTACTCAGGCAGATGGGGTGTCCAAAGCCGCTGGCGCTGACACCGGTTCCTCCAGCGGGGTTCGGCGTAATGTCGAAATAGCCCGGCAGGCGCGCGGCGGGCCGCGCGGCTGCCGGAAACCACGGGGGATGGAGACCGGCAAAATCGACGCACGATCAAAGAGCGCCGTCGGCCCTCGAACGACCGGCCTCCACGCTGACAGACGCGAAGGGCCGCCGAAACCCGACAGGATGAGGCGGGGCTCTAAGTGGCCTGTAACAGGCCACTACTCCCCGATGAGCGCAGCGCGGCGCTCAGGCCGGTCAGCGCTCGGCCAGGTAATGTGACACCTGGATTTCGGATCCGGCCTGCAGAAACGACCTGAACTGCTCCTCGTGCCCATGATCGGCGACGGTGCTGCGGGCCAGCTGCCGCTGGTAGTCGACCCACGAATCGACGATGAAGCGCTCGACGAACACGCAGTCATCCGATAGATCGCGATACAGACGCCAGATGCGTGCGCCGTTGCGTCGCCGCAGCTTTTCGACAGGTTCCGACGCCTGCACAAAAGCATCGCGCCTGCGCGGGTCGATCCGATAGCGGATTTCGACTGCCACCGGACCGGCTTCGGGGGGCACCGGGCCCGACAGCGGCGGCAGCACCTCGCCCGGCGAGAGTGTCACGTCGCGTTCCTCGCCGAGCACCACCGGGTAGCGGCGCGCCCAGATCATCAGCATCACCATCAGCCCGCTCGCCAGCGCCAGCGCCAGAGCGGTGCCGCCGTGACTGGCCACCACGCCCCACAGCGCGGCACCTCCGGCCATGAATCCTTGCGACGCCAGCATCGAAAGAGCGATCGTGCGCGACCTCACCCACATCGGAACCGAAGTCAGCAGCGCCGTACTGAGCGAGGTCAACGCGATGCTCCACGCGGCCCCGCCCAGCACCAGTGCC
>Ga0210394_10004450_pt1 | contig 16382 bp, 23 predicted proteins | sample IncBWC12MmetaG_FD_160121 | JGI IMG/M metagenome (GOLD analysis project Ga0210394, IMG submission 160121) | Forest soil microbial communities from Barre Woods Harvard Forest LTER site, Petersham, Massachusetts, United States - Inc-BW-C-12-M | ecosystem: Environmental > Terrestrial > Soil >... | reverse complement strand
TCATGGTACGCAATCTCGACGAAGCGATGCCACTGGTCGACGCCATTGCGCCTGAGCATCTGGAAATCGTCGCCGCCAATGCCGACGAACTCGTCAAGCGCATCCGCAACGCCGGTGCCATCTTTATCGGCGCACACACGCCGGAGGCGATCGGCGATTATGTCGCCGGCTCCAATCACGTGCTGCCGACGGCACGCTCGGCGCGGTTTTCCTCCGGGCTCGGCGTGCTCGATTTCATGAAGCGCACCTCGATCCTCAAATGCGGACCGGAGCAATTGCGCGCGCTCGGTGAGGCCGCGATCACGCTTGGCACGGCGGAAGGGCTCGACGCCCACGCCCGCTCCATCGCCATCCGGATTAATCGCTGATGACGCGCCCGCCCCGCAAAGCGCATGGCGGCCGCCTCGCGTCGGTGACGCTCGACGAAGCCTCGCTCGGCAGCTCCAGCGACGACGTCGAGCACGAACGCCGGGTGGCGATCTACGACCTGATCGAAGAGAACAGTTTCCGCCCCGTGGAACACGACGGCGGGCCCTATGCGCTGCATCTCGGCATGCGCGGCGACCGGCTGGTGTTCGACATCCGCCTGACCGACGGCACGCCGGTGATCGCGCACATGCTGTCGCTGGCGCCGTTCCGCCGCATCGTCAAGGACTACTTCACGGTCTGCGACAGCTATTACTCGGCGATCCGCACCGCGACGCCGGATCGCATCGAAGCGCTCGACATGGGCCGCCGGGGGCTGCACGACGAGGGCTCACGCATCGTGATGGAGCGGCTCAAGCGCAAGGTCGAAGTCGATTTCGGCACCGCGCGGCGGCTGTTCACATTGATCACGGTGCTGCACTGGAAGGGTTGAGCGGTTCGATGGCGGCGGCGCGACCGCTCGCGGTGCTGTTCGCCTGCGGGCTTAATTCCGTGCGCTCGCCGATCGCGGCGGGTTTGTTCGGGCAAATGTTCGGCCGCTCGACCTATGTCGGCTCGGCGGGCGTGCGCAAAGGCGAGCTCGATCCGTTCGCCGTCGTCATCATGGCGGAAATCGGCATCGACATTTCGCGGCATAAGCCGGTCACCTTCGAGGAACTCGACGAGTGGGAGGGTCTCAATTTCGATCTCATCGTCACCTTGGCGCCGGAAGCGCATCACCGGGCGTTGGAGCTGACCCGCGTGAGCGGCGTCGAAGTCGAATATTGGCCAACCGCGGACCCCTCCGCCGTCGAAGGCAGCCGCGTACAACGGCTCGATGCCTATCGCGAGGTGCGCGACCAACTGTTGGCACGAATCCGCGAGCGTTTCGCCGGACCGCGGACGGGCAATGAATAAAACTCAGCCGCGTTACGGCAGTTGTGGAAAGGCCCGTCATCCGCTAGGTTCCGCGCCGATTTTGGCCGGGATTTCGGTTATGATCGCGGTCAAATGCCGGCAATCTCGGTCCGCGAATGGCGAAAGAAGAACTGTTGGAATTTCCCGGTGTGGTGTCGGAATTGCTGCCGAATGCCACCTTCCGCGTCAAGCTCGAGAACGAGCACGAGATCATCGCCCACACGGCGGGCCGCATGCGCAAGAATCGCATCCGCGTGCTCGCCGGCGACAAAGTGCTGGTGGAGATGACGCCCTACGACCTCACCAAAGGTCGCATTACTTATCGCTTCAAGTGATAACGTCCCACTTCAAGTGATAACGTCGCCGGACCCTTTTGACGAGAAGAGCGTGCAGCTGTGATTGGCCGACCGAAATTCGTGCTCGCTTCCGGCTCGCCGCGCCGGCTGACGCTCATCAACCAAGCCGGCATCGAGCCCGATGCGCTGCGACCGACCGATATCGACGAGACGCCGAAGCGCGGCGAGCTGCCGCGCGCCTGCGCCACGCGGCTCGCCCGCAACAAGGCGGAAGCGGCGCTGAACATGGTGCGCATCGACGAGGAGCTCAAAGGCTCCTACATCCTTGCCGCCGACACCGTGGTCGCCGTCGGCCGGCGCATCCTGCCGAAGGCGGAGTTGCTCGACGAAGCGGCGCAATGCCTGCGGCTGCTCTCTGGCCGCAATCACCGCGTCCATACGTCCGTGTGTCTGGTTACGCCGAAGGAGACGTTCCGGCAGCGCCACGTCGAGACGCGTGTGCGCTTCAAGCGTCTCTCCGACCAGGACATCGAATCCTATCTTGCTTCCGGGGAATGGCGCGGCAAGGCCGGCGGCTATGCGGCGCAAGGCATCGCCGGAACTTTTCTGGTGAAGATCGTCGGCTCCTATTCCAACATCGTCGGCCTGCCGCTCTACGAGACCATGACCCTGCTCGGTGGCGAGGGTTTTCCGATCCATTTCGGCTGGTTGAACGCGGTGTGATCTTGGCGGGACCGCGGGCACGGCCCATATTCATCTCATGGCCCAATTCTTGTCATGACCGAAGCCAAAACCCGCAAAGCCTGCCCGATCTGCGGCAAACCCACCGATGAGCGGGTCAAGCCGTTCTGCTCGAAACGGTGCGCCGATGTCGATCTGCACCGTTGGCTGGTCGGCAGCTATGCGATCCCGGTGACGGAGGACGAGGAAGAAGACGAGCGTCGCGACGACAGCGGGAACGCGCCGAATTGATCCAAGCCTTGAATTGATCCAAGCCTTGAATGGTCCAAGACCTATTCTGGACAGCCGAAATTCGAGCCTCTATAAGACGGCGCTCTCGCGTAGCGAGCGCCTAAAGTGTGCCCAGGTAGCTCAGTTGGTAGAGCACTGCACTGAAAATGCAGGTGTCGGTGGTTCAATTCCGCCCCTGGGCACCATCATCGCTTTTCATAGTTTCTCACTGATACGCATACGGAACAATTTGCATTGCATATTCAATATCTTATAAGAAGGCAGCTTCGCACTGCTGTTCATAGCGACCTGTGACAAAACTGGGTAGGCATGGGTAGAATCATGGGCAGTGCTCTTTCACAAGAAGGTCCTACCCATGCTCACAGTGTTCGCGATTGAAAAGGCTCGGCCGAAAGACAAGTCGTACAAACTCACTGACGGCCATGGACTGCATCTCCTTGTCGAGCCGAACGGAAGCAAGCTGTGGCGCTTCCGCTATCACTTCGATCGCAAGGAAAAGATGCTTTCGCTTGGCCGCTATCCGGACGTTCCGCTCGCGGCTGCACGCGCGAAGAGGGACGACGCCCGCAAGCTTATCGCAGCGGGCACCGATCCATCGCAGCGACGCCTCCTCGACAGGATCGCCGCTGCGGCCCTCGCCAAGAACACGTTCGGCGCGATTGTTGAAGAGTACCTCGAAGAGTTGGCGGAGAAGGGTGTAGCCGAATCAACCATGTGCAAGAACCGCTGGCTCCTCCAAGAGTTGGCAGCCCCGCTCTCCCGGCGTCCCATCACTGAGATCAAGCCGGCCGAAATTCTCCCCATCCTCAAACGTGTCGAGAAATCAGGCCGCAGAGAGACGGCACGACGGTTGCGCGGCGCCATCGGTACCGTGTTCCGCTTCGCTATCGCCAACCTCAAGGCCGAAAACGACCCAACGTTCGCGTTGCGCGGCTCGCTTCTCACCCCGCAAGTTCAGCATCGAGCGGCTATCACGGACGAGCGCCAGCTGGGCGCCCTCATGGTGTCGATCGACGAATACGACGGCTGGCCGACCGTTAGGGCGGCTCTCCAGCTCATCGCACTCACTATGACCAGGCCCGTTGAAATCCGCCTCATGCGCCGTTCGGAAATCAACTGGCCGAAAGCCACGTGGCAAATTCCGGCCGAGCGCATGAAGATGCGACGGCCACACGACGTGCCGCTCTCGAAGCAAGCGCTCGCCGTGCTCCGCGACATCTGGGACCTGTCCCATAGCGACGGACTGGTGCTTCCGTCCGTCCGATCCGTCTTGAAGCCACTCTCCGAAAACGCAATGAACTCCGCGCTTCGGAGAATGGGCTACACCAAGGACCAGATGTGCCCGCACGGCTTCCGCTCGTCCGCGAGTACGATCCTTAACGAGCGGGGATACGATAACGACGTAATTGAAACTGCCCTCGCCCACCAGGACGAGGACGAGGTCCGCCGCGCCTATAATCGAGCCAAATACTGGCCCCAGCGGGTCAGGCTGTTGCAGGATTGGGCTGACTTGCTGGACGAGTTCAGGAAACTCTCGGCCACCGCAAAGGTCGCCTGACATCACTGGCCCGCTCAACTTTGCGGGCCAGTTCTTTTATCCGTACTTCCTATGTGCAGCTATGTTCACATTGCCGAATCCTGCATTTCAACCTATGTTCTGCCCCGCCTGCTAGTTGGCCCTGTGCGCATCAGCGTTCAGGTCCCTGCGGCGCCGGCGTCGCTCTTCAACGGAGCACGTCGATGCAACAGGTCAGAAAACTAGTATCGAAGAAGGAGCTGAAGACCATACACGGCATCCCCTATTCCTTCGCTCACATCGCACGCCTGGAGAAAGCCGGCGAATTCCCAAAGCGGATACAGCTGGGCGCCTGCCGGGTCGCATGGTTCGAGGACGAGGTGGAGGGCTGGAAGGCTTCACGCCCCCGAGCAGCATAAGCGTTCGCTCCTTCCGAGGAGCAGAGCCTCGGCGGTCCAACGCCGGGGCTCTTCATTTTCGCTCGCCCGGCCGCGCTTTTTAATTTCTCCAGGCCTGCCTCATTTCTTGATCGAACCAGCGCTCGGCCTCGTCGTCTGCTCCGCCGGTTGACCGAAATTTGAGGTAGTTGCCCAAGTGCTTTTCCTCCAGCCATGATTTGAAATCTATAAAACTGTAATGGACCGCAGGGTCGCCGCTAGGAAGCGGGAGATGGCGATCTTCGCGCCACTGGTGATAGAGACGTCGCAGGATCGGCTCTGCTTCGGATTTTTTCACGAGTAAATCCTCGCGGGCTCTTCATAACGGCGACCTTCTTCGTCGATCACCACTATTCTCCATTTTGACCGATCGGTCTCCTGATTCCAGGGCAGCTTGAACACCTCTTCCGCCAAGGATTGCCCTTTCATCGCTGCAAAGATTGGGTCAGGGCATTGATACGGCGGAACACAAGTTCGCCGATCGGTGCCGTTGGTGAATTGGATAACAAATGTCTCCGCCATCTTCCCCTCCTCCTCTCGACAGCGCACAATTCAGGCTGTCGGTGTACTGATTCGGAATAGATAAAGGTTAAGGGCACGTTAACGCAGGGCCTCGGAACGATGATAGATCGCCATGAGCTCGTGAAATATGCCGAGTACATCGCGGAGCTATACCGACTTGCGGACGACGGTCTTGTCATTGCCGAGCGTGGTCAACGCGAGGGCTTTCAATTTCCGCAACCCGATCACCCCCGCGTCGTTGCATGGCGGTCGCATCGAATTCCTGACGCCCATATGCGGGATCGGGCGTGGTTGCTGTATGAGGCCGGACAGATGCTCGCGAGGGCGAAGGCTTCGCAGCAACCGCCAGGCGTAATCGAGTCCGCGCGCCGCTTTGCCATGAGCATTCCTGATATGACCATGGCTGACGTGCACCGGCATCTGGATCACTTCCTTCACGGGCAGACGGCGGGTCGAGCCTGATGGTGGCCCGCTTAAGTAATTGACGTGATCCGCGGAACGTCACCTTTTCGAAAGCATGAGGACGAGCTGAGAGCCAACCGCAAAATGACCAGAATTTGTTTAGAGAAGGCCTGACTTTGCGCCGTTTTCGTATTCCAGAGATCGTTCTTGCGTTTGTACTATCGAGCATGGTTTGGATACCGCTCGGAAGTATTGTTAGTGTGCCGATCGGAATATCAAATTGGTTGTGGAATTGGCAGACGCTGGTCGGCGCCACGGCAGCCTCAATCGTCGCCTCCACAGCTGCATATATTGCTCTACTCAATACCCGTCGTTTGATCCGCAACGCCGATAAGTTAGAAGAGCGGCGGCGAAGCCGAAAGCATGCGGCGATTCGAGCGGCACTGCCTCTCGCGCTAGCTCAGGTGATAAACTATGCGCACCAAACGGCGCGCGCATTAAATAGCTTGGTGCAGAACTGCGATGGCGAGACACTACCGCACGCAATTGTACCTGAGAATTTCATTCAAAAACTGCCCTCAGAGACTTTGCAGATGTTAGCGGAATTTATTGAATATGCCGACAATATAGACGTTAACATTGTTGAGGAGCTAGTCTCATGGATTCAAATTCACAACAGCCGTCTCCATGACATTGCCGAACGCAACCTTGATCCCCTGCAGATCATACTTCGAACGGAACTTATGGCTCGAATCATAGATGCGGCCAGACTGTACAGTGCCACTGCAGCGATCTTTGCATACGCACGGCGTCAGCAAGATCGACTGCCGCACACCACTTCGTGGGAGGAAGTCGAAAACACGCTTACGGTTCATTTCCATATTTGGAACGATCAATATCAGCAAATGATAGAAATACGCAGACTTGAAGCCGTTCTTTTGTAGGTCCCGGCGTGTGGAACGCAAAGGCAAGATTTCCGCTCGCCCAAATCAGCTCTCCTGCTGTTTCACCTCGTCGTATCGCTGCTCGATAAGCTTAAGCACCCTATCGGCCTCCCCTAAAGTTGGTTCTTCGATCCTGACTTTAAGGTCGTCAAATTCGATTTGCACTTTGCGCCCGGTTCGCCGCTTCATGTAGGCGAGAATAGCGACCTTAACGGCGGAAATGATCGTGGGAAGCGCGATCACAAAGACGCCGACGTATCCGCACCACGCGTCAACCGCGTCCTGAGTGAGCCACCGGGCACTGCATTTTACCCCGCTCGCTTTTAGGGTGGAATCGAGTTCTGAAATCTCTTTTTGAAAGGATGGACTTTGGTGAGATTCGTCTTCTGGCGCCCGGAGCAATGTGAGCTTCAAGTGATCCCGGCCCAGTCCCTCCTGACGCCGTACGCCTCGGAATTCCTCGAAGGCTAGCCCGATGGCCTCTGTACCGGGAAAGCCCTCGGCGAAAAGTCGCTTGGCGCGCCGATTTATTTGATCGATGTCCGCTTGTGTTGCAGGCTCGGTGCTCAAGGCGACATCTCCTCACAGGTCGAGATACGACAAAGCGAGCACCTAACGATCCTCATTCGAGGCGTTTACACGATCTCGTAAGTGAAATCCGGCGGGCATGGAACATTTGCGACTTTGCCGATATCGCGCCTCATACGGCAATATCCTGATCGTTGCGCTGGACCGACCACGTGATAACCCATGGCTGACGCATAGCCCTTCCAGTCGTTATGTCCAGCGAATTCAATGAACGTGTTGGTTGGAAGCCGATCGATTGCAATAGCGACCATAGGCGCGTTTCCTTCTTAGCTGCTGGGCTCAACGAAAACTGCCACGCTCTGTTACCCGACGGCGATCAGGACGGATTCGGTCGGTTCGGGCGGCGTCGGCTTGTGCTCATGGAGCGTCGCCGTGGCGTCCTGAATGGTCCACTCCGAATAAATCTCAACCGGCGCGACGGGGCTTGAGCGGCTAATGTCGCCGGATTGCAGATCCACCCTGTAGGTTATGCGGTCGTCGCCATGGGGCCGGGTGACAAAAAGCAACCGACCGCCGTGAAGCTCGATCTCGCCGGGCTGTGCGAAATTGCCCTTGCCCGGAGTGACGGTTCCGGGCTTGGTTGAAGGGACGATCTTCGCCTGCGCGAGCGGAACCACGTCGCCAACGTCAAAGCTAGAGAGGAACGCGCCGGTTTTTAATGCCGTGGTTGGAGTCAGCACTAGCGCGGCGTCGTTTCCCGCGCCGCGATTAAATTGCGCCTTAAGACCGATTGCCGTCTCATCGCGAAAATGGAAGCGGAATGCTTGGCCTGGCCCGAGCGCTTCGAGCTTAGCCGCGCCGTTATGTATGGTCTGCATGTGACCCCCTGCCTTGGCGGTCGCCAGCGGCGACACCTATCCTCTAAATGGTTCTCCATGTGTTCCGCCGCAAGGCACCGGATGGTTACCCACGCTAAGCCGTTGAGCGAGATACACAAAGTCGCATTTGTAGCCTGCGTTCTTGGGGATAACCCGGTGAGCCGCGCGTGGTGAGGTGCTACCATGCGTTCATGATCGAACAGCCGCGTCTGGCCGCGGCCACCGACGAACACGGCTATCTCCTCTCCGTTGAGGAGGCCGCCGATCGCTATGCAGCGGCCGGCCACCCGCGAACAATTCGCGCCATCCAGAAATACTGCCGGCGCGGCGATCTCGAATCGCAGAAGGTCGAGACGACCTACGGCGAACGCTACCTGATCACGCCGGCCTCGATCGATCGACATATCGCGATGATCATTGAAAGGAGCCAAGCGTCCGGCCTCGAACAGCCGCGGCCGGCCGCCATCGTTCGCACCAGCCATGCCCCCGAAAAATCGGCCCTGGAAGCACCCGAGAACAGTCGCGAACAGCCGCGGCCGGCCGCGAACGAATTTCAGGACCGCTACATGGCTCATCTGGAAAAGGAGAACGCCTTTTTGCGCGAGCAGAATACAGTCCTGCTTGAGCGCGTGAAAGAGACGAATATCCTGACCGGCCGCCTGCAAGAAATGCTGACGCCGTTGCTCGGCGCATCCGATCGGCCGGCCAAGAGCACCGGGCGAGATCACGTCGCCAACGACGGCACCGCCAGCTCTCCACATCAAGAGTAGGGGATAAGGCCGCCTTTCGCCGCACTGGCCGTATAATGCGGCATATGGAGTACCACTCGGAGCGCCACATCGGCGACATCCTCAAGGATCACAACATCATCCTGCGCAACGCCGACGCCGCCACCCGCGGCGGCTTCACCCAGGTTCCGAACTTCCTGCTCAAGTCGAAGAACCTCAGCTCGGGTGACAAACTCGCCTTCGCCATGCTGCTCAGCTACGCGTGGCAGAACGACTATTGCTATCCCGGCCAGAAGCGGCTTGCCGAGGACATGGGCCTGCACGAGACCAACGTCCGCAAGCACCTCAAGTCGCTGGAGGCCAACGGCCTGTTGAGCATCACCCGGCGCGGCCAGGGCAAGACCAATATCTACGAATTGAACCTCAAGCCGAGGAAGTATTGAGCCCGGTCCAGACCGAGCGAAAACGCTCGGTCAAGACCGAGTGAAATCAGCGGTTCTGGAGCGAGCGTTTTCGCTCGTTCCTCCATTAATGAGACGCATTCAATGAGACACATATAAAAATACCCAGAATGCAAAATGCATTTTTCAGTTAAGTGAACCGGCTTGACAGATTGCAGTGGTGTGGTGCGCAACAAGCGTGGTCCTCGACCCCGCCTTATGCCCCACCTTTAGGGTAAGGCGGGGTCGGCGTGCAGCATGACGAGCAATGACGCGCCATGTCGGGTCGCGCGCGTCGGGCTACCCGCCCGACCCCGTGTCTTTTCGGCGCTACGCTGGGGCTCCGCGCCGACTGCAGCCGCCTCGCACGCGTTGTGGGCATCGCGCGCGTGGCGGCCTTGCCCTTCGGCTCGCTGGGGCTCGCCTCGGGAAAGACCCGGGGTCGGGCAGGTGTACCAAGGGTAAGCAGCGGTACTGATAGGGGATAGCGAGCTACGGAGGGAAAGCAGCGCCGACGCGCGCGACCCTCGACAAGTTCAACCGAGATTTGGCCGTTCTCATCGATTTTTGCGCCGAAAAGTCGCTCGATCGTGAGATCGAGCGAAACGATTTATGCGATTTTGAATTTTTCGTTTTGCTAGGTCGCAAATTTTTCGAAATTCGGGAGATCTGCAAATTGCCATTTGCTTGACACGCGATCCAACCTTTACGTGTGTATCAGTTTCACCTATAGTTCACTAGTTAGCCACATATCCGCCGTGGGAGAGTGGAATGCGCGACGGTCAAGAGTTGGTCACTCAAGTGCAAAATAAGATCGGTCTCGACGCCTATCATATCTATCCCGACTCTCGTCGCTTTATCCCCGAAGCTGTCCTGTGGGGCATAGCCTCCGCGTGCGTTATCGAATTCATAAAGGGGTTCGTGGATTTCAAGCTGGTCGGCGAATCCGCAAAACGCACCCTTTTGGAATTGAGCAGTCGATTCCGGCGGAAAGATTCATTTGAGGATTTCGTTCAGCAGCACGACATCAAAGATATCACTTTGCATATTATCGCTGTGCTGCCGCCCACAATTTCAGACCGCGCCTATGACGACGGTCTAAGGGAACTAGAAACCGCGCTAATACAGTTCGGTCTCCGCCCGGTCCCCGCTAAGGCCCGAGCTACTGAGATTGCCAAGTTGATCGCAAATAGGCCCATGCAACAATAGGCGGGCTGACGCCGTGTCCCTCTTTTTTGCAAGCGTCGTTGTCCCCCGAACAACATACACCGCACTTGAGAGGATTATCGCCGCATTTAACTTTGAGCCAGAAAAGGTTATCGACCACAGCTGGCACGTTGCTGAAGTAATTGGGGAGCCGGTCGAATCGGGTGGCAAAAGGGTGTGGTGGCGCGTCAAGAACACATATGAAACCTACTACTTGAGCGTCGACCCAGGAGAATGCCGTACCAGCCAGCCCGGTGACGGCATAATCATGGACGTGCCGCCGGGTGATCCGAAAATTACCTGCCGCCAAGTTCTTCAAGCGGCTGTGACCGCTGCAGCCTACTCACCTCCGGTCTTCGACGAAAACAAGGAGCTGTTAGTAACAGCGGAGCGACTTTTGAACGGTGGTCGAGACATCCCTGAAGCGTTCAAGGCACACGTCCGTTCCGCAATAGACATCGCAGATATGCAGCAATATCAATCGGTCTTCGACGCACTTTACGAGTCTTACTTTACACCCTACCGATGTAACACTCTAGATTTTACGTGCGCCATCTTGCTTCTCCAATTCCAAAGAGCAACTGCTGTCCGCATTCAAGAAGATTGGCTTAGCGATCCAAATGGCTACCTCTTTGGCTTCCTAGAACAGTCATTCGAGTCCCAGGAATCTCGCCCGCTCTTAATTAGGACCGTCACTGATTTTTGCAATTCTAATTATGAGATTGGTCGATCCGACGTAGAGCGCGCACTAAGTGCAGAGAGCTGGGAGCGAAACACGCGGCGCCTGGCACTCGCGTGCCATCGTCTTCAGATCGTTCGTCTTCTTCAACACTTTCTCAGTACTCATAAAATCTGGCCGACAGAGATGGCAATGCCAGCAGTCCTCGCTGAGGAAGCGTTTGTGTGCGCCAGGACGGGACTCATGCAAGGCGCGCGTTTTTGTTCCATGCATCCCGATAGCTGGGCGCGTAGTATTCTTCGAGCGGCTGGGCGCTCACCAACAATTGCTGCTCTTAAGTACGAGGCGCACCTGAGCGCGAGGGAGATCGAACCGACATTTACACGCCAATTCGCTGACATTCTTGCGGCGCAGGCATTATCCCTGGCGCCCGGTCACGAACTTGAGGGATTGGGCGAGCTTGAAAACATTCGAAAGACTCGCTCCGATCAAGTGGGATTTTTTGAACGCGGTTGGCTTGATCGGTGTCTGCTCGAAGCTTATAGAGCAACAGGAAATGAACCGATGATTCGACGTACGGCGGCCAGCATTGCTGGACAATTAGTCATGGACCAGCTGCTAAGCGAGCTACGAACTAAGTAATGACACTGCACGCGCCCTCCACCGCGGGCAATCCTTTCAAAGACGGCGGCAGTGAGTGAAGAAATGCTACTCAACTGGCCGGCCCCTGGGTACCAAATCATCAACAAGAATACCTTTCGCTGGGCTAAGTGTCGCAGGCGATCTGCGCATCGGCGACGTATGAGAACATGCAGAATGTGCTAAATGTAAAATCAGACATTGGCGTTTGCCAAATAATGGCTCAACAGAGCCGTAAAATAAACTTCGCACAATATTCTTTTCGCGAAGTCAAGTCGGTTGCGCGCTTAGACCTAGTTTATCATTGAGAGACGGTGGCAGCCGCATTAGCGCCAGGACAAGTTGGCACGCAGTAGTCCAGGGCGGTTGATAAGCTGATCATATATTGATTGGTCTTTGCTCCGGTATTCTCGTCGTTGCCGTTCTTGTAGCTCGCCGTGACGCCGAAGTTCGCATTGAGCTTATATGTTAGATCGGCCTCGACCCAATGAAAATTCTGTCTTGAGTAGGTTTCCGCGGCCACATGATACGTGACATTGACAATGAGATTTTCCAAATATGGCACGCCATCAAAGGGTACTGACCATACGCCAATTTGGGGACCGAGACGAAGAGACCTAGTCTGTTTGGAAAATGGAAGGACCTGATTCTTCCCCTCAATCGAGTCATACTGAACTACGAAGGTGGGATCTATCCTAAATAGAAAGTCGGTTGTAGCCGACGTTGGAATACCATGCGGCCAATGAACGAGCCATGGAGCGTAGACTGGCACAAAATTGGCCGTCGCTGAAAGGTCAGAGGTGCCTTTTATGTTGTCCTGCACGTCGCCGAGGCTGACCCGTGTAAACGCTGTAAAGGTATCGATGCCCAGAAAATTTCCTGATGCCAGTTCCGCAGTACCGCCGAATGTCTCTGTGTTGATGTTCTTGCTGACGTCGGAGCTTTTGGTGTTTAGCGATTCATTGAATGTATAGTATGGCCCCGCGGCAAACCCCAGCACGTACGGCTGCCCGTTGAGCCCGAATTGGGGTGCAAGGTACCTGTAGCCACCAAAGATCGCGCCTTCGCCCGACCATACCGCGTTCTTGGCGATTCGATCGTTTGAATAACTGAAGGTCGCCCCGGTAGATGCTGGAGGGCTATTCGGCGCGGTCAGCGAATAAATATCGCTAAAGTTTTTCCTCAAGTACATGACCCACTGGCCGGGCTGATTCACTGGGGTCGCTTCATTTTGTCCTTTGGAGGGTGGCTCTACCGACCTAGGCAAAGGGACTGCCGACGACAATGAAGCAACTTGGGTTGATGTCCTCACAGCGGGACCTTTTTTCGAGCGCGGGGCACGTAAGCAATCGCTCACAGACGCTCGCAATTGTGCGGCTGAGGCTGCAGTGACCACCCCATCGAAGGTCGGATCCAAGACATCCCAACCACAGGCATAATTATGCAGGCGATATACGCGCACTTTCTCTGATGCTTTTACGAGGTGCGCATATCGAAGGTCCGCATTGGCGCGCTGCAGATCTTGTTGGAAGTATGAGTCTAATTCGTCGGCATGCACTGTACTTGCTATTTGAACAGCACATATGCACGCAACATACACACCAATGCGCAACATAGTCGCCCCCTACTCGGCTCTTGCTGGTCTACTTACAGATAAGTTGGACCACGTCGTTGACGTCCTTGCATGCCGCTATTTCAGTCGGAGTAATGTTCACTCCGTGCAACCAACTAAGCTCGTCGATTTGTTGGCCAAGCGGATAGATGTTGAAACCGTCGAAGCCGATACTGCTCAGGCTTGTTTTCAGTGTGATATTTTGTTTGCCGGTGTCTTGCTTTAGCCACGCTATGAATCTCGGTCCGATGACCTTTGGGTCATAAGCCATGGTCGAACTCCTCTCGCTCCTAGCGGCCCCCCGGCTCGCCGTTGTGACTGTTACATTCGTGTCCTTGTTGCCATTACGCGGATAGCGCGAAGTGTTTTTTTAGATTTGTTGCTGCCTCCAAATAATGCGCTATTTTCAAGGGCTATTGGACGATCGCAACTATACTTTGACGTTTATACGTTTTTGACGATAGTGTAAAAATATCACACTTCTAGGAAAAGTAGTGAGCCCGACGGAATTGTCGGCGTCATTGGCCGATTTGAAATTGTCTGTTCTGTCTGTTTGTGCTCGGCGTCGCCATCAAACAGTTGTCATTCAAATCTCGTCCGTGCGGCGGGCTTCCGACATGAAAGAGGAAGAGCGTCAAGCAGTCTTACCTTTGAACAGATGATATACTTGCCGCATGACCAAATTGCTTGACGAAGCTATCCAACGTCTGCGCCGGCTGCCCGCACCGCTGCAGGATAGCGCCGCCCGAGCACTGATCCTGCAATTGGAGGAAGAGCCGGAGGTTGGCGATCGCGAGGCGGTCGCCGAAGGCCGCCGCGATTTTCAGCGCGGCGATTTCGCGACGCTCGACCATTTCCGGCATGACATGGGGCTTGGTGATCACTAGCCGGGCCAAGCGACAGTTTCGCCGGCTGTCCGCCGACGAGCGCGACGGCATCGACCAGGCATTTTCGGAAATGTGCGACAATCCGTTTCAGGGCGACGTGAAATTTCTGCGCGGCCTCGATACCATGCGCCGTAGGGTCGGTGACTGGCGCATTTTGTACGAATTGAACGAGGCGAAGAAGCTCATCGTCGTAACCGCAATCAAACGCCGCGGCTCGACCACTTACTAAGCCGCATTCCATTTTTCCTGGCGGCCCGGCCGGGAGGCCGGTCTCGCTCTACCGCGCGGCGTACCCCACCGCGCGCCGGAGCCCCGCGATCGGTGCGGGTCTCCGCCCTTCCGGGTCACGATCGTTGCCGCATCATAATGTGCCCCTCGTCGGGGGCAGTCGGTCCCGGGTCCCGCCGAAGTCGGCGGCGCTATGCTGACCCTCCTGCGGCTGCCCTGTTGAACCGATCTCGGGGCCGCGAATGGGCTCGCTGGTTTGCCCTACGGCGCTCGCCCATACGCTTCTTTCAGTGGCAGCAATTTTCCCTTCCCCGCTCCAATCATCGCGCGTCCGATCTCGCGGCCGTCAAGGCGACCCGCTACGCGGGCGGCCTGCGGCCGACCTTGACCGCCGCGGCCGGGCGCGCATCCGCAATTGCGTCGGCTCCGGGGGAAATGTCCCTCTCGTCCCACCAGGGAAAACACTCTGGCCGGGGTGCCGCTTCCCCAGCTCCGTTGGAATTTTCCGGCCACGAAGGCGGTACAATCGATGTGGCCGCAATCTCAGAACGAGATCGTGGTCGGATCGAGCCGGCGGTGAGCGGGGGGTTCGGCAGTCAATTCTCACGACGCACAATCGAGAAGCGACGCCATGTAGCCCCGGCGCGCCCCGCGGGATGGGGTGCTGCCAGCATCACTTCCCACCTGAGATGCGCACGGCACACCGGCTCTCCTTCGACTATGACGGCATCAGACCAACCGGTTCGCCTCGGCGCCCACATCATATCGGGCGAGTCCGTCATGCTCGCCGCCGAAGAGCGCCGCAGGCATCTCTACATCGTCGGCCAAACCGGCACTGGCAAGAGCACGCTTCTCCTCAACCTCATCGAGCAGGACCTGGCTGCCGGCGAGGGCCTGGTGTTGCTCGATCCGCACGGGGATCTGGCGGAGGCGGTTCTTACGCGCGTTCCGAAGGCCCGCACCAACGATCTCGTCTACGTCAATCCCGCCGACCTTGAACGGCCGATCGGTTTTAATCCCCTCGCGCAGGTGCGCGACGATCTCAAAGCGATCGTTGCCGACGGTGTCGTGTCCGCCTTCCGCCACGTCTGGGCTGACAGCTGGGGACATCGGCTCGACTACATCCTCACCAACTCCGTGCGCGCCTTGCTCGACGTACCCGGCGCCACCCTGCTCATGCTTCCCCGTCTGCTCATCGACGACGGCTTTCGTGGCCGTATCGTCGGGCAGCACGTCGCCGATCCGATCGTGCGCTCGTTCTGGGTCAATGAGTATGCCGGCTACAGCGCGAGTTTTCGCACCGAAGCGATCGCACCCATCCAGAACAAGATCGGCAAGGTTCTGATGGTGCCGAGCTTGCGCAACATGCTGGCGCAGCCGCGTAGCACGATCACCTTCCGCCGCCTTATGGACGAAGGCGCCATCGTCGTCTGCAATCTGGCGAAAGGCAGTCTAGGCGAAAGCACCGCGCATTTACTCGGGGCGCTGTTGACGACAGCAGTGGCGCAAGCCGCGCTGTCACGTGCGGACAGTCCCGCATCCGAACGCAGCGTGTTCCATTTCTATGCCGACGAATTCCAGTCGTTCGCCACCGACAGCTTCGCGCTCATTCTGTCCGAGGCGCGCAAATATGGGCTGACCCTCACGCTCGCCCATCAATACCTCGATCAGCTCCCGGACCAGCTGCGCTCGGCCGTGTTCGGCAATGCCGGATCGATCGTCGCCTGCCGCGCTGGCGCCGAGGACGCCGCGATGCTAGCCGCGCAGATCGGCTTGCACAATTCCGATGCGCTGCTCGACCTGCCGAATTTTTCCGCCTGGGCGCGGCTGTTGCAACGGGGCACGCCGACGTCGCCCATTCGCTTCGACTTCTACGACGCGCCATTGCAACGCCGACCGGACGCGCACCGGCTAATCAACACCAGTCGCCAGCGCTTCGGCCGGCCGCGGCGGGAAGTGGAGGCAGGCATCCGGCGCTTTCTCACCCGTTGATAACTCGGCAGCGACGGGCAGATTATCTTGACTCCAACTTTCGGTTGCGCATCAATTTTCGCCCGCGCACTTTTGGGGGATGCCATGCGGGTGACCATCGAACATCGCGAAGCCACGTCCGGCGTACTCGGCAATCACAAGGATTGCTACGTC
>Ga0210394_10004449_pt1 | contig 16383 bp, 12 predicted proteins | sample IncBWC12MmetaG_FD_160121 | JGI IMG/M metagenome (GOLD analysis project Ga0210394, IMG submission 160121) | Forest soil microbial communities from Barre Woods Harvard Forest LTER site, Petersham, Massachusetts, United States - Inc-BW-C-12-M | ecosystem: Environmental > Terrestrial > Soil >... | reverse complement strand
GCCGCTCAGAAAAAATCCCTTGCCTCCCAAAAATCCCCATTGGCCGCTGCCAATCAGGAAATGATTCAAGGTGGGCGCGCCGCCCAGATTTGCAGGCGCCGCATTCACGGCCACCGCGCCAAACTGGAACGCATAGCCGATCGCATAATATGCAAGGAACGCAAAAACGTACGCCGCGAAATTCAGCATCATCAGGTGTCCGGCATTTTTCTTGCGCACCAGCCCGCACGTCAGCAAGGCAAATCCCGCCTGCATAAAAAGCACCAGATAACCGGTCAATAGCGTCCAGGAAAAATTCGTTGCGATGCGCGTGTGACCCACGTCGTCGGCCAGCTTTAGCGCCAGAGGTTCCCGAGCGGCCTGCGCCTGAAATTCGTCGAAATCCTTCTTCAACTTGGGGTAGTCGGGCGCGCTAGGGTCCGTCGGCTGCGGCACTACGAACGGATTTCCCGCGGCATCGGCCGCCGAACTCCGGTCACCCGTCGCCGTACCGGCGGGATCCGGTTGCGTCTGGTCCGCCAGCGCCACGCTCAACGGACCGCAGAGGATTTGCGCAAAGACGAGGGCGACAGCTATTTGCAGCATCCATCGTGTCGTCCGCCGGGCAAATGCACATTCCATTTTCGAACTCCTATCCCGATTAGGGTAACCGCTCCCACTCCTGACACACTTATGGCAATGCGTCTTCAAATCGCGCTGGGCCCGCGCTCCCCGGTGCGTATGCGGATCACTTCATCGAGCGACGTCACAAAAATCTTTCCGTCGCCAATCACCCCGGTTCGTGCGCCTTCCAAGATCGCGTCCACCACCGGGTCCACCAGTTCCTCTACCACCGCGATGCTCACAAAAATCTTCGGCAGAAAATCCACGGTGTATTCCGAGCCGCGGTAGGTCTCCGTGTGGCCTTTCTGCCGGCCAAAGCCGCGCACTTCCGATACGGTCAGGCCGGTCACTCCCAGCGCGGTGACGCGCAGCTTCACCTCGTCCAGCTGGGAAGGTCTGATAACGGCATCAATTCGCTTCATTTGTGCCTGCTCCTTTTCGTTTGCAACCGAAAACCCGCCGTATGCAACTAGGTATGGAACCTACTAGCACGTCGTCAGTCAAATCAATAACGTTGATGAGATGCATCACTACCACGAGAAGGGCGCTGCGTTCAAGAAGCTGCTGCGGAACCGGCGGCTACCTACGTACTGAGATCAAGCAAAACCTTCCAGCAGCGGCCCACGAGGTCTTTTTTGCCGTGAAACTCATCGAAATTGAGTAGAATGCCCGAGGCGCCGCCGATGCGGCGCTCGGCATCCGAAAATGATCACTCTAATTTCCATCATCGCGCTGGGCTTTTTCCTTGGCATGCGCCACGCCACGGACCCCGATCACGTCATAGCCGTAACCACCATCGTCAGCCGCCAGCGCAGCATGCGCCATGCCGCCCTGATTGGCGCGCTGTGGGGTGTGGGGCACACGATCACGATTTTTCTGGTCGGCTCAGCAATCATCTTATTCGGAGTTGTGATTCCACCCAGACTAGGTCTCACGATGGAGTTGAGTGTCGGTCTGATGCTCATCCTGCTGGGAATTCTGAACCTCTCCGGATTTACACGCTGGATCACGGAAATGTTCACGCCCCCGGCCGGCGCCTTGCACACGCACGCGCATCCCCATGTGCACGGTGACTACATCCACACCCATGCACACGCGCACGAACCCGAAAAACATGGTCACGCCGAGGAAGCCACTCCGGTTGGCTGGATGGATCGGGTTTTCGGGCAACTCGGCCTCTATCAAGCCGTACGGCCGCTACTGGTCGGCCTCGTGCACGGCCTCGCCGGCTCGGCCGCTGTTGCCTTGCTCGTGCTCACCACGATTCGCGATCCTTATTGGGCGATTGCCTATCTTCTGGTTTTTGGAGTTGGCACGATCGTGGGCATGATGGTCATCACCACCGCGATTGCGTTGCCGTTCAAATATTCCCAGCAGCGGTTCGCGCGCTTCAATCGCGCTCTGCAAATTGCCTCGGGTGTGGTGAGTCTCGCGTTCGGAATCTTTATCGTCTACAAAATGGGCTACGTGAACGGAATGTTCACCAGCCATCCCCGCTGGACGCCGGAATAACAGCGCAGCTTGACAGCATAATCAGCGCGGAGGCTCGCAGCGCGAAACCTTCCGGCACGGCCGTGTCGCGCGCGCCCTGAAAAATGCGCATCGCGGCTACCACTCGCGGCAGTATTTCCCGCATTGCGCCCAGCTCCTCCGGCTCGATTACCATCGAAAGTCGTCGCTGCTAGCCCGTAAGCGTTCTGCTAATACGGAAGAAGAAGGTCAATCCTCTTGCGAGAAACATCTCCGAGCGGTCTATTACCTTTTCATTTTCTTGGGGAAAAACGAACGACCTCTGGTTCAAGACGTCGCAGCACACCGTGAGTTGAAGGTAGGCGTGTCGCGGGACCGGAGATTCCTCCCTGAGATATTTTCGAATCTCCTCGTTGTATTTTCCGTCAAGGTCGATCCGTATTATTTCTCCGTCGTCTTGTTCCCAAGTATGACCCGAGGCGTGCCAGAACACGCTAATGGCGAAATACGCGAGCTGATTTCGGTCAATATCCGGTGTAGCGGCGACCGAACACGTCTCCCACACAGTCCCTTTTACCGTGGGGCTACGCTCGACAGCTTGTCTAGGAGCGGAAAGCTTCCGTTCCGTTTGGTCACGAGCCCGATGACATACGTCTCGCCACTGCTAGTAAGATGGAACCTCCTCCGTCACTCCGTGCACATTGCCGATCGCAATTGCTCCTGCATAGTTTTACGGCTAATCAACGCAGTGATTCTACAACTCACGAGGAGCTCAGAAGAAGGAAGTGAAAAGAGCAACGGGAATTATAGCTTCTTCCGCCCGCGAACTGCCCACGCGCGTGCGGGCAGTTCAATAGTCCCCTGGGCGGTTCTCGGCAGCTTCGTTCTTAGTCGTTCGCGAATCGCCGTTTGAACCTCTAGATCGTGCGCGGCCAGATAGTTCGGCGCCGAGCCTTGCCCGGTCAGAAGCGGTTCCCAATAATCGTCAAAGTCGGTGAAACGGGTTACCACATCGAGGGCATGGAGCGCGAGGTCCTCTAGCTCCGCTTGTTCAAACAGGTTGCGCAGCCCTTCTTGCGTACACATCGGGAAACGCTGCGCCTGATCGAAGCCGGCTGCTTCGCCGTCGATTGCAATGGCGGCGTCCCAGAACTCCCGCAAGAACCTCGCTCCCTGGGCGTAGTCCCAAACGTAAACCGCAATGATGCCGCCGGGACGGGTGACACGGTGGAATTCCTCCAGCCCCCGGCTCGGATTCGGAGTGTAGTTCAAACCCAAGCCGCACACCGCAACATCGAAATTGGAGTCCGGGAACGGCAAGGCAGTCGCGTCCCCGATTTCGAACACGACGTTGGGATATGCCCGATGCAGTCGAGCGAAGCTGATTTGGTCAGGAGAAGCATCCACTCCCACCACGCCGACAGGTGCGCTACGTTCGACGATGGCCTCGGTGACCATGCCGCTCCCGCAGCACACATCAATCCACCGCAGACCTGGGGCGATGTCCAGCCACTTCAGAAATTCCCCGGCCAGAAGGCGGCTCCAGCGTCCCATCCATCGGTCGTAGTGCGCGCCTGAAGTCCATCGATCTATTTTTGTAGATTGCGTCATCTTCGTAATTGTTCCCGGTGAGAGGAAACTGAGTGCAATAATCTTGTCGCACTGTCCCAAACGCCGTCTCTGAGACAGTGAGACAGCCCAAACCGGAATTTCCATTTTGGCTTCCCGAGCGACCGACAATGTACCCTTTACCGTCTGAGTGTGCAACGACAGCCCGGTTTCGAGTCCAAAACCTTTTCGCGGTCTGCGAGAGAATGACGGGTCGCGCACCCTTCCACGCCACCCAAACGAACACCGTTGAATGTCCGCGTGCCGCACCCTCGGTTTTTGAAGGGTGCGGGCTTCGGTGCGGCCTCGTTCGAGTCGCCCGTTGCTGAGTCTCTGCACTCCCAAACTTGGATAGAGCATTGCATGTCGACGCGCGTGGGTGTATTTTATCGGTTATTCGGGAAGTTAAAGAAGCATCCCAGTTAATACCCTCCAATGGAATTCGTTTGTCAAGGAATGTCGGACATACACCGAAGGAGATACCCATGCCGAACATAGGAGAAATTGAATCTGCCGGAAGTAGCCTGTTGAACTACTTCAGTCCGACCAGGTCACCGTACTATACGGTCGCGGTAGCAGCATGCTTCGCCCTGGCGTGGGTGGCTGAGGTGGAGGACAAGGGGCAGTGGTTGTATCTTGCCATTCCTGCGTTCGCTGTGGCTTTGATGACGCTGTTTTTGTCGTTCGACGCAAAGAACGTGCTAAGCGAAGTAGAACATGCCGAGCAACTGCGATTTGCCCGGAGCACTTCCATCAGCGCAGCCGTGGTGTCGCTATCCATAGCAGGCCGTTCTATCACAGAAGGCAACGGAAGGTTTTTCTACTGGACGTTTGGGTGTTGCTTTGTTCAGGTATTGGTGTTTGTTGCTTTTTGCTGGGCATTAAACAAAGAGGGGGCGCTACCCGGGTCAGAGAGAAACTACGTTCAGCTCACACTACTGACATCTGCGTTCTTGGTTGACACCTGCGTCAACCTTGCGTTGGCCTCGGTTGACGCAAAAACCGAAGCGCCGAAGCACCACATGTGGACGGCAATCGGATTAGGAATCCTCTGGGGGCTATGTGCGATATTCTGGGTCGTGAAGCTGTCACAAATTATCCAAGTACAGCGACCGGTTAAACCGGAGGCGACGGTGCGGGCTTAGACGCAGCGTCGCGACAACCATCTCGTCGAACTCCTACCTCGCGCGCCGGTCTGACGACGCAGCAGCTCTCTGCTTGCGCTGAAAAAACCTGTGCCGAACCTGTCCGTCGCAACTCGTACAGGTCTGGGCCACTTTTTGTACAGCTCGTACTCGTTCTGGACCTTTTCTGGACCTCGTCTGACCCTTCGACCAGCTGTTTCCGTCGCGGTTTCGGGCTACGTTCGGACGGAAACCAAAATATGAGTCCGTTCACAAGATCGGGGCATTTTGGGGCGCGGCGGTGCTCGCCGGTGCTTACCCTGGGAGCCTATCCATTTTTTTGAATTTCGCCTTTCCGCGTGCGAGTCGCGCATTTCTAAGCGCTAGTGGCCAATTATTAGAAATCGGCGCAAATGATTGAAAGCAAACAATGGCGCCCCATTCTAATCGCTACTATTTCGGCGTTTTTTGCGTTTGCGGAGGTTTTTAGCGCGCCAGAGATGCGGCGGTTACGGTGCGGACTTCCCGAACACGATGGGCCGAGCGGCGACGATGCCGGAACCTTCTTTGACCGTGATGAACTGATTTGCGCTGATTTTGGAAAGCGAGTCTTTTTGCCCGCTGGGCCACACAATTTCAATGCTGACCGTCTTGCCCGCCTCCGGTTTGCCCAGCCCGAAGGTCAGCGGCAGTTCGCTCTGCGACGCATAGCTCGAGCCCGTTTTGACCATGCGGAAAAGCCGCGCTCCCGTGCTCGTCGTAAGCGTGACTTTCGCGCCGATGCCGTCGCGATTCGAGCGTGTCCCGACCAGCTTCACGCGCAGCAGGTCATTTTGATTGCCATTCTCGTTGCGCAGCAATCGCGCCGCCCCGTTGTTCGCGGTGATTACCAGATCCAAATCGCCATCGTCGTCGTAATCCAAATACGCCGCGCCGCGGCCAACCACTGGCTGTTGCAGCGCGGCGCCTGCTTTTGCCGAGGCGTCTTCAAATTTGCGATTGCCGTTATTGTGAAAGAGGATCGCGGGCTGCGCATACCTCAGCGTCGGCTGCACCACGCTGATGTCGTCGGAAACGTGTCCGTTCGCAGCAAAAATGTCCAAGCGGCCGTCCAGATCGTAGTCGAAGAAGAAACACGCAAACGTCAGCGCCTGCAAAGACAATTGGCGAATGCCCGACGATATCTCTTCATCCACAAACAGTCCCGAGCCATCGTTGCGATAGAGCGACATGCTCTCATTCGTGAAGTTTCCGATCACCAGACTCTGCCAGCCCGAACCGTCGTAGTCTCCCGCATCCGTCCCCATCCCGGCCCGCACCCGGCCCGATTCGCTGAACGCCACGCCCACCTGCACCGCGACGTCCGTGAAAGTGCCGTTGTGATTGTTGTGATAGAGCTTGTTCGGCTCGGTGTCGTTTGCGACGAACAGATCCATCCAGCCATCGTTGTCATAATCCAGCATCGCGACGCCCAGCGATTTGCTGGTGGGGTCGTGCAGCCCGGCCCGCTTGGTTACGTTTTCAAACGTGCCGTCGCCCTTATTGTGAAACAGCGTCGAGCTTTCGCCCTTGTAAGTTTGCGGCGTGCAGTAGGATTTATTTTTATTGTCGAGTGTGCAGTATTGATCCTTCGCGATGGACCAATCAATGTAGTGCGTTACAAACAGATCCAGTTTGCCGTCGTTGTCGTAATCGAACCACACCGCGCTCGTGGCAAATCCGGGATCCGCTACGCCCGCCTGCAGCGTGACATCCGCAAATCTCCCGTTGCCGAGATTGTGGAAAAGGTGGTTCGACCCAACCGTCGTGATGTAAATGTCTTCGAAGCCATCGTTGTCGTAGTCCGCGACCGCGCAGCCCAGTCCGTACGATTCCACTGCAAGCCCAGCTTCGCGCGTCACGTCAGTAAACGTGCCATCCTTATTGTTGTGGTACAGCGCGGGGAAGGATTTCGTGGCGCCTTTGTGCCCCGGCCAGTCCATCGAATTGACGAACAGTATGTCCTGCCAGCCGTCGTTGTCGTAATCCAGGACGCAAACGCCGCTCCCCATCGTCTCAGGAAGATACTTTTTGCCGAACGCCCCGGAGTTGTGTTTGAAGTGAATCCCGGCCTGCTTGGTCACGTCGCGAAATTCGATGGGCCCGGATGGACGCGCCTGCGACGGCGCCACTGCGCCCTGGGAAGTTCCAGGGATATAGCTCATCCACAAAGTGGCGACGACCATGAGCGCACAGCAAATCTTGCGGCGATCTTGCCTCAATGCGTGATTTCCTTTCGCGAAGCGATTCGTGATTTAACCCGCGCTCGCGGCCGGCGTGCGGCGCGAATCCAGCCAACTCTCAACCAACATCGCTGCGGGGCCTACGATGAAAAGCGCATAGAAGGGGGCATAGACCACCTGGTGCAAACGCAGCAGGAATTCAGCAAACGCCACCAGAAATGCCACGATGCACTGACCCTTCTTCGAACGCACCGTCGTCTTCGGGTCCGTGATCATAAAAAATATAAAAAGCTGATACATCGGCCCGGTCAACGGTGCGATTTCCGACTGCCATGGACTTCCCGTGATGTAACTTCGCAGAAACGCAAAAGCGACGAACGACACCACGTAGATTCCAGTGATGTGGAAACGCCGCAAGCGCCAGATGATCACCGACCCCAGCACCCATATCACCATCATCGGCAAAAGATAATTGCCCCATTGAATGCTCAAGGTGGCAACGGTCTCCGGAGCCAGAAACAGCATTGCCGAAATCCCGAAATTCGACGGGTTCCAGATGTGCCGTCCCTTCACGCGCAGCACGTATTTCGAAGTAATCGAAATCACGCTGCACAAAACGTACGGCCAGAACGCCGGAGAGCGCAAAAGAATGCCGACGCTGATGCCCGTGATGTAGGCGCTCGCCACATTCGGCCATCGCCCGAAAAACACGCGCCCGAGAACCAGATCAGCCAAAATACTGGCTACGATGGCCAGCGCCGTCTTCTGGTAGCTCTCGAGCATTCCGAACGAGAGATGTCCCCCGATCAGAATGCAGGTAATGAAAATGGGAGCGATGTAACGGTTATCGAGACTCAGCCAGCGTTTCCACGCAGCGGCATCCGCAGGGCGCGCAGGCGGCGCGACCGGAGCGGTGGTCTGCTCGCTCACGCCGGTTCCTTGATCTTAAGAATTTGACCCACCGCGGGATTATCGATCGTTTGGATCTTGCCGGATGGCCAACGAATCACAGCCTTCTCTACGTGCGGGTCCTTGCCCAAACCAAAATGCAGCCGTCGATCGTTCTGCGCCGCGAATCCGCTGCCCCCGGAAACTTCCTGCTTTTGCTGCTGGCCATTCCAGTAGACGGTCACCTGTGTGCCGATCGCGCTGCGGTTGCTCGTCGCGCCTTCCAGCGCGAATTCGATCCACTTGTTTTCCGGCGTCACCGTGTTTTTGTAAATCAGCAGCGGTCCTTTTTGGTTCGCCACGACGGCATCCAGAACTCCGCGATTCCACAAATCCACCAGCGCAACAGCGCGTCCATCGTAAGTGTCCGTGACGCCAACCGCCTGCGCGACATTGATAAACTTGCCCGCGCCGTCATTCACCCACACTCGCTTCTGCTGATATCCCGACAAACTACGCCCCTCCATCGCCGGCCAGTTTTTAGCATCAATAATAATGATGCTGTTGCCTCCGGCAATTTTCGAAAAGTCGTACCAGTAGCTACGCTCGCGGTCCAGCGAAACGTATCCGTTCGTGAGATACAGATCCAATGTGCCGTCGTTATTCAAATCGCCGAATTGCGCGCCAAAACTCCAGACCCCGAGCTCGACACCGAGATCGCGCGCCAGATTTTCAAACTTCAGTCCGTCGCCGGACGTTCCTTCCTTCGGCATCCACAGATTGTTGCCCTGAATCAGCACTCCGTCTTCTGAAATGTTTGAAACGTACACCGCATAGCGGCCATCGTTCAGAATGTCTCCGAAAGCGGCATTCATTCCGCTTTTCGGTGAAAAGCCCACACCGGTTTGCGCGCTCACGTCGTGAAAATGCTTGCCGTCATTAAAATACAATTCCGACACGCCATAATCATTGGCGATAAATAAATCGGGACGTCCCGTGCCGCGCAGGTCCGCCGCCGCCGACGCCAGTGCCCAACGCCGGCTATTGATGCCGAGCTGCGCGCTAACTTCCTCAAATTTGCCGTTCCCGCGATTGTGGAACAAATACTTCCGACCACCGTTCTTCGCGTATTCGAAACTATCCGGCATGATCTGCGTGGTTTTCAAATGCCACAGGTCCACATCTTCTGAATAATATCCGCCGATAAAAAAGTCCAGCAGCCCATCGCCATCGTAATCGAACCACAGTGCAGTGTTCGCGTTCACCCAAGGCGGAAGGCCGGCTTGTTCGGTGACGCGTGTGAAACCGCGCCCGCCATCATTGTGAAATAACTCGGGCCGTCCCCACTTGATCAGCAGCAGATCTTCATAGCCGTCGTTGTCGTAGTCGCCCCACACCGCGCCCATCGAAACCCCGGTTCCGGCCTGATTAACGTCCGCAATTCCCATTTCCTGAGCCACATCTTTGAAAGTGCCGTCGTGTAGATTGTGGTACAGCGCGTTCTTGCTGCCTTCGCCGCTGTTGGTCACGTAAATGTCCGGCCAGCCGTCGCGATCGAAATCCACAATCGAGACGGACGCACCCATCGAAGCCACTTGCGGCATGATCGGAGCCAATTGGGGATCGAGCGTGGGCGCTTGATGGACGAAGTTGACCCCCGCCGCGCGAGAGACCTCTTGGAAATAAAAACCGTGGCGAGCCAAAGCGGTTTGCGCATCGAGTTTTGCTTTTCCGCCGCCACGGCGCGCCGCCGCCCACTTCATGACCAGAGGCGACGCCAGCATCGCAACAAAGAGTACGCTGACGATAATCCGCGCCGTTGGATTTTGCTTCACCGGGGAGGATCGCTCCTCAACGCGTTCTGGAAAACATCCGGCGTCATGTAACGAGTGTGGTAGTTCTGCCAGTCTTCCGGATGCTGGCGATACGGCCACTCGTCCTCGAGTCTGCCGGGCCGCGTCGTGTACTCCTGCTTCGCGTGGTAGGGAAGTGGCAGCACCGTCTTCGAAAAAGTGGAATTGAAGTCGCCATCTTTGATCCAGCCGTCGCCGATTATGACGTAATCGCGCACCCAGCCGGCCGGCGGCGCAGGCTGTTGGGTGAAACGCAGCGCCATTTCGTCGCCCGAATTCACGATCACGTAGCGATCGTCAATCTGCCTGAGCAACTCGCGCACGTCCCCGTAGCGCGTGTAATAGCCGATCAGATCGCGCCAACGTTGTTTCGTGCTCACCACATCGTTGTAGTCGGGCACTTCCGGCGCGCCGGAATCCGGCCTGCTAATGCTGGAATAGCCGCGATAATGCAGGTCCGCGTAGCTCGGCTCCAGGCGCACCGTTTTCAGCGGAGCGTCCGGCATACCCTGGGCCCATTCGATGCAGTCCCAATAAATTTCCAGATTCGTGCGGATGCGCACGCGCCGCGGCGTGCCAGGGCGAAAAACATCCGTAAGATTGAACAGCACAGTTTTCTTCCGCCCCGCGGGAAAACCCAAATTCGATTGCGCCGTGACCCAACCGCCATGTCCATCGGGCACCTCGATGCTCATGCCCTGGGCGCGCCAGCGGTGGCCTTGCGTGATGGCCACATTCAACGACGATTCCGTGTCGTGAATCGAGCCTTGGCCGATCAAATACAGCGGGCCGCTCTTGGGCGCATCCTCGCCGAGATCCACTTCGAGATAATGATCGCGTGTGATGCCTTGATATTGCCCGCGCCCAAAATCATCCAGTGCCTTTCCGTCGAGCGTATCAACAATGGCCGTAACGTCTCTTCCGTTGTCATCGGTCGCCCGAGCAATTTTGTGCGGCGTGGCGACGGTAGTGACACCCAATTTCGGCGGCGGAATCGAAAATCGTTCGTCCACGAAAATTTCCGTCCCCGCCGGGTGATCCACGGTCATTAGCGCCAGATAATCGTAGTAATAAACCTCCCACAATTCTGCGGTCACCCGCAGGTCGTAATAACCGTCGTGCGGCACAAGCTCGTCGCGCCGAATCTTGTACCATTCTCCGGTCGTCTCGACGCGCGCGGTGCCAATCGTGTTGATGCGCAGACCGATCGCGGAGCCCCACGGCACCGCATCCTTGATGAATTCCATTCCTTCGCCGTTGTAAGCGAAGAGGAATGGGCAAGAAGCCTTCAGGCGCTGCTCGGTCACGACCTCGGTGTCCGCAGCCACGCCGAACTCGGCGCGCACCGTGCCGTTAGGCCACACGACGCGCACCACGTCCGTGCTGGTCTGATTCCCCAAACCAAAATGTACCTGCGGTCCCGTGATCGGCTGCTTCTGCACCAGCATGCCGGAACGGATTTCAATTTCGCCGCCCACACCAAACGGATTGATGCGCTGGTCTCCGACCGCCTGTTTGGCATGCGGCCGCACCACCTGCCAATGATAATCTTTCGATCCCTGATTGACGGCGCGCAACGGCTGTCCGTCAGAAGTAAGTCCAAGCAGATCGAGCCGGCCGTTGCCGGTGAGCTCCGCCGCGTCAGAGACCCGCGCCGGGGCAGACCCCTGCCCGAACGGATGATCCAGCAAAACAAATTTACCTTTTTCGTCTGCGAGCCAAATCAATGCTCCAAAGGCGTTATGGCTAGTATCCGGCGATGCGCCACTCAGAAACAGATCCAGCGCGCCATTGTTATCCAGATCCGCGACGCGCAAGCGCACTTCGCCGCTGAGAACGTCGGAGGTACTGCCTCCCCCAGGAACACGCGCAATCTCCGCGACGTCCAGAACCTTTCCTTCGAGCTTGTCGGAGATTCGCACAATCGCGCCGTCCGCTTGCACCGCCAGCAGATCCAGGACGCCGTCATCGTCAACATCGGCAACGCTGAGAGCTCTGACCAACGGAAAATTGGCCGGCAACGGCAGCTCGCGGAACTGCGCCTGGCGCTCGTTGTGAAAAACATGGAGATGCCCCGCGCCATCCACCAGAGCAGCGTCGGGATTTCCGTCGCCATCAAAATCCGCCCAGGCAAATGCGCGTAGCCCGGTCACGGCTGGAAACGGATGAATCGGCGTGAACGTGTCATCCCCGTTGTTTCGTAAAACCATGGGCAGTCCTTCTTTCGCGCCCAGCACAATATCCAGATCTCCGTCCGCTTCGATGTCCACCGCCCATGCGCCCGTGTAGCTGGCGCTGGTCACGGCCTTCGGTAATTTCGCTTGCGCCGTCACGTCCGTGAACACTTTCGGACTGTCTTGTCGCATTAGCCGCACGCCGCCGGCGCCTGCGAGCACAAGGTCGTTGTTGAAGTCGTAGTTGAAATCGATCGCCAAAACTCCTTCTGGCAGCGGCGCAACGCCAGCGCGCCCGCCGGGAAACGGAAATGTCGCGCCGGAGGAAAGCCGCACTTCGCGGCCATTTGCTTCCGCAATCACCGGAAGCCCAGCGCTGCCCAGCGGAACAGATCCAATCCACTCCCAACGCTTCGCGCCAGGATTCGCAATAGACTGCGGAGCGAAAGCGAGCGCCCGATCCGCAGGAGCCGGCACGAATGCAGGCGCTTCCAATCGCAGAAAATGAGTGAAGGGCTCGGCCCCTTCGCCGGGCGCCGCTTGAAGCACGGCAAGGCTCTCGCGGAACTCGGGAACACGCATGAGCGTGTTGCGCAAGAAAGTGGTTCGCGTAGCAGCCGCATGTGCATCCGGTCCGGCGGCAGCTGCCACCAGCGCCGCAAGCTGCTGCTGCACTTCCGGAGGCCACTGCGAAGCTCGCGAACTGATTTGCTCGAGCGCGGATTTGAGCGTGGCAGCATCACCACGTTTCGCAGCCGCGCGCGCCAGCTCCAGCCAAGCCGCCAGATTATCCGGCTGGACCTTTAGAATATTCTGTATCAGTGATTCAAACTCCGCGTCGCTGCCGGGGCCACCCTGGCGTTCAACTTCCTGCGCCAGCTGATAAGCCGCGCGATAGTTTTGCGGATTGATGGCGACAGCCCTGTGCCAGTCCGCAATCGCCTGCTGGGAATTGCCGCGCGTGCTCTGCAGAATTCCCAGCAAGTAATAAATTTGATCGTTCTTGGGGGCGAGCTGGCGCGCCCGCTCGTATCGTTGCGCTGCCGCATCAAAGGTTCGCTGCCGAAACGCCAGCACCCCCCAATTGGCCCACCCAGCCGGTTCGCCCGGCGCCAGCTGCGTCATCTGTGCGAGCTTGCTCTCAGCGGTAACGTCGTCACCGACCTGCAACGCCGCGAGGCCCGTGTAAAACGCGGACACCGTCGCGGCATATTCCTTCGAGGATTTGTCAGGAAGTTTGCCGCCGGCTCCGCAGCCTGCAAAGCCCACCGCAATCGCGCAAAGAGCAACCACCGCCGTTGCTTGAAAACGGAGCGACAAGCGCAGGCGCGCTGCGCAGGCGCCCATACCACCCAGGCGAACGCAGATCCCTCGCTGCGCCGGAAACGGCGCGCGGAAAATTTCACCTACGAATTGTAAAATCCCATCGACCATGAACCTCATACCTTCTGCAGTTGGCTCGTCCGGTACCGTCGCCTGCGCCTAATCACCTGAAACCACAGGAATCCCACTCCCAGAAACGGCAGCGAAAACATCAGCAGATCCCAGCGCCCCAGGCCCGGCGGCGTCACTTCCACCTCCGCCGAAGCTTCGCCGTCGCCCGCGGAACTCTTCACGATCAACCGCACCTGCCATAATTCCTGCGCATCAAACTGCGCTTCGGTCTTGTATTGTACTTGCCCGTGCAGGTTTTCCAGTTGGGTCGGATAAATCACTTCGGCCAGACGTCCCGTCACCGGCCGCACTCCAATCTCAATTCTCAAATCCGGCGGAATCCTGCCGCCAGTTGGTGGATCGACCATCACGTAGAACAGTCCGGTGCCCACGTCCGGATGGGTCCACAGTGACAGGATCACCGGGCCTACGCGCTTATCCGAAATAATGGGAAACGGCGGCCCGTTGTGCGCGCCCAGTGGGGAACTGGCGATCAACAGAAGCATCCCGACCGACAAAAGCTTGCACCAGACGGCTCCGCGCGGACTGTGAAAAGTAATCATCGCTCCCACATGCAAACTCGAAAAATCGGCAGCCTGCCTATCCGGCCAGAAAAGTTCCGCGCATGTCCATCGGCTGAAACATCATCCACATCGCCGCAAGCCACATCACCACCGACACGGCAGCCCACGGCGCAAAAGCTCGCAACGGACGCTGCGCGCAATCACTTTCCGCCAATTGGTGTATTACCAGCAAAGATCCCGCGAGGCCCAGCAGCAAAAATCCGATCTCCAGCGGCTGCACGGCTCGCATCGGAATTCCCAGCAAAGTCCAGCGCGGCGAACCGAACAAGCTCCAGCCCAATCGCGCCGCAGCGCTCTGCGCGACAGGCACGACGGTGTATAGCCCCGTCAAAAAATGAAAACTGTAATGCGCCAGCCATATGCCAAAACCCAGCGGAACCAGTCCGTAGGTGTAGCGCACCGCCAGCGGCACCAGCGCGCGCTGGCTCCCTCCCCAGGCCTGCGTGAGCCATGCAGCCAGTCCGAGCAGCACCGCCGGCTCGAGCACAAGAAACGAAGCGAAAAGCACGCCCCACACCGGCGCCTTGCTGTTCAGGTGCAAAATACCGGCCAGCCAACTCTCCAGTGCATACACCGGGCTAACCATTCCAAACGCATTCAGCAGCGCGCCAAAACTGAACACAATCGCTAGCGCCGCCAGATCCTTGCGCTGCGAAAAACGCCCGATCCCCGAGCGCCTCGGATCGACCATCAATTCACTGGCAGGCAGCCGGCTCAAAATGCCGATGTTGTCATGCGGGCAGGCGTGCACGCAGTCCAGGCAGAAAGTGCAATCCATATTCCCCACTTTCAGCGGCTGGAATAAAGCCAACTCGCAACCGCGCTGGATTACAACCAGCGAAGGACCCGGCGCGCGCCTTCCGCGAATGCAATCTTTCGTCCCGCAATCGTCGCAGACCTCCAGATCGCGCACTTTCACTTCCAGTGGCGAAATCGTGGAAGCCACGAAGTTAAATTGCCCGATAGGACAAACAAATTTGCAGAAAGACGCATGCTTGAATACGCCATCCACCACCAGCACCGCCAGAAAATATGCCAAGATCAACCAAGCGGTCCACCACGGCGAAGACCACAGACTAAATTCTTCGTAGCAAAAAAGAATCGACGCGAACAGTCCCAGCGAGAGCCACTTGTTGCGCAACTTCTGCGGCCAATTCAGTTGCGGATGAATGAATCGCCGCGCGATATTGCGCACCAGCATGAAAGGACAAGCCAGACAGAAGAAATTCCCGGCGCACAGCAGCACCAGCACCAGCGCGCCGCGAAAGTGCACCCAACTCAGCGTAGTAGCCAGATTTTTCGGCGCAAGAGATGGTCCTAGCAATCCGTCCAGGATCATCGCGACGCTCACGATCAGCAGCGGAATCTGCAGCACCGTGCGCAGGTGACGCCAGTGGAACAAATGGCGCAGTCCCGGCACCTGCATCAAATCAAACGGAGGCGGCTCAGCAGCAAGGGACGGGTTGTGCGTAGAATTGGACAACGTAGCCTAGTTCGCGGCGACGCCCGGAACGCTCACTTCGCGATCGATTTTGCGCCCCTCGGGCAGCGTAACATGGATCAGCACGACCCAATCGCCAGCCATCGCAAATTCCATCCTGCCCTGGTATTGGCCGGGCGCACCCTCTTGGGCTTCGCCAAACACCGGAGCCATCCCTGGATGCGACATGTTCGCCTCGAGACTCACGCGCGCTCCCCCGACCGGATTGCCCGCGCTGTCGCGTAATCTCACCGTAAGAATTGCAGGACCAGCCCGGAGGGGCCGAGGTCCGATTTCGTACTCGATCGCGACAGCCGATTGCGTCTCAACCGGCCTGCGGCATCCCGATGCAAACAAAAACGCAGCGCACGCAATAGCTGGAAGAAACCTGTCCCGCCGCGCTCGCCAGATTCCAATCCCACAATCAGTCCGGACGCGCCGCCCAGGTCGCACAAATCCGCAAGAGCTCGACGCCAAAGGGAACCTCGGAATCACGCCGCCTGAACTCTTGCCAATCCTTTGTGCCACGCGCAAGTGCAGGCGTCCTGGTTCGCTTCGCCCTCGGTCGGGAACATATGGTAGTACATGGCAATGACCATGGGGATGAACACAATCGAGTTGTAGAAAAGGTGCAGCTCCACGCGCGGCACGAAGAATTGCAGCACGCTCATCGGCACGGGTCGGCCGAATAAATTGTGATGCAGAGTCGCCTGCGTGATCAGCAGCAGATGCTCAATGTGATGCCAGAACTGGATCACCAATGCCACTGTCCACCACGTGCGCGCCCTACCGCTAAATCCCTTGCGCAGTACCCAGATCCCGATCAGCATCACCAAGGCGTACGCGTAGTGCAGCACTTCAGACTTGATCAGCCACGGGTACCACAGGCCCAGCAGCCCATTGGCCTTCGGGCGTGGCCATCCCATCACATAAATCTGATACG
>Ga0210394_10004448_pt1 | contig 16385 bp, 16 predicted proteins | sample IncBWC12MmetaG_FD_160121 | JGI IMG/M metagenome (GOLD analysis project Ga0210394, IMG submission 160121) | Forest soil microbial communities from Barre Woods Harvard Forest LTER site, Petersham, Massachusetts, United States - Inc-BW-C-12-M | ecosystem: Environmental > Terrestrial > Soil >... | reverse complement strand
CACATCAAACGCGTATTTATTGCGGCTGCCTTTAGGCGTTTCGATCACCACTTGAATGATGTTCTTGTCGTCATCATCCAAAGACTGAAGCCGTGACGGATCAGCCAGTGCGCTTCTGGAATTTCCATTCTTACTCATCCAACCTCCTATGAGTTGACGGGCCACGTTGTGCTGCAGTATGAAATCTGTGGCCTGAAGCCGCGCCAAGTCTTGCGCGAATACGCCTGCACAATGTTTCCCGAAGTTCCCACACCATTACAGATGCTGTGAGCCACGCCAGCGTGGCCCCAGCCAGCACAAGGCCCAACGAGAAACTCGGGAGTTTTTGCCAGACAATCAACGCAAAAACCATGAGTCCGATGCTTCCCATCGCGGCGCCTGCGGCATCAATGCCGGCAGCTACTCGACCGCGCATGGTGCCATGTAGCCCGGCACGTTCTTTCTTTTCTTTCTCGTGTTTTTCGATCAAGCTAGCCGCCGCGGGAAGTATGGCCGGAAAGGCCAGGAAAAGCCCGCCAATTTCGGGGCCGTAGCGTCGGGCGATAATTCCGGTCAACGCGGTAATCATTCCTCCGAAAACAAAACGAATTGCGTATTCATACCACTTCGATAATCCGAGACTGCTGGTATCGAACTTGACTTTCACTTCGTCTACCTCACCACCGCATACCAACATCCGAAAGCACAGGCGAACCACAACGCCATGCACATCCCGGTAACCGGGAGAACAGGCAGCTTGCGTCGAATCAGCAATCGGCTAACGACAAGCGCGTAGAAGAAAAACGCCACGGCGCCAATTAGCATCGACCGCGCTTCCAGGCTGGCGTATTCCTTGCCTTGTTTGGAGGCAGTCAAGGCCAATGTCGCCAGGGCCACGGATGGCGCTGCTCCGAACAGGCCAGCGAAACTTTTTGGTTTCAGGAGATCACCCAACAAGGCGAAGACAGAAACGGCAGCCCCGCCGACAACGAATCTCAGGAGAATCTCTTGCATGTGACTGTCCGATGCGCGGCGCGATTCCGTCAACACTAACTTCGAATTACGCTCTGGCGCGGCGTGTGCGGGCAGCTTTGCGCGCAGACTGGCTTCGGCCTCTCGCTCCCTTGGTTCGAACCGCTTTCAGGGCTGAACTGCTGCGGGCGGCTGAACCGCGTTGCCTTGCAGCAGATCGCGCTTGCTTGGATAAAGAGCTGCGCGAAGCGGCCCGGTGGCCTTCTTTTTTCAATGCGGCCGTGGTGGCACGGGAACGCTTAGCGGATGGTTTGCGACGGCTGTGGCTTCGTCCCTTACGGGAATCACGCTCGGCTTGTGCACTCGTTTTGGCTGACACTTTTCCTTTGCCAGGCGGCGGCAGCTTTACCCCAGCGCGGCGAGCTTTCGATAAGCCAATGGCAATCGCTTGCTTCGTAGATGCGGCGCCGTGTTTGCCTTCGCGAATATGGTCCATCTCCTCGCGGACAAATTCACCAGCCTGCGTGCTCGGCGATTTTCCTTCACGAGCGTCTTCGCGGGCACGTTCGAGGGTTTCTTTGTCGGGCATAAACAATCTCCTTTTAATCAACTTTAAATCGCGAGCTATAACGGAATAAATCGAATGTATTCTGTAGTTCCGCTGTCGCGATTGCCGTAGTCCTCCTCCGTTGGTAGCGAGTTACGCGGCTTTGGATTTGCCGCACAGTTGCTGGTAATAATCGCGGCCGCGTTCATATCCACGCGTAAAGGGTGTAGCCACGTCTACGCCGGGATTTCCACGCTCGAGTTCCCGGATCGCGGCGTTCATTTCTCCCATTACCTGGTCATATTCTTTGCAGCGGGTCCTTGCGTGCAGTGCAGATTCGAAACCGAGCCGATAATACTTCTCGTTGTCGCCCGATTTCTCGCCGTGAGTTGAATAGTGTTCGCTCTCCGCATCGCGCATACCGGTCCACCACTGTTCACGGGCTGCGTCGACCGTTTCTGTTCCCTCCGCGTTCAGCAGTTCGCGAAACTTTGAGGCTTCAGCTTCATCGGCAGCCATGGCAATCACGACGCTGCGGCCCTGGCGTAAAGCATCTTCGTAAACAAATAATTCATCTTCGGGAAGTCCCTTAGTCATTGAATTTTCAAATTTTCCTCCGGCAACGGCGCCGATACCTGCCCCAGCAGCGCCGAGGACAGCAGACCCTAACAAGCCGATCGCGGTGATCGGTCCTACGCCGGGAATGGCTGCCATGACCAGGGCAGCTCCCGAGAACCCGGCGGACCCTCCGAGCACGGCCCCAATCGCTTTGCCCATGCCAGGTTGCTCCGCAGCCTCAGTAGGCACTGATTGAATTCCTTTGTCCGTGTTTTCCGGCGTCAATACCGTAACCTGATCGTCTCGCAGTCCGATCGACCGCAGTTGGCTTAGGGCGTGTTGCGCATCCGCTCGGGACCGAAAAACTCCGCTCACTGCTTTCATGGTGTCATCCTTCCTGCCGCTAAATTTTTCGCTTTCGTGAGAAAGCCTTCCATCTTTTGTCGCTCGGCATCAAAACGTGACGAGGTACCAATGATTCGAAAACTAAAATCAGGCCAATACCGTCTGTACTCCCGCAAAAAGAATCCGAAAAGCGGGCGTCGCCGCAATCTGGGCACGTTCGGCACGAAGAAAGCCGCGGAAGCTCATGAGCGTGCCGTGCAATATTTCAAGCACCACTAATTCACATGTAGCAAAGCGCATGGATGACCGCGATAAGGTGATCTCTGTAGAGGCACGGGATTTTGCCTTGAGGGATGTGGCATCAGTGAACGCTAGGCGGCTCGCTTGTGGGCGGTTAACTTTGCAATCTTTGCCAGATCTTTTATGAAAGCGCGCATCTGCAGCTCTCGAGATTTGGAATCGGGCGCACGAAGTATCGACGACGGGTGCACGGTTGCGGTGACGTAAGGAGCGAGCGAGGACTCGACGCGCTGTCCACGCTGGCGGTTCACGCTGAACGTCCTTCCCAATAGTGATTGCGCCGCGGTCGCCCCCAGGCAGACCAGAATTTCTGGCTTTATCAGTCGCAATTCGGCGTCAAGCCAAGGCCGGCAGGCCTGAATTTCCGAGTATCCAGGCTTCTGGTGAATGCGCCGCTTGCCGCGTTCGGCGGGCGTCCACTTGAAATGCTTTACCACGTTCGTGACGTACACTTCGGCGCGGTTGATTCCAGCCTGATCCAGCGCCTCATCCAGGAGCTTTCCTGCAGGACCGACAAAAGGATGGCCAGCGAGGTCTTCTTGATCGCCGGGTTGCTCGCCAACGAACATGATTTTCGCCTTCGGAGATCCTTCACCGAACACAGTCTGTGTCGCGTTCTTCCAGAGATCACATGCTTTACAGTTGGCGGCGGTGTGCCGCAGTGCGGAAATGGTGCGTGCAGTGGACGCAATCACCAGAATATTGCTGCTGGTCACTTCACGTGGCGACTGTTTCGGCTCCTTGCTGGGAACATTCCTCATAGGCGAGTTCCGACCGTGCATAAGATGCGCACTCTCGGCGGCGGGAACGCATCACAACTTCTGCAAGGAGGAACGATGCCTACCGCGAAAAACAAATGGGTCGCAAAGGTGAAGACGGACTCAACCCATCCCCCCGCAGGATTGTTTACCAAGGATGCCAGCACCATTGCCAGAACGCTGGCTTCGAAGAAAGTCTCGCCGAAAGGTCCGGGCTCGGGTATGCGAATGCTGACATACTTCATAAACCGGGCAGGACGCGGCCTCAGCAAGTCGCGGCGCACCCAACTGGAAAAGGCGAAATCGCTGCTTGCCAAAAAGATCAAGCAGCAAAAGGATGCTCAAGGCACGTAGAAGTTGAAAGGACTTTTTCGGTCGTAATGCATAAGTCTTACAGCGGGCAGTTCGGATTTAGCTAGTCGGTTACTACCCTATCCGCCGTATTGCGCGCTTATCGATCCCTGTCATGATGCGAGTGAGCGCGCGCTTTAGGGAGGGGTCATGCAAAAGCTGGCAGGCCGGCCGTACGATGCCGCAAACGATTTGAGATGTCTGGTTGAAGCTGCCATCTTCGGAAGAAACCCCAGCGATTTCTTCCGCCGCATTGAGGACGCTCAAGACGCAATCATGGATTACATTGAAGATTCGTTTGAAAGCGCCAGCCCGGCGGAGCGCCAGTCAATGATCAACGCCATGAATTCAGTGCTTGAGCTGCGGCGACTGGTTCAAACACACCCGAAAATCGGACCTGGTATCGAAAACCTGACGGACGCATAGCATTCGGACGAGAGTCGCGGCGGGAAGTAGAACTGATTTGACCTAGCTGCCGGCTGCGAATCCCCCGGCGTGGGCCATGGTAAGCCGCAGGAACTTGTGGGGATTGACCGGAGTGTCATTGATGCGGACTTCGTAATGCAGATGTGGACCGGTGCTGCGGCCGCTCAATCCGACATACCCGATAGTGTCACCGCGGCGGACGTACTGTCCGGGGACAACGGCATAGCTGGCAAGGTGTCCATAGCGGGTGGTTATTCCATGGCCGTGGTCAAGGGCGATCGCCCTTCCGTATCCGCCCAGGAAATCCGCGAACATTACCACGCCATCGGCCGGAGCTATCACCGGCTGCCCGTATGAAGCTGATATGTCGATCCCCCGGTGGAACGCACCTTCGCCGTTAAAGGGATCAGTTCGCTCACCAAAGGAACCGGTCACGGGGCCTTCGACAGGCCAAAGATTGGGCGCTGAATTGGCTCGCAGCCAGTCTGCGGTAGTCGCATTCCGGGTGAGGCCCAGGGAGATGCCGGTCGCGGCTGCACCACTCAGCGCGGTATCCTTTAGGGCATAAAGACGGTCGAGGGAAGAACTAACTAAGGCGTCCTGAACATGATCGGAAGATACCGTTTCCAGAGCGGGATCAGATTTAAGACCGTATAACGACGACACTTCACTGGCCAAGGATCCCAAAGAGGCTACTTGAATGTCTCTTTCCTGAGCTACCTGCTCAAGCTTCGAATAGCGGTTTTTCAGCTCGTCTTTCTGGGTGCGCAGTTCGTTATAGTGCGAAACTTTCAAGAGCATTCGCATATAGGAACCGGCGATTCCGGTAAGGCTTAAGGCACCGATGGCCGCCCCGGCCACCAACACGTAGAGATAATGGACTGGAATGGAAATCTTGCGGAGCTGGCCATCGTCGCCCCTGGCCACGAAAAGTATGTAGAAACGCTTACGCAATATATTCCTTTCGTCGTTAAGCTACCGTTTCAATCCCGGCCGGAACCAGGCCGGTCCAGCGCATTCGCCTGCAATCCCAACCAGATGCAGTACTTAGCTCGACTAGTATTTTCGGGGCAGCTTCGCAACGGTAACAAACTACGCTTCCCCCTGTCAACGCGTCCGCGCATGCTCCGGGGTTACGTAAGACAGCCGAGGAAGCGGTACCTCGGAGGGTTACCGCCGCTAAGTCCCACTTTGTAAAGATCGGCCCGTTTGGCAAACCGCTCTCCCATTTGGACTGCAGTTGCCCGACGGGCCCTTGTTGGATGATTTCCACGCGGCCGAGTTGTCTGACAATCTTGAGTGGCGTATTAGCAGGTCTGGTTCCTGCTCAGGTATGCCTAGCTTGTATAGTAGTCCTTATTCCGGGTTCATGGGGGGGCAGATTGCCTGATGCCGAAAAACTGCTGATCGCTGGCATTCGCCGCCGGAGTGTTTCCGGAAGGCGTGCGATCGCGACGGGAATCGGGGACGACTGCGCTATTCTTCGGATCCCTCCTGGCCATCAGGCACTGGTGACTACCGATTTTAGCCTTGAAGGAGTTCATTTCCGGCGTGAGTGGCACTCCGCCGCAGTCGTAGGTCATCGTTGCTTGACCCGCGGCCTCAGCGACATTGCTGCCATGGGGGGCAGTCCCATAGCCGCCTTTTTGTCGCTGGCGCTGCCGCAAAATCTGGCCCAGTCTTGGGTCGACCAGTTCCTGAAAGGCTTCCTCAAGTTGGCGGACCGGTTCCAATTAACCCTTGCGGGAGGAGACACAGCCCAATCTCCCGGCGGCATTCTTGCCGACATTATCGTTGTCGGATCGGTGCCGAAAGGCAAAGCGATTCGGCGCTCAGGCACCCGCGCCGGGGATCGGGTATACGTAACCGGTGCCCTGGGTGGGGCTGCAGCCGCCTTGAAGTTACTGTTCTCCGGCCGGAAACTCCGGCCGGCCGATTTCCCCCAGCATTTCCACCCCATGCCCAGGCTTGAGGTTGGCCGCTTCCTTCGAGAGAAAGGACTCGCCTCGGCAATGATCGATCTCAGCGATGGGTTGTCGACTGACTTAGGCCACATCGGCGACGAGAGTCGTGTAGGTGCGAAGATACAAGTCTCAGCCGTTCCCCGCGCCCGGATTGGGAAGCCAGCCCACCCGGTGGAATTGGAGTTCGCACTCAACGGCGGCGACGACTACGAACTGCTTTTCACGGCGCACCCGGGTAAGCGCGTTCCTTCCAGAATTGCGGGCGTTCCCATTACGCAAATCGGTGAGATTACCGAGGATAAGCGTGTCCTCCTGGTAAACCAGAACGGCGTGGTTTCCAAACTGCCTGCTCAAGGATGGGAACACTTCAAGACAGCGAAACGTTCTCGCTCCTGAGAATTTAGCCGGAGTCGGATTCGCGGGAATAGCTGGGAAAAAGATATGAAATCGTGGTCAGGTTTTGAAGGGGGCGCGGCTTTCCAGCCGCGCCGACATCACCTTTAACGAGTTACGGCATGGCTGGAAGCCGTAGCCCTGCAAAACTCGACGCTCACCGTTTTCCCGCATTTAGAGGCCAGCAGCCCATGTGACTTTCGTGCTATCTCGGGCTCTTCTTTATGTACCTCCCACCCGCCTGGCGGATTAAAGTAGCATTATGTCGTTCCCCAAATTTTCTCTTCTCATCTCATTTTGTTTGTGGCTGAGTTTTACGCTCAGCGCACAGCCAGCGTCCGTGCCCGTGGCCCCCAAATTGACGATTGACAATGACTTTGTCCAAAAGCAATTCGGGTCGACCTGCGCACTAATCGGAATCGAGCCGCTGAAGGCTGACTTGGACGGCGATGGCGTTGAAGACATCGTTATCCCGGCACGCTGCACCAACCCGATGATGGACCAGACCGAGAACAGTTTCGTCGTCATCGATCCCTATGACAGCTTCTTTGGCTACGGCAATCCCAAAATCACTACCCAATTTTCGACCGAAGATCCCGATCGACGTGGCTACTCGCTGCTGGTAATTCACGGGGCTGGGCCAGAAGCATGGCGTGCTGCTTCTCCGAAGGCAAAATTCATCATTGTGAATCTGCCCTTCAAGCAAGTCGTGGTGAAGAAGCTGGCCGTAAAGAAGAACAAGAAAGTCATGGGAATTTTCACCGAAGAGAACAGCGGCGATCAAATGACGTCTGTGATCTTCTGGGATGGCAAGAGATATAAATACCAACCGCTCGGCTCCAGCATGGAATAAGAGAATCAATGGAGGACGGGCGTCCACGCCGGCCCGGTGTGCATTCATCGTTGCGCCTCTTTGCTGTAGCCTCTTAGAATAGAGGCCCTCCGGGAGGTCGTCCGATGCAGCGCGCTCAGGGTGTCGTGCACTTCGAAACGGCGCTTGATTTCTTCGAGGCTCTTTCCCCTTCCACCGGCGTCTCAGCCTCTTACTATCCTTACCCAAGAGTGTACCGTGGTCACGGAGACGCGGAGGTGCCTCTCGCTCCGTCCGCCTTTCGGAAGGAAAAGTGGGAAGAATGGCTACGCCACTTTTGCGTCGATAGCTCCCGAAAGACGGCATGGGAATCCCGACTCTACAAAGACCAAGTGTGGTGTGAGTTCCAATTGCTGAACTGCTTCTTCGCGGCGGCCGATCGCGAGGGGCTGCACCTACCCGACGACTCCCAGACCCTCAGGGCAGAGATCGAGGAGTGGACTGTCTACTTGAACAACCTCTGCATCGGAGAGCCGCCTAGCCCTGAAACAAGTAACCTCGTGTCTTGGCCGCCCCGAATTCTTCTTTCGTTAATGGCACTAGCGCAGCATTCCTCTTTGCCCACTCGACTCCTAGATTGGACGTGGAGCCCGTATGTGGCCGCGTACTTCGCCACTAAGAACGCGCTTCGGGCGGCCCCGGAAAAGCGTCCGCAGAACCTCTGCGTGTGGGGACTCGACGCGGGGATGTTTGAAGTGATGGAGTCTGTCCTTCCGGGTCGTCAAGCGGTTGTATTGGTCACAGCCCCAAGGGCACAAAATAGTAATTTACGCGCTCAACAAGGGCTCTTTCTGCTGCATCGGCCGTTGGCTGGAGAAGCAGTGGCTGAGGCGGCATTTCGGTGCAAGCCCCTAGAAGAGAGGTTTGACAATGAGTTGTACCAACTGGCCAAGTTGGTCCTGCCAGTTACCGAGGCACCAGAGCTTCTTCGGTTGCTGGCAGCCCATGGAGTGCATGGAGCAAGCATGTTTCCCGGCTTTGACGGAGTGGTAGCCGCCATCGGGGAACGCTACGATGCAGCGAAAGGATGGCCCCAAGCGATTCTTGGGGATTCTCTAGGTGGGCAGAGCAGTTGGAGTCGCGCCGGACTTCCTTCTTGACGAAACCCGGGCACGAATGAACACCAGGTTATTTGATTAACTCAACCCGCTATAATTCTTCCGCCATGAGAATTGAAGAGAAACTTGCTGAACTCAAAAAGCGCGACCGTCTTGCCGAGGACGGCGGCGGCGAGAAACGTCGTGAAAGACAGCACAAAGAAGGGAAAATGTCGGCTCGCGAGCGCATTGAATTCCTCCTCGACGAAGGCACATTTGAAGAGACCGACAAGCTGGTAACGCATCGCTGCAACGATTTCGGTATGGCGGAGCAGAAGGTCTACGGCGATGGCTTCATCACGGGATACGGCCGCATCGAAGGGCGCCTTGTGTTCGTCTTTGCTCAGGATTTCACGGTGTTCGGCGGTTCGCTCTCTGAGGCCAATGCCGCCAAGATTGTCAAAGTCATGGATCTCGCCGCGAAGATGGGAGCGCCAATGATCGGTCTCAACGACTCTGGCGGGGCGCGCATTCAGGAAGGTGTTATGTCGCTGGCGGGTTACGCCGACATCTTTCTTCGTAATACTCTTTACAGCGGCGTAATTCCGCAGATTTCCGCAATCATGGGACCATGCGCCGGCGGCGCGGTTTACTCACCCGCGATTACCGATTTCATTCTCATGGTCGACAAGACTTCTTACATGTTCATTACCGGACCGGACGTGATTAAAACCGTCACCCATGAGGAAGTCACCAAAGATCAACTGGGCGGCGCCGAGACGCACAATGAAACCTCCGGCGTCGCGCATTTCATGGCCCACGACGACGCCGAGTGTTTATCCATGGTGCGAGAGTTGCTCAGCTTCATGCCGTCCAACAATCTTGACGACCCGCCGCGCAAGCCGTGCACCGATCCCATTGATCGGGCCGATCCAGCCTTGGACAAGATCGTTCCCGATCAATCGAACATGCCTTACGACATCAAAGACGTGATTCATGCGGTGGTCGATGACGGCTATTTTTTTGAAGTTCAGGAACACTACGCGAAAAACATTATCGTGGGATTCGCCCGGTTGAACGGAAAGCCCGTGGGAATGGTTGCCAATCAGCCTGCATTCTTAGCTGGTACGCTGGATATCAATGCGTCGATCAAAGGTGCGCGTTTCGTCCGTTTCTGCGACTGCTTCAATATCCCGCTGGTGACCTTCGAAGATGTTCCTGGATTTCTTCCCGGAACCAATCAGGAATATGGCGGCATCATTAAACATGGCGCCAAGCTGCTCTTTGCTTTCGCCGAGGCGACCGTGCCCAAGGTGACCGTCATTACCCGCAAAGCCTATGGCGGAGCCTATTGCGTTATGGCGTCGAAGCACATCCGCACGGATGTGAATTATGCCTGGCCTACGGCGGAGATCGCAGTCATGGGGCCGGAAGGCGCGGTGGACATCGTCTACAAGCGCGAACTCGAGCATGCTGCAAATCGCGGAGAAGTCCGCCAACAGAAAATCGAAGAATTTACCGAACGCTTCGCCAACCCGTATGTGGCCGCCGACCGCGGCTATGTCGATGCAGTGATCCAGCCGCGCGAAACCCGCAAAAAACTAATTCAAGCGCTGGCAATGCTCGAAACCAAGCGGGATAAGAATCCGCCCAAGAAGCACGGAAACATCCCGCTATAGTTTTCGAGCGGCCGGCTTACAAACTCTTGAAAACGAAATTGATTTCCTTCGTTTGGTTCGGCCCCACCGTGATGGTCTGGGTTGACGTGCCCAACTTCTCGTGCCAGGCCTTGATCGTGTATGTTCCCGGCGGCAACTGCGGCAGATCGAAGGTGCCGTCTGCCTTGGTCACCGCAAAGTAAGGGTTCTTCAGGACGGCAATATATCCCCGCATCCAGGGATGGATGTTGCACTTGACGGGAATGGCGATTTCTTCCCTGGCAAACGCCTCTTCCACCTTGGCACCAGGAAGCTCAGCCTTATTCCATTCCCGGTTATTCGCGGGGATGGGATGAATGTTGTGCGAGGTCGGGTCGTCATTCACCACTTCGATAGGCTGGTTGGCCTGCACGGCCTGCACGCGTGGCTGATAGAGACAGCCTTTTTGAGTAATGACCACGGGTTCTTTAGGCGGATCGAAGGTTCGGTCGCCTAATCCATCCGCGATGAAAATGAGAACGTTTTGCAGTCCGCCCTTGGAATCGGTGACAACCTCAAACGTGGGCACGAGGCCAGAATGTTGCTTAGCGCAGCTTGGGTCTGCCGCCATGCTGATAGGCTTAGCTTTTGGCACCGTGCCTTCGAACTTGACTACACCTCTTATGCCCGATGCACTCGTGTTGCCTGTTGATGGCGGTGCAGCTCGCAGCCCTTGGAGGGTGAAGCTGCAAATTATCAAAGCAATCAAAACGAAAGACTTCTTCATAGTCATAACGCACCTCGTGGAGGACAAATGCCTCCAGAACTTCTTGGGAACACTGCGGCGCACTTAGTCCTGTGCTCCACTGTTAACGGCTACGCGGCTGGCGAGAAACTCGCTGTACCCTTGCTGATAGCCCGCGCTGAAAGAAGACCGGTCTTGGAGGGTTGCCCATCGGCCTAGAGAGACGTGGTGTTCGCCGCCGCTTTGAGCCGCTAGTCTTCCCAGATACAGTCCATCTCGATAAGCTCCGTCGGTGAGCTGAGCCGATCCGGCGGAACGATGTTCGTTTCCCAGCATGAATGCCGTCCCAGTGCCCAGGGCGGCCAACAAAGCGAAAGTAAGAAATGTTTTCATTGTTTTCCTCGATCTTTCTCTGAACTAGCTTTCTCTGAACCAGGTCAGATTGGCGAATTGTCGACGTCGTTAGAACGAGACTAAGATCGGCACGGAACTACGTTGTCATTGGCGGGTCATCGGCGGGTCAAATCATCGTCATCTTTTTGTCAAGAGATTAGTACGTTTAGTCGCGAAGAGTAGACCACGACGCTTTGGCCGGGTCGGCTGGGTTTTTCGACCGCTTGGAGGCCGGCCTCATTCGAGGAAAGAAAACGGGTCTTGGGTTTTCCACAGAGCCCAATGCAAAATTTTCATTGGGCATTAACTTTTTGCTGTGCTATAAGGGCCAGTTCCGCTGGAGGCCTGTTCATGACGCTTACTTGCGTGTCCATCGGTTTTTGTTCCAAGCGTTTCGCATTTGTCCTAACTGCATTACTGGCTCTTGGTTGGTTGTCGCAACTGGCGACCGGACAGCAGACCCTTGGTTCACTAGATGGTACGGTGACCGATTCGAGCGGCGCCGTGGTGCAGAAAGCCACGGTCAAGATCCGCAACGTAGGAACCAACCTCGAAGTTACGGCGGAGTCGAAGAACGACGGTTCGTTCAGCTTTGCCGATCTTCCCATCGGCACTTATGAAGTCACCTTCAGCAAGTCAGGATTTCAAACAGCCATCTTTCCGCAAATTCTGGTTCAGGGCAGCCGAACAACCAGCCTCAATGCGGAACTCAGCCCCGGCCACACGTCCGAATCGATTACGGTGAACGCCACGCCGCTGCTGAATGCGACCGACACGACGACTGGCTACACTCTCGACGATAAGCAAATCGCGGAAATACCGCTGGGTACTGGCAGCTTTACCCAAGCTGCCATTCTGAGCCCAGGCGTCAGCGCCGACTTTTTGAACACGGCAGGCACCAATGCCGGTTTGGGCAATCAAGCGATCTGGGCAGACGGACAGCGGGACACTAGCAATAGCTTCATGATCAACGGAGTCTCGGGGAACAATATTTTCAATGGCAAATCTACAAGCCAGGTTACGTCGGCCCGCGTGGCCGTAAATATTGGGGAAGCGGGCAACGGCTCAAACAATCCGAGTGGCGAGATCGTGACCAGCACATCCGTATACGGCGCGATCGGCCAGGCCTTGCCCAGCCCGCCGCCAGAGACAATTCAGGAGATGCACGTCAACTCCGCGATGTATGACGCATCACAGGGTGCCAACAGCGGCGCGCACATTGAGCTGACCACCAAGTCAGGTACCAACGCCATTCATGGTGGAGCCTATGACTACTACCAGACTTCCAAGTGGAACGCCAACCAATGGTTCTACAACTTCAACCAACTACCCCGGCCGCCTATGCATCGGGAGGTTTTTGGAGGCTATGTGGGCGGGCCCATCAAGAAGGACAAGCTCTTTTATTTCGCCTCTTACCAGGGACTTCGTACTGACGATCAACTGCTATCGATCTCCCTGGTAGCGGTTCCGCCGGGCTTGACTAGCGACCGTAGTGCCCCGGCGCTGGCTCAACTGGCGAACACTGTCTTCAGCGCCCCGAATTGCGGAACCGGCACGAATCCTGCTTGTCTCAATATCCAACCGGGCCAGATCACGCCGCAGGCGCTGGCCATCATGCAGATGAAGGCGCCAAACGGCAGCCTTTGGATGCCAAACGCCGCCACTGGCACCCAGTTAGCCAATTTGCAAAACCAAACGGCCGATGCGGTCGTACAGGGTGGCAGTTCGTTTTTTCGAGCGAATCAGGCGAACGGCAACATCGACTACCTTTTAAGCGCCAAGGATCGGCTGGCAGCAAAGTACTACTATCAGAGTGATCCAAACACCACGCCCTTCGCCAATAGCAACCTTCTCGGTTTCCCACAGACCCTACATGCAGGAAGCCAGGCGATTTCCCTCGATAACACCACCGCGATGACCCCCAATCTGACCTGGGAACAGAGATTTGGCTTTATTCGCGAACTGGCTTATTCCGCTCAGAGCCAATTCATTTCTCCCTCAAGCATTGGCGTCAACTTAATGGGGAAGAGTCTGTTTCCCTCAATCAACATCCACAACGCGGACGGCCTTTTCAACCAAACATACATAGGCCCTGCCAGCAGCTTCGCGAATACGGGGATGTTTCAAAACAATTTTGAATGGGCGAGCAGCCTGCAATGGGTTCACGGCCGTCACAGCCTATCGACCGGCTTTAACTTCGACTACACCCAGCTCAACGTAATCAATAGAAACGAACAGCTGGCTACCCTGAACTTTGCCGATTTCCCCGGTTTCTTGCTGGGGCAGGTCTGCAGCCCGAACAATCCCTGCAATGGCCAACCCCCCTCAGAGCTCATAGTTGGCCCTACCAGTCGCCACTACCGGTCCAAGCAGGTTGGGGCGTACGTCCAGGACAAGGTTCGGATCAAGTCAAACTTGACCCTCGATGCCGGACTGCGATGGGATTGGGATGGCCCACTCTATGAAATCAATGGACTGCTCTCGAACTTCTATCCCCAGAATTACTCCTACAACGTAGCCAGCGACACCATCACCAACATTGGGCTCGTGGTAGCGGGGAACAACAAAACTTACGGGACGAAAGGTGTCAGCAATTCGACCCTGACCGGCCGGCAATGGGGCTTTGCTCCCCGCATTGGACTGGCTTACAACCCATCGTTTGTGAAGAACGTGGTGGTGCGCGCAGGCTTCGGCATGTACTACGATCGCGGCGAATATTTCACCGAGTTTTCACCGCCGGCTGGTGGCGGGATCAGCGGTCCGTTCGGCGTCACCGTCGAAGAACCGTTTGTCGTGCCATTTTACGCGGTCCAGAATGCGACCTTCGCAGTTCCCTTCGGCACAACACCGCCTCCGCCGCCTCCTGCAAATCTCTCTGGCATCCAAGCCCTGCTGCCAAACGCGGCTAATCTCATCAATCAGACTACCCCGTACTGCACCGCCAATAACCTGACCTCCGGTTGCAGCCCGCTATACTTCGGAGGCTATGACCCTAAAAACACACTCCCGTATTCAGAAAACTGGACCGTGGACCTGCAGTGGCAGCCACGCAACACGCTGCTCATGACGGTAGGCTACGTGGGTAATCATGGAGTACACGAAACGATCCCGTTGCCCTTCAACCAGGCGCGCATCGCCACGCCGCAGAATCCTCTGCTCGCCGGTGGCCCGTTCCAGCAAAATTACTCATACGGGTTCAATATGAATTGTTTTCCGATTTTCCCGTGCACTGAAGCGAATTTGCAAGCAGGACCGCTAATTTTGCCGGCGGAAAATGTGAACGCGCTGGTAGTAGGCGTGGGAACAGGCAATGCCGCCCTGCGTGCACCTTATATCGGGTACGATCCAAATTCAGATTTCAATCGGGCGGTAGGCATTGCCAACTACAACGCCTTGCAAATTGGGGTGAATAAGCGATTCAGCCACGGCCTGCAGGTGACGGGTTCTTACACCTATTCCCACACGCTCGATGAGCAAAGCGGCCTGGGACTTTTTTACAGTGGCAACGACCCCAACAATCCGCGGTCGTCTTACGGCAACTCCGACTTCGATCGCACTCACGTTTTCACCGTGAGTTACCACTACGAGCTCCCAACCCTGGCCAACGCCAGCGGATGGGTGAAGCAGGTGGTAAACGGATGGGGATTCAATGGGGTCACGGTCCTGCAGAGCGGCCAGCCCTATAGCGTGATTGACTACAGCGGAGGCGTCGCCAGTATCTATTGGGGCGGCGGCCAAGACCTGACCACCAATCCCATTGTCCCGGTTGGCGGCGTTGGCGCGACCGCGAGCAACCCCCTACTTCAGGGCACGACGGGCATAGATGGAACTAAACCGGTTTTGAATCCTTTGGCGTTCGGTCCAGTGCCCGCCTTCGCGCCGGGGACAAACGGTGTGCCGCCGTGCGATGCGGCGACCAACACCTGCGATACGTTCGAGAACGGTTATGCCAAGGGAGGACGCAACATCTTCCGCGGCCCCTTCCAGAACCGTTTCGATTTCGGCGCCTTCAAGAATTTCAAGATGACGGAGCGATTCAACTTGAGGTACGACGTGAACGCTTTCAATATTTTCAATCACCCAAGCTTCGACATTCCCAACAATAGCGTTGATTTCAATGCTTTTTGCAACCCTCCTTCCCCTAGTTTTTCCTGCTCGACAATAGGATATGCAATTCCTCCGATTGGACATTTGGGCTCGCTCACACACACTATCGGCAGCCCGCGTTTCATCCAGATGGCGTTGCATCTGGAGTTTTGAGGTGGAGATCAGTTTTTGGGGATAGAAGCGGCTAACCTGGACTTGATTGAAACTGAAACCGCGCATACTCCGAAGCAAGTTAATCAGTAGCGCTCTCATCGCGTTGCTCTCGTTCCAGAGCGCGAATGTCTTCGGCTGGGGCAACGAAGGGCACGAGTACATAAATCGCGTCGCGGCCGAGCACATTCCGGCTGAGATGCCTCGATTCTTGCGGCGCGCGATTGCGGAGCTCACTTACCTTGGGCCCGAGCCCGACCGGTGGCGAAGTCCGTCGGAGTACGCGCTCAAGAATGCCCAAGAGCCGGATCACTATATTGATCTCGAACGGGTCTCGTGGCTCGATCCGCTTCCGCCAGGCCGATACGAGTTTTACCGCAAACTCTACGAAAAGCGGGCGGCAACGACCGACCATCCCGACGACTACCTCCCCGAGCGCGTGGGTCTGCAGCCGTACATCACCATGGAAGTCTACGGACGACTGAAGGCCGCGTTCCGCGAATACCGCCATCTGCGCGAAACGCATAAGCCGACCGCTCCAGTTGAGCAGGCGATAATTTTCTACGCGGGCTGGCTCGGACACTATGTTGCCGATGGCTCCCAGCCGCTGCACACCACAATTCAATACAACGGATGGGTTGGGCCGAACTCGAATGGCTATACCACGGAGCATGGCATTCACGCCAAGTTCGAAAGCACCTACGTCGCGCAGAACATCACGCCCAAAGACTTCGCAAGGTTCGTTAAGCCTCCCGAACGTCTAGCCAACCCTTTTTCGGATTATGTGGCCTATCTTCGAGAGTCGAATCGGCACGTAGAGAAGGTCTATGCCATCGACAAAGCCGGTGGATT
>Ga0210394_10004447_pt1 | contig 16388 bp, 15 predicted proteins | sample IncBWC12MmetaG_FD_160121 | JGI IMG/M metagenome (GOLD analysis project Ga0210394, IMG submission 160121) | Forest soil microbial communities from Barre Woods Harvard Forest LTER site, Petersham, Massachusetts, United States - Inc-BW-C-12-M | ecosystem: Environmental > Terrestrial > Soil >... | reverse complement strand
ATTCTCACTCCGAGAAGTACATCCATTTCGAAATGACTCTCCGGCGATCTCAAATAAAGCGTTTGAGGATTTAGCGGATATCGATGTTGATGGCGGCGTCACCAACGAGCAGTTGCTGAGATACACACTGCCGCGCCTGAGGGCGATCGCGTCCGGCTCGAACGCCGAAAATCAGGAATGGCTCCGCTCCGTGCTCAGCTTCTGCAAGGACACGCCGCAGAAGCGGACGCTCCAAGCCCTGCTTGAGCGCAAGCGTTAATGGCCCGGCGCGCCGCGCTCCTCTTCTGCCTCCTTTGTGCGGCCTGGCACTTCCACGAAACAGTCTGGAACGTCATCCAGTCACTAAGCCGTCCCAGCGATTTCACCCTCTACTACCAGGCCGCGCAAGACGTGCTCGCCGGCCGCAGCCCCTTCGTCACCGAGGGCTACATTTACCCTCCCTTGCTCGCCTGCCTCTTGACGCCGCTCGCGACGCTCAGCTACGTCGCCGCTCGCTGGGTCTGGTTTCTCTTCTCGCAAGCGTGCCTGCTCGCGGCCGCTTGGTTGATGTGGCGGTCGCTCGATCGCGACTGGGCCGCTGCCTGCTCCATCGCATTCGTTTGGGCATTGGGAGGCGCCGCGGTCGAGAGCCTCGCCCTCGGGCAACTCGGCCCTCTGCTCGCATTGTTGCTGGCGGTCGCTTACACCCAGCGCGGCTGGCGTCCAGCGACTGCCGCGGGATTCGGCCTGGCGCTGAAGTTCATCCCAGGCGTCCTCGCGGCGGCGTTGCTGCTGCGGCGCGACTGGCGCGGACTCGCCGTCTTCGCGGGCGTCGCCTTGGCCCTGCTCGCGCTTCCCTGGGCCTTCACCGCCTGCTGTCTCGACGGCCCCAAGACACCCGCCGGAACCGACACTTGGACCGGCACGCCCGCGACGATGAGCTGGTCGCTGCCTTCGATGGTCTTACGGATTCTGGACCCGCCCACTCCCGGAGCCGCCTCGCTGCCCCGTGATTGGGAAACCGGCAACGATCTGCCCCATCTGCGTCTGACCGCGACCCGGCGATGGATCTCAATCGGAGTCGCTCTCGCCACGCTGCTCGCCGGCCTCACCCTGCTCGCGGTCGTCATGAAAGGCCGGCTCTCGTCTGATCAATCGCCGTTCGCGATGGCGGCGCTCATCTCGCTCAGTCTCGCTGCTGCGCCCGTGGGCTGGACCCACTATCAAGTGATGCAGTATCCTGGCGTCGCCCTGCTGTTGTGCTACGCATGGCAGAAGCGTCGGTGGAGCTTGCTCGGAGCCTCGCTCGCCTGCGCGGCGCTGCTCTATCCCGTGCCGGTCGCAATTCTCACGTCTTACTACCAGAAGTACGGCGGCAAATTTACCGCGGCCTCGCCGGCGACGCTGTACATCTGGACCTCCGTCACTCCACTTGCCGCGCTGGCTCTTTTTGGCCTGCTCGTCCACGCCGCCGCCAAAATTTCCCCGGTTCCTATAAAACATAAAACAGCGGTATTGTAGTCAAGGGGGATTTCCCAAGGAGGATCGATGGACTTCTCGCTCGTTCCTATCGTTGTGATCGTCGCGATCGCCTTCTATCTGGTTTCGAGCATCAAGATCCTGGCGGAGTATGAGCGCGGCGTTATCTTCCGCCTGGGCCGCGTGCGCGCCCAGCCCAAGGGTCCCGGCGTGATCCTGGTATTCGTCCCCCTCGATCGCATTGTGCGCGTTTCCCTGCGCGTCGAAGCCTTTGAAGTGCCCGCGCAGGACGTCGTCACCCGCGATAACGTGACGGTGAAGGTCAACGCCGTAATTTATTTCCGCATCGTCGACCCCAACAAAGCCGTCCTCGAAGTCGCCAATTATTTGTACGCCACCTCGCAACTGGCGCAGACCACTTTGCGCAGCGTGCTCGGCGAAGTGGAGCTGGATGAGCTGCTCAGCCAGCGCGAGAAGCTCAACCTCAAACTTCAGACCGCGCTCGATGAGCACACCGGACCCTGGGGCGTGAAGGTCTCCATGGTCGAGGTCAAGCAAGTGGATCTGCCCGATCAGATGATTCGCGCCATCGCACGCCAGGCCGAAGCCGAGCGCGAACGGCGCGCCAAAATCATTCATGCCGAGGGCGAAGCCGAGGCCGCTCGAAACCTGGAACGGGCCGCGGAGACAATGGCCCGTCAGCCCCTCACCATCCAATTGCGCTATTTGCAAACGTTAGTCGAAATCGGTTCGGAAAAGAATACGACGGTTGTGTTCCCGCTTCCGATGGATATAATCTCGTCAGTAGGAAGAGTGCTCGACAAATTCGCCGGCCCCGAGCCGGCTACATCTAAGGATGCCTAAGTGCCAAAGAACGAAGACGGGGAATTCGAGTTAGTGCTGGGGAACAAGCAGCTCCTCAGCATGTTCTTTGTCGTCGTCGTGCTGCTGGGTGTGTTCTTCGTCATGGGCTACATCGTCGGAAGGAACTCCGCGCCGCTCGTCGCTTCCGAACCGTCCACCACGCCCAAGTCCGACACCAAACCGCTGGTCGTGGATTCACCCGCTCCCAAACAGGAAACTTCTCCGTCGCCGGAGCCTTCCAAGCCCGTGGAGACGGCGGTCCAAAAGCCCCCCGAACCCAGACCCGAGCCCCCCAATCCCGAGCCCACCAAGCCTTCGACTTCCAAGTCTGAGCCGGCGGCGCCTAAGCATGAAGCCGCCAAGGCGGAAAAGCCGCGCCCTGCGCCTGCACCAAGCAACGCGCCCGCTGCCGGGCAGACCTATTTGCAGTTGGTCGCCACCACCAAGCATGACGCCGATGCCGAAGTGGAAGTGCTGCGCAAGAACAGTTTTCCCGCTCTCGATGCCGAGATTCCGGAGAAGCCGGGGCTGTTTCGCGTACTCGTGGGTCCGTTGCCGCCCGGCGATTTGAATAAGGTGAAAGTCGAGCTTCAGGGCAAGGGCTTCCAGGGAAACGCCGCCATCCGAAAAACGTTTTAGGCATGGACGGCCTGGTCCAACTTCAACCTGTCGGCCCGCGTTTGCCGGCTTGGTTGAGAAAGAGCGGGAGCCACTTTGCCTCCGTCCACAACCTGAAGACCGAGCTTCGCCGCCTTCGGCTGAACACCGTGTGCGAATCCGCGCGCTGCCCCAACCTCCACGAATGCTTCCACCGCGGCGCGGCGACGTTCATGATCCTGGGCAATCGGTGCACGCGCGGGTGCGGATTCTGCTCGGTTCCCAAGAGCCGTCATCCTGGCCCGCTCGATCCCGAAGAGCCCGCCCACGTCGCGCGCATGGCTCAGGCTATGGGTCTGCGCTACGTCGTCATCACCAGCGTCAATCGCGACGACCTCGCTGACGGCGGATCGCAGCACTTTGCCCAAACAGTCCGGGAAGTGAAACGGGCGCTCCCGGAAGCTCGCGTCGAGACGCTGACGCCCGACTTCTGCGGAGACCTCGATGCCGTGGCTCGCGTGCTCGATGCCTCACCCGACGTGTTCAATCACAATGTCGAGACGGTTCCGCGTTTGTACCGCACCGTTCGTCCGCAAGCCGATTACCGGCAATCGCTAGCCGTCCTGCGCTTCGCGAGCGAATACTACCGGCCTGCAGACCAGACCTGTGGGGCAGGTCTCCGACCTGCCGGTTCATCTGGAGACGCGACCCCCAATCCGAACCGTGACCGTGAGGGAGCGGCCGCCGCCCCTATCAAAACCGGGGCTCTGATCAAGGCTAGTAAACACAGCCCGCTCGCAGAGCAGACCTGTGGGGCAGGTCTCCGACCTGCCGGTTCATCTGGAGACGCGACCCCCACTCCGAACCGCGACCGTGAGGGAGCGGCCCTCGTCAAATCCGGAGCGATGCTAGGCCTGGGCGAAACGCCCGCCGAAGTCCATCAACTGCTTCACGATCTCCGTGACGCCCAAGTCGACGTGGTCACGCTGGGTCAATATCTCCAGCCCGCCCGCCGCAATCTTCCCGTAGCCGAGTACATCGCGCCGGAGCGCTTCGCATCCTATCGCGACTACGGCCTTTCGCTCGGCTTCAAGATGGTCTTCAGCGGACCTTTGGTGCGCAGCTCCTATATGGCTGATCTGGTCCGCGAGCAGGCGTCAACGTTGTGAACCTTGGATTGTCGCTAGCCTCCGCCGTCCTGCTGGTTCTGATCTTCCCCCGCTTCAATCTGACCTGGCTTGCCCCCATAGCCCTAGCGCCGATTCTCATTGCCTGCGCGCGCGAGCTTTCCTGGAAGCGGCGATTCCTCTACGGCTGGGCTGCCGGAATCGTGTTCTGGTTCTCGGTGTGTTATTGGATCCAAGGCGTGTTGGAGGTTCACGGCGGCCTGGGCCTATGGCTGAGCTGGGTGACGTTCGCGCTCTTCGCGGTGTTGAAAGGCCTGCATATGGCGCTCTTCGCCACGCTCGCCGGCTTGGTGATGCCCCGGGGATCTTGGATAAGAGGACCCTGGGCAGTTCCCGCGATAGCCGCCCTATGGACCGGGATCGAGCGCACGCACGGCCCTTTCGGTTTCGCCTGGCTCGACCTGGGCAACGCCGGAATCGACATGCCTGTCGTCCTGCGCCTCGCCCCCTTCACCGGAGTCTATGGCCTGTCGTTCGTGTTCGCGATGCTCGCCTGCGCCATCGCGCTGATTGCATTACGCCGCCCTCGTCTTCAATTGGCTTGGGTGGTGCCTTTGCTCGCCTTGCCCCTGCTGCCCGCTCTGCCGCCGCTCGCTCCTGGCACCGAGACCATCCGAGTCGTCCAACCGAACATCGACACCGAAGCCAATTTCACCGCTGAAGCGCTCGGCGACCTGCAGCGGCAGATGGCCATTCTGTCGCACGCGTCCGGCGCTTCGCTTATCGTCTGGCCGGAGTGGCCCGCTCCCTTCGACCTCACTCCTTCGTTCCGCGCCTTCGTCGCCGATGTGGCGCGCGACTCCCACGCCTCGCTGATCTTCAACGGCGTCGATTCGACTCCGCGCGGCGAGCCTCTTAATACGGCGTTCCTCGTGAATCCCGAAGGCGTAATCGTCGACCACTATTCTCAGATCACGCTGGTCCCCTTCGGCGAGTACGTCCCGCCGCCCTTCGGCTGGGTCAACCGCATTACTAAGGAGACCAGCGACTTTGTGCCGGGCAATCGCGTAGTGGTTTTTCCCATCGCCAATCACCGCGTGGGCACGTTCATCTGCTACGAATCGGCCTTTCCCGATTTAGTACGCCAGTTCCCGCGCGATGGCGCGGAGATGCTGATCAATCTCTCCAACGACGGCTATTTCGCCCACAGCTCCGCGCGGGAGCAGCATTTGGAGCTGGCGCGCATGCGGGCGGCTGAAAACAACCGCTGGATTCTGCGTTCTACCAACGATGGAATTACTGCCATGATCGACCCCGCCGGCCGCGTTACCGAACGGTTGCAACCCTATCGGCAACTGGCCGCCGACGTGCACTCCCAGTACCGGCAGGGGACTACGTTCTATACCCGCCACGGAGATTGGTTTGCATGGGGTTGTCTGATAACGAGTTGTCTAGTGTGCGGTTTGATTGCGGCCCCCAGGGCTCTGTTATAATGTTTGTATTCTATGTCTGCTTTGGGTAAGAAGATTATCCTATTGAGACCACGGGGGTTTTGCGCTGGGGTTGTGCGCGCCATCGACGTGGTCAAAATCGCCCTGAATCTGTATGGCGCGCCCATTTACGTGCGCAAGGAAATTGTCCATAACCGGCATGTTGTGGATGAGTTGCGGGGCGCGGGAGCGATCTTTATCGAGGAGCTGGACGAGGTTCCCGCCGGCGCGCGGGTGATCTTCAGCGCCCATGGCGTGGCGCCGTCCGTGCGTAGCGACGCCCGGGAGCGCAATCTCAAAGTGATTGACGCCACTTGTCCTTTGGTCACCAAGGTCCATCTGGAAGCCGTCAAGTTCGCCCGCAAAGGCTACACCATCATCCTGATCGGCCATAAGGATCATGACGAAGTGATCGGGACCCTGGGCGAGGCTCCAGAAGCGACCATCCTGGTCTCCTCCCCCGAGGACGTGGACCGGCTGAACATTAAGGACCCCGAGCGAATTTCCTTTATCACCCAGACAACCCTCAGCTTAGATGAAACTTCGGAGATCGTTCAGCGTCTAAGAGAGAGATTTCCGAAGATACAGGGACCGGCGGCGCAGGATATCTGCTACGCCACCGAAAACCGCCAATTGGCGGTAAAGGCGGTGGTTCCGCTGTGCCAGATGCTGCTTGTGGTGGGATCGCAAAACAGTTCGAATTCCAGGCGCTTGGTGGAAGTCTGCCAGAAAATCGGCGTCCCCGCCTATCTTATTGACGATTTGAGTGAAGTCCGGCCGGAATGGCTGGAAGGTGTCGAAACGGTGGCAGTAACTGCCGGAGCTTCGGCGCCGGAGAACCTGGTGGAAGACCTGATCGGATCGCTTCGCCAGCGAGGCTATTCCGATCTGGAGGAGATGGAAATCAAGGAGGAGGACGTGCGCTTCAACCTGCCCAGTGAGCTGGCCCGCGCGCCGCAACTCAAAACCGTGCAGATTCAGACCAGCGCGCGCGTATGAGCCCTAGTCTGCAACTCGCCGAAGCCTTGCTCGATTCGGCGCGCGAAAGCATGCGCCGGGCCGCGGCGCACCTGCTCTCGCGGCAGTCCCGCGAGGGCTATTGGTGGGCCGACCTCACGGCCGATACCACGCTCGAATCCGATTACGTCCTCCTGGAACTGTGGCTCAATCCCCCGAAAGCCCGCACAGGGCCGGCTCGGCCTTCGAAGCCGTCGGGTGCCGCGGAGGATTCCGCCGATTCAGGCTCCGTTGTGCGGGCGAATCCTGTAGAAGACGGCGTGTGGAATCCGCCGGCTAAAGCGCGCATCGCCAAGGCCGCCCGCTCCATTCTCGCGCGCCAGTTGCCTGACGGCGGATTCAACATTTACGCCCACGGACCATCTGAGGTCAGCGCCACCATCAAGGCCTACACCGCGCTGAAGCTTTCCGGTCTCGCCTTAGACGACCCCAATCTGGCCCGCGCAAGGGAACGTATCCTGGCGCTGGGAGGGCTCCAAGCGGCCAATAGTTACGTCAAGATCAATCTCAGCTTGTTCGGGCTGTACCCCAAGGAACACGCCCCTTCTATTCCTCCTGAGCTGATGCTGCTGGGCAATGCCATTTACGAGATGTCCTCCTGGACCAGGGCCATCGTGATCCCTTTGTCGGTGCTGCGGTCCTCCAATATTCAGCGCCCTGTGCCGGCCGGGTTCACTCTCGGCGAGCTTTTCGTTCCCGGTGTGCCTCTTGAGCTTTCGAATAACGAGGGCTTCTGGGGTTGGCGGAATTTTTTCCTGAAGGCCGACCGGATTCTGAAGCTGTGGGACCGTTTTTGCCCCCGCGCAATTCGTACCCGGGCCATCCGCCGCGCCGAGCAATGGGTGCTTGAGCACACCCGCTATTCCGGCGGTCTGGGCGCCATTTACCCCTCCATGATGTATACGATCATGATGCTCGATCTGCTGGAGTATCCCAAGAATCATCCGGATCGCGTGGAAGCTGAAACGCAGTTCATGAATCTGCTGGTGGATGACGATCGCGGCTTCTTTTTCCAGCCGGCCTTTTCCGTGCTGTGGGATACAGCGATTGCGGCTTACGCACTCGGCGAATCCGGCGAAGCCACCGCCGGAGCGCTGGAACGCACCGCCGAATGGTTGCTGAGCAAGGAGATCCGCCGCAAGGGCGATTGGTCGATTAAACGGCCCAACGTCGAACCGTCCGGATGGGCCTTTGAGTTCGACAACGAGTTCTATCCCGATATCGACGACACCGCCCAGGTGTTATTGGCTCTGAACGGCGCCCACGGCGCCAATCCGGCCAAGCAGGAAGCCTGCGTGCGCCGCGCCGTCAACTGGCTGCTGGCCATGCAAAGTTCCGACGGCGGCTGGGCCGCCTTTGACGTCGACAATAACTGGCATTTTCTCAGCGCCGTGCCGTTTGCGGATCACAACGCGATGCTCGATCCTACCTGCCCCGACATCACCGGACGGGTTCTCGAAGCGCTGATGGCTTGCGGAGTCCGCCCCAGCGACCCCGCCGTGCGCCGCGCCGTGGAATATCTTAAGCGCACCCAGGAAGTCGACGGAAGCTGGTACGGGCGCTGGGGCGTGGATTACGTCTACGGCACGTTTCTCGCGCTGCGCGGTTTACGGGCCGCCGGAGAAGGCGACCGCGAATGGTACATTCTCCGCGCCGGCGAATGGCTGCGGTCGATTCAAAACGCCGACGGAGGCTGGGGCGAAAGCTGCGCCAGCTACGACAACCAGACCTTCACGGCGGGGCCCAGCACTCCCTCTCAGACGGCCTGGGGCGTTCTGGGATTGCTCGCCAGCGGCGACACCGCCTCCAGCAGCGTGCACAAGGGTGTGGAATGGCTGGTGGAGCATCAGCGCGCCGACGGCGGCTGGGATGAGGATCATTCCACCGGCACGGGCTTCCCGCGCGTGTTCTACTTGAAGTATCACTTGTACCGAGATTCGTTTCCGGTGCTGGCGCTGGCCGCCTACCGGAAAGCCCGCACGGAGTCAGGCTCCGCCGTGCGGATGATTTCAGAAGCCAGAGGAGTTTCCCGCGCATGAGAGTTCCTTTTTCGCAGGTGGCTGATTTGGCCACCTACATCGCCAAGAACCGGATTCGGCCCCGGCCGGAGTGGCAGAAGAACCTGGCCTCCGAGCACGATGAGAACAACCCCTTCCGCATCGTGCACTCGCAGATCCCCGCCATAAAGGGCGAGCGCAAACAGCACCCCATGATCAACAAGCGCTTCCCGCTGGTGATGATGCTGGAGCCGCTGCACGCCTGCAACCTTACCTGCACCGGCTGTGGGCGCATCCGCGAGTATGAATCGAGCATCCGCGAACGTCTCTCGCTCGAGCAGTGCCTCACGGCCGTGGATGAGTGCGATGCGCCGATGGTCTCGATCTGCGGAGGCGAGCCGCTGCTGTACCCGGAAATAGGCGCGCTGGTCGCGGCCATCCTCTCGCGCGGCAAGTACATCCAGTTCTGCACCAACGGAATGTTCCTGGCCAAGAAACTCAAGGAATTCAAGCCGCATTCCGGTCTGGTCTTCAACGTCCATCTGGATGGCATGGAAAAGAATCACGATCTGGCCGTCGAGCGCGAGGGCGTCTTCAAACTCGCCATCGAAGGCATCCAGGCCGCCAAGGCGGGCGGGTTCAAGGTGTTCTCCAACACCACGGTCTATCGCGAGACCGATATGAACGAAATCTGGCAGATGTTCGAATACCTGGAGCAGTTCAAGCTGGATGGGCACTCGATTTCTCCGGCCTACGGCTATTCGTCCGTGAACGACCGCGAAATTTTCATGACCCGCGAGGACGTTCACGAGAAGTTCAAGGATATCGACAAGATGTCCAAGCGCTTCCCGCTGGTTTCGAGCCCCATCTATATGGAGTTCCTCAAGGGCGAGCGGGAGCTGCCGTGCACGGCCTGGGGCATGCCCACCTACAACGTCAAGGGCTGGAAGGGTCCCTGCTATCTCATCACCGACGCGCATCACGAAACATTTGAAGACTTGATGACCAAGACGCCTTGGGACAATTACGGCGCGGGCAACGATCCTCGCTGCGATCAATGCATGGTGCATTGCGGGTATGAGCCTTCGGCGGCCTACGGGATCAATTCCAAGATGACCGATTCGTTCAAGCAGTTAAGCTGGCTACTAGGTTGATTTGCAGCAACCGCTCCCTGTGGTCGCGGCTCCGTAACGGTTCTGAGCCGCGACCACAGGGAGCGGTTGGGCGTCCTTAAGCAGAGTGAAACCGATTCTCGTCACGGGAGCCACCGGCTTCGTCGGCTGGCACGTGGCGCGCAAGCTGATCGAGCAAGGCGGGCGCGTCCGCGCCCTGGTAAGAGATCCGGCCAGGCTTCGGGAACTTGACGGAGTTGACCCGGTGACCGGAGATTTACGGGATCGCGCTTCGCTTAAGCGCGCTGTGGAGGGATGTGGGGTCGTCTACCATGTCGCCGCCGACTACCGCCTGTGGACCCGGGAGCCGCAGGAAATGTTCCGGTCGAACGTGGATGGGACGCGCAGCCTGCTGGAGGCGGCGCGGAACGCGGGAGTGGAAAGGTTCGTCTATACCAGCACCGTGGGCTGCATCGGCATGCCTGCAGGCGGTCTAGGGGATGAAGACGCGCCGGTCGCCTTGGAGCACATGGCCGGGCCGTACAAGCGGTCCAAGTTTTTGGCGGAGCTTGTAGCGCTGGAGTTCGCCGCGGCTGGGTTCCCCGTGGTCGTCGTGAATCCGACGGCGCCGGTGGGGGATCGCGATTTCAAACCCACGCCGACGGGTAAGATCGTGGTCGATTTTGTGCGCGGGAAGATGCCCGCGTTTCTGGACACCGGCTTGAACGTCGTCGACGTCCGGGATGTAGCCGACGGACATGTGGCGGCGTGCGAGCGCGGCCGCGTTGGCGAGAGATATATTTTGGGGGCGGAGAATCTTACGCTCCAACAGATCTTTGTAGCGCTGGGTGAGATTGCCGGCAGGCCGGCCCCGAAAATGCGGATTCCCTACGGGGTAGCGTACGCGTACGCGGCCGGCTCGACCGCGTGGGCCGGAATCACCGGCCGCGAGCCGCGCGCTCCGCTCGATGGGGTGCGCATGGCCCGCAAGAAAATGTGGGTGCGGCATGATAAAGCCGTGCGCGAATTAGGCTACGCGCCGGGGCCGGCTCGGGTAGCGCTGGAGCGGGCCGTGGAATGGTTTCGCGGCAACGGGTATTGTTGAGATGCAGAGTACACCGCTTCGTCACGGTCGAAGTTCAGAAATATCGACTCTGAACCGCGACCGTGAGGAAGCGGTCAAGCGCAGGTATTTTAGGTGGCATGGTTCATCGTGGCCGCGGAAAAGCGGGAGTTGACCGGCATCGCCCAGCGGGCCGGATGGGTTTTGGCGGCGAATGGGCCGGGACCGAAGCTCGTGGCTGAGGCGTTAGACCTGGCATTGCGGGAGAAAGGGACAGTGGACGGTATCGTGAGCACGGGGTTCTGCGGCGCGCTTGACCCCGCCTTGGGCGTCGGCGACATCGTCGTGTCCGGCGATGGGGTCGCGTCTCCACGGTCTTTTGTGCGCGGCGAGATTTTATCCCGGGATCGCGTCGCGGTGACAGCCGCCGAGAAACGCGGCCTGCGCCAACAGACCGGCGCGGTCGCGATCGAAATGGAATCGGCCGCCGCCGCCGCCAAAGCCCGGGAATGGGGCGTGCCGTTCCGCTGCATCAAAGTGATCTCCGACACCGCGGCGGAAAACCTGCCGCTCGATTTCAATCTGTACCGCGACGCCGCCGGACGCTTTTCGCGTTCCCGCATCGCGCTCGCGGCGCTCGGACGCCCCTTCACCGCTATCCCTGCCTTGCTTCGTCTGGACCGCAACTGCCGCCTCGCCGCGGAAAAGTTAGGAGAGTTCTTTGCCGACTGCAAATTCTGAAGCGCCCACAAAACGGGAAGCCGCTCCCCTGGCCGGAGCCACGATGCAGGCCGCGGTTTACAAAGGCGCGAGCGTCGTCGATGTCGAATCCGTGCCGGTTCCCGAAATCGGAGCGGGCGAGATCCTCATTCGCGTGGAAGCCTGCGGGATCTGCCATACCGATCTCAAGAAGATCGCCTACAACCTGCTTCCGGCTCCGCGCATCTACGGGCATGAAACCGCCGGCGTGGTGGCAGCCGTCGGTGCCGGCGTCAAGCGCTACTCCGTGGGGGACCGCGTGATCGTGTTCCACCACATCCCTTGCAGCGAATGCTTCTATTGCCGGCGCAAGCTCTACGCCCAATGTCCCGTCTACAAGAAGGTCGGCGTCACCGCCGGATATGAGCCGGCCGGCGGCGGGTTCGCGCAATACGTGCGCGCCATGGACTGGATCGTCGAGCGCGGCGTCGAAAAAATTCCCGCCGGCGTGTCTTTCGAGCGGGCCTGTTTCGTCGAGCCGGTGAATACCTGCCTGAAGGGCATAAAGCAAATCGATCCGCAGCCTGACGACGTCATTGCCGTGCTGGGGCAGGGCCCCATCGGTTTGATTTTCACGATGTTGGCCGCTCGCAGTGGAGCCAGGATCCTGGCCACGGACACAATGGCGGAACGCCGCGATTTGGCCCGGAAATTCGGGGCAATCGAAGCCTTCAATCCCCGGCAAACCGAGTTCGACAGCCGCGTTCGCTCCCTGACCGGGGGCCGTGGCGCGGATTTGGTGATCGTGGCCGCCTCGGCGCCCGGCATAGTCGAACAGGCCGTGGCCTGCTCGCGGCCCGGCGCGCGCATCCTGCTGTTCGCGCAGACCTCGCACCAGGAGCGCATCGAGGTCTCCGGCGCCTCCATCTGCATGGAGGAGCGCACTTTGTGCGGCGCCTACAGCGCTTCGGTGGATTTGCAGCGGGAATCGGCCGATCTCGTGTTCAGCGGCGCTTTGCCGGTCGAGGAGCTGGTCTCCCACCGCTACCCATTAAGCCAAATTCATGAAGGGATTGAGCGAGCATTGCATCCGGGTGAAGGATCGTTGAAGATAGTGGTACAGCCTCAGAGGTGACGATAGAGTGACAGATCAGATGACGGCTGCCGTGCTGTATGGCAAAGAGCAGTTGCGCATTGAGCAGGTGAATGTGCCGAAACTCGCCTCCGGCGATGTGCTGGTGCGTGTACGCACGGCTCTCACGTGTGGAACCGACGTCAAGGTGTTCCGGCGCGGCTACCACGCGCGCATGATCCAGCCCCCGTCCTTGTTCGGGCATGAGCTGGCCGGCGACATCGTCGCCATGGGGGACGAGGTTCGCGGCTTTGAGATCGGGGACCGTGTTGTGGCGGCCAATTCGGCGCCTTGCGGGGAATGCTACCACTGCCGCCACGATCAGGAGAATTTGTGCTCGGATCTGCTCTTTAACAATGGAGCCTACGCCGAGTACATTCGCATCCCGGAGCGCATCGTCCAGAAGAACATGTACCGGATTCCGGCGCATGTGAGCTACCAGGACGCCGCGCTGGTGGAGCCTCTGTCCTGCGTGATGCGCGGCCTGGAGGAGACCGGCGTCCAGCCCTCCGACATCGTCGCGGTGATCGGCCTGGGTCCCATCGGGATGATGTTCGTGCGTCTGGCCACCTCGGTGTATAAGGCGCGCGTGATTGCCATCGGGCGCCGCCAGCAGCAGTTGGACCGCGCCGTGGGCCTGGGCGCCGCGGAGACCGTGCTCAACGACGAAGGCGCCGATCCGGTCGGCGCCGTCCACAAGCTCACCGGCGGCCGCGGGGCCGACGTGGTGATTGAAGCGGTGGGGCTGCCCGAGGTCTGGCAACTGGCCGTGAAGCTGCTGCGGCGCGGCGGCGTAGTCAATTTCTTCGGCGGCTGTCCCACTGGCACTGAGGTGGGCGTCGATACGCATCTGCTGCATTACTCCGAGCTGACTCTCAAGGCCAGCTTCCACCACACGCCCGCCCTGGTCCGTAAGGCCGTCGAGGCGGTCAGCAACGGCTATGTTACCGCGCGCGATTTCGTCAATCGCGTGGAGCCGCTGGTCAATCTGCTCGAAGTCATGCAGCACCTGATGAGCCACAACGGGCACCTGAAGACCGCCATCATTCCCTAGCAGGATGCTAAGAAACTGCTTTAGACCAAGGGCCGCGAATCAACGTCAATCAACGCGAATTGGGAACCAAGTTCTTATCGGCGTGCATCCGCGTTCATTCGCGGCTAAACATGCGGCTTGCTAGCGCCTCGGGAACGAATCGCCGTGTACTTCGCCCCCACCGAGTTTCTGGCTGCACCCGAGGCGATGGAGCGCCGCTGGCCGCTTGAAGACTCGCTCCAATACACGCGCTGGCTGGCCACGCATCATTACGAGAATTTCCACGTGGTCAGTTTTCTGCTGCCCAAGCGCCTGCATCAGGATTTCTACAACGTCTACGCTTTCTGCCGCTGGGCCGACGATCTGGGCGACGAAATCGGCGACCCTCGGGAGAGCCTTCGTCTGCTCCAGTGGTGGCGCGGCCAATTGCAGGCGATGTACGCCGGCCGCGCCGGTCAAGTTTCCCATCCCGTCTTCGTGGCGCTCCAAGGCACGGCCGGCCGCTTCCATCTCCCTCAGATCCTGTTCGACGATCTCATCAAGGCGTTCGAGCAGGACCAGACCGTCACGCGCTACCGCAATTTCGAGGAGTTGTTTGAATACTGCCGCTACTCCGCCAATCCCGTAGGCCGGCTGGTGCTGGCTTTGTGCGGCTACCAGGACGCGGCACGGCAAGCGCTTTCCGATGCCACTTGCACCGCGTTACAGCTCGCCAATCACTGGCAGGATGTCACCGTCGATCTCCTCAAAGACCGCGTCTATCTGCCGCTGGACGTGCTGGAGCGCCACGGCTATCGCATTGAATCTTTGCTGGAGCGGCGCTGCGACGACCGCTTCAAGGCCGCTATGCGCGAGTCCGTCGAAGTCGCGCGGCGGTTGTTTCTGAAGGGGCTGCCATTGGCCGGGATGGTGGACCGCCGCCTGGCCATCGATCTGGATCTGTTCAGCCGGGGCGGCCTCAAGGTGCTCGAAAAAATCGAGCGCCAGGATTACGACGTTTTGGGCGCGCGTCCCGCCATTTCGAAAATCGAGCGGGCCGGCCTGCTGCTGGGCGCGCTCACTCGGGCGACGCTGGCGCGGAATCACTGCGCCCCCGCTGCATGAGCCTTGCCGCATGACTGTCGCGGAATCTTATGCTTTCTGTGAGTCCGTAGCGCGGCGTCAGGCCAAGAACTTCTATTATTCGTTTCTGCTGCTCGACGCCCAGCGCCGCCGGGCCATGTGCGCCATCTACGCTTTCATGCGCTATTGCGATGACTTAAGCGACGGTCCGAGCGAGGGCGTCTCCGGCGGCGCATCTCAAAAAGCCGCCGCCATCGCGCGGTGGCGCGAGGATCTCGCGGCCGCCCTTCAAAGCTCACGCGGGGGCCGCATGCCGGAGCACGCTCTGTGGCCGGCGTTCATCGATGCCGTCGCCCGCTATCGCATCCCCCATCAATATTTCTTCGACATGATCGAGGGGGTAAGCTCCGACCTCGAGCCGCGCTCGATCCGCACCTTCGACGAACTGTACGATTACTGCTACCACGTCGCCAGCGTGGTGGGCCTTACGATTATCCACGTCTTTGGGTTCGCGCCAGGCGCCGATTTGCCGGATGCCCTGAAGCTGGCGGAGAAGTGCGGCATCGCGTTTCAGTTGACCAATATCCTGCGCGACGTCCGCGAGGATGCGGAAAACAATCGCGTGTATCTGCCGGAAGAAGATCTGCAGCGCTTCGAGGTCGCGGCCGCCGGCCTGCGAGCGGCGGAGCCCTCCCCGGAGCTGAAGAGTCTGTTGGCCTTCGAGGCCGCGCGGGCGCGCCAATACTACAGCGAGTCCGCTCCGCTGGTCCAGACGATCCATCGAGACAGCCGCGCCTCGCTGCGCGCGCTCATCGGAATCTATTCGCGTTTGCTCGACCGCATCGTCGCCTCCGGCTACGACGTCCTGGCGCAGCGCATTCGCGTACCTGCTTGGGAGAAGGTATGGATTCTGGGGCGCTCGCGCTGGGGGGGGAGCGATGCCGCGCAAAATTGAGTCGCTGTTTCTGGACGGCCCGGCGGGCCGGCTGGAAGCCTTGCTTGAAGAACCCGAGGCTTTGCTCAACCAGACCTCCCCGCGCGAGGCCGCGCTGGTATGCCACCCGCATCCCCAGCACGGCGGGACCATGCACAACAAAGTGGTCTACCGCATGGCTCGCGGGCTGCGCCGGGCCGGCGCCGTGGTGCTGCGCTTCAACTATCGCGGAGTGAACCTGAGCGAGGGAGTCTACGCGCACGGCGAAGGGGAACTGGAGGACGCGCGATGCGCCCTCCATGTGTTGCGCCAGCGTTATCCCGATCTGCCGGTCACGCTGGCGGGGTTTTCGTTCGGATCCCGCATCGCCCTGCGGCTGGCTTGCGGGGGAGAATCGGCACGGCGTGCCATCGCCGTCGGCTTCCCCACGGTTTACAAAGACAGTGCGTACCTGGATCGCTGCGCCGTGCCGCGGGTATTTATTCAGAGCACCCGCGACGAGTTCGGTCCGGCGGCGGAACTGGAAGCGCTGATCGCGGGCTTGCCGGAACCAAAAAAACTGGTGTTCATCGAGGCGCAGGACCACTTCTTCGCCGGAGCGCTGGAGAAACTGGAAGACGAAATCGCCCGCAGCGCATAAGGACGGGTCACGAAATAACCGGTGCAACCGCTTCCTTCGGTCGCGGCTCGGAAGCCATCACAGAGCCGCGACCAGAGGGAGCGGTGGAACGCGGCAAATGGACTGGTTATTTCGTGACTGGGCCTAGCGCCGCCGCAACCGCAGCGCCCCAAACCCCGCCAGA
>Ga0210394_10004444_pt1 | contig 16399 bp, 13 predicted proteins | sample IncBWC12MmetaG_FD_160121 | JGI IMG/M metagenome (GOLD analysis project Ga0210394, IMG submission 160121) | Forest soil microbial communities from Barre Woods Harvard Forest LTER site, Petersham, Massachusetts, United States - Inc-BW-C-12-M | ecosystem: Environmental > Terrestrial > Soil >... | reverse complement strand
GCAGATCAAGCCAGATGTGATACTGCTATGCCATGGGGGTCCGATTGCGACCCCCAAAGATGCGGCCTACGTGCTCGCACGCTGTGATGCTGTGGGCTTTGTTGGCGCTTCTTCGATGGAACGTCTGCCAGTGGAGAACGCGATTGCGGAGACGACGCGGGCATTCAAGTCGGTCGAGATAAGACGCGCATGCGCGTAAGCCAAGCGAGCAGCTTCGACTCGTCCGCACTTTAGCCCTTCGACGCGGGGGGCGGCGCGCAGAGCAATGACTTCATGAACGCACTCGTCTCATCAATTCGGCGCACTACCGGCCCGGCTCTCGCCGAGAGCCGGGGCTTAGGCGCACTAGCTGAATTGAGTACACCGACGAGGATGCGATTCAATGACAACCGACGAACAGGATTTGAGCCCGCACGCACTGCTGCGTGTGTGGATCACGACGGATGGCGATCCGAGCGTTCTTAATCGCCTACGGTACTTCCAGAACCTCAATGTCTCTCCGTGCCAGGTCAATGCGGAATTCGACGTTGGCTCGCGGATGCACGTATCGGTTGACTTTTCTGGATTGCCAGGCAAGTGCGTGTCGTTGATTACAGCGAAGATTGCGGAGTCACCCCTGCGTGCTCAACGCGTACTGGCACCATCTGGTGTAGCAAATGGAGTCCGTGCTCCCTCGGGCTGTTCGCACAGGTGCGGGCGCGCTCGGCGCGCAACATGGATAGGCAGTAATGTCGGCTGACGGCCTTCCGATGCAACGCTACTCGGGATTAAACCTCGCCTGGCAGGCCCTGCGCCGGAATAAGCACTGGCAATCCGCCTGGCGCGACACAACCCCAAAACGCGGCTACGAAGTCGTCGTTATTGGCGGCGGCGGCCACGGGCTCGCCACCGCGTACTACCTCGCCAAGAAGCACGACATCCGCAATGTCGCACTGCTCGAGCGCGGTTGCATCGGGCTCGGAAATTCCGGTCGCAACACTCAGGTCGTCCGCTCCAACTATTTCTATCCGGCGAGCGTCGCTTTCTTTGACCATTCACTCAAGCTCTACGAGCGCCTGGGCCGGGAGCTCAACTTCAACGTCATGCTGAGCCAGCGCGGTGTTGTCAATCTCGGTCACAGCGACCACGAGATGGAGCTACTGCGCCGCTGGTGTAACGCCATCCGCATGAACGGGGTCGACTCGGAGATGCTGACGCGCGAGGAGATCAAGCATCTCGCACCTCTCGTCAACCTCGATGGCCGCTTCCCCGTCCTCGGCGGCTTCATTCAGCGCCGCGCCGGAATCTGCCGGCACGATGCCGTGGTGTGGGGGTACGCGCGGGCCGCATCTGCGCTCGGTGTCGACATTGTGCAGAACTGCGAGGTGACGGGCTTTGACATCAGGGGTAACCGCGTCCATGGCGTCGAGACCTCGCAGGGTCCCATCGCCGCGAACAAGGTCGTCATGAACGTCGCGGGATACGCGTCGGTTCTTGCCGCCCGTGCGGGCCTCGAGCTGCCCCTCACCACCATGGCGCTCCAGGCGATGGTGACCGAGCCCGTAAAGCCGGTGCTCGACACTATGGTGACCTCGGGTCTCGTGCACGCGTACGTGAGCCAAAGCGATCGCGGCGAGATCGTCATTGGTGGCACCGCGGATGCCTACAACTCATACGCACAGCGCGGCGGCCTTCGACAGATGCATGAGGTGGTCGGCGCCGTTCTCGAGCTCTTCCCGAGTTTCAGTCGCCTGAAGCTGATGCGCCAATGGGCTGGGAGGGTGGACATCACCCATGACACGAGTCCCATCATGGGCCTCACCCCGATCGAGAACCTGTTCATCAATTGTGGTTGGGGCACTGGCGGTTACAAGGCGATTCCCGCCGGTGGCGATACCATGGCCTGCACGATTGCGACCGGCAAACCGCACCCGCTCATTGAGAAGTTCTCGCTCGACCGATTCAAGACTAGCGCTCTGGTCGATGAAGGTGCGGCGGCAGGAGTAGCGCATTGATTTCCCTCTCAGGGAATAGAACATTTTCAACGTTCCCCTTTGAGAGAGGCGAGAGATGAGGTTCCCATGCTGAGAATTCCCTGTCCTTATTGCGGTACGCGTGATGAGACAGAGTTCATCTTCGGTGGGCCCTCACACATCACGCGGCCCAAGCTCGAGGTCGACGACGAGACGTGGACCGCGTATCTCTATAACCGCAGGAACCCCGCGGGAGCACACGACGAGCGCTGGGGTCACGTATACGGCTGCGGCCGCTGGTTCAACGTCACGCGCGATACCCGCACCCATGAAATCCTCCGCAGCTATGCGATGGGCCTCCCGCCGCCAGACGCATCTGACGCATGACGCGCCTTTCAGGTCCCTACCGTCTTCCTCACGGCGGAGTCATCGATCGCACCCGCAGGATTACCTTTCGTTTTGACGGCAGGACTTACAGCGGTCATCCCGGCGACACTCTGGCTTCAGCCCTGCTAGCAAACGGCGTACGGACCGTCGCGCGTAGCTTCAAATTCCATCGCCCGCGCGGGATCTTCTCCTGCGGCAATGAGGAACCGAGCGCCCTGCTCACTTTGGGCGATGGCGCGCGTGCGATTCCCTCCGCCCGCGCTCCGATGGTGAAGCTGGTTGAAGGCCTCGACGCTCACTCGCAGGAAGGACGGCCCAGCGTCAACTTCGATCTCGCCCGGGCGCTCGATTTCATCGCACCGCTCTGGGCCGCGGGCTTCTATAACAAGACCTTCATCTGGCCCAGCTGGCACGTCTGGGAACCCTTGATCCGTCGCCTTGCGGGACTCGGTCGCGCACCTTGTGAGCCCGATCCCGACCGTTACGACACGCGCAACCTTCACTGCGATGTACTCGTCGTCGGTGGCGGTCCCGCCGGCCTTACCGCAGCGCTCGATGCGGCCCGAAGCCACGCACGCGTGGTTCTCGCCGAACAGGCATCCTGGCTGGGAGGCCGCAACTCCTGGGATGCTTCACTCCCGTCTGAAAACAAAAAATATCCTCCCCTCGCCGCGGGGGAGCGCGCCGCGGTGGAGCGTGCGTTCGCTAGCCTGCCGAATCTACGCCTGCTGATGTGCACTACCGCCATCGGCGCCTACGATCACAACGTCGTTACCCTCACTGAGCGCGTAGAAACTGCTCCTTCGCGGGCGTCTCATACAGGCGTACCGCGCGAGCGATACTGGATAGTGCGTACGAAGCGCCTGGTACTGGCGACCGGAACGATCGAGCAGCCGCTCGTCTTCGATCACAACGACCGCCCCGGAATCATGTTCGCGGGTGCGGCGTGGCAGTACCTGCGCCGCTATGGTGTGGCGGTCGGTCGGCGCATTCTCATCGCGACCAACAACGACTCGGCTTATCCCCTCGCCACGGAGCTCGCGCGCGCTGGCGTCACGGTGTTGGCCCTGATCGATAGCCGCCGTGAGCGCGAGGTGCCGGAACCCTTGCGTCGCGCGCTCCGCGACAGAGGGATCGACTGGTTGCCCCGTTCCATGCCCCTCGACACGACCGGCTTTAGCGCGCTTAAACAGGTCACCGTTGGACGACTCTCAGGGAATGACCGCGGCGTCGAAGCCGTGCAAGCCTTCCGCTGCGAGGCACTCGCTGTGTCCGGCGGCTTTGCACCAGCCCTGCACCTCTTTGCCCAGGCCGGTGGCCAGCTCGCCTATGACGATGTCTCTGGCGTCCTCCGACCTGTGGCACCGCACCCTTCCATCGAAATCGTCGGATCGGCGGCGAAGACGGTCCCAATCGGCCCGCGGGTGAGTCCCACCGGCAACAAGCATCGCCAGTGGGTCGATCTCGCGCACGATGTCACCGTCGCCGATCTCGAGCTCGCACGCCGCGAAAACTACACAAACGTCGAGCACCTGAAGCGCTACACCACAGTCGGCATGGCGGCCGATCAGGGTAAGACCTCTCACCCTGCGACACTCGAGATCCTGGGAAGACTCCGTGACATCCCGCCGCGCGAGCTAGGCCACACGACGCTCCGGCCGCCGGTCACGCCGATCACCCTGGGCGCGATCGTCGGGCGCGAGATGGGAGAACGCTTTGCTCCCGTGCGTCGTCTCCCGATGCATGACAGGCACGTCTCGCACGGCGCCATCCTCCAGGACTTTGGGACCTGGCATCGGCCGGTCGCTTACCTCCAGCCTGGCGAAACCCGCCACCAGGCGGCTCTTCGTGAAGCGCGTGCCGTCCGTACCAATGCAGGCTTATTGGATGGCTCATCGCTCGGCAAGATCGAACTAAGGGGTCCCGATGCGGTTCCTTTCGTCGACCACTTTTACATCAACAATCTCAAGACGCTTCAGCCTGGCCGTGTTCGCTATGGCCTCATGCTGCGCGAGAGCGGGGTACTCTTCGATGACGGTACGGTGGTCGCGCTCACCCCCGAACATGTCCTTCTCACGACCACCTCCGGTAATGCCGGACGCGTCTACCAGTGGCTCGAGGAATGGCACCAGTGCGAGTGGCCTGACCTGAAACTCGCCATTACTCCCGTGACCGAGCAGTGGGCGACACTTTCACTCGCAGGTCCCGAAGCCCGCACCATTCTGTCGCAGCTCGACACCGACATCGACCTTTCACCGGCTGCGTTTCCACACCTCTCCATGCGCGAAGGACAGCTCGACGGACTACCTGCGCGAATCTACCGGGTAAGCTTCACCGGGGAACTCACGTATGAAATCAACGTGCCGGCGGGATCGGCGCCGCAGCTCTGGACCATGCTCTTGGCGGTCGGCGGTCCGCACGGTTTGCAGCCCCTGGGTCTTGATGCACTGGAGGTCCTGAGGCTCGAGAAGGGCTTTCTCCATGTCGGCACCGATACCGACGGCACCACCATCCCCGCTGATGTCGGCTGGGGCAAGGTCGCGACCAACAAGACAGGAGACTACATCGGCAGGCGTTCGCTCACCCTTCCAGAGCACGTTAAGCCCGATCGCCTGCAGCTCGTCGGACTGAAGGCGCCGATGCATCGGCCATTCATCATTGGCAGCCATCTGCGCTTGAGGGGGTCAACCCAAGTCACCGACGGCTGGATCACCTCTGCAGGCCTTGCGACGCTCACTGGCGAGCCAATTGCGCTCGCTATGCTCCGGGGCGGTCGACAACATGTGGGCAAGGAGGTCACCGTCTACGATGGGGGCGCGGCGATAGGTGTTGCGCAGGTGGTTACTTCGCCATTCTACGACCCGAGCGGGGAGAGAATGAATGGCTGAGTCGCCTCAAATCTTGCGAATTGCAGATCGCGCGGTCGTGCGACTCAACTCGTGGGCTCCTCCCCCGACCACTGCCCCAAGCGGGGGAGACGAATATTCATATTCTTCTGAGAACCCTCGATCTGAAAACAAATCTAGCGCTCTTTCTGAGGAAGGGGTTGTAGGAGCTTCCTTAGTGCCTCCGGGACTTGGTGGTCAAGTGCGCCTGCTCGATGTGGGTCCGGCTGAATGGCTCGTGGTCTCGGACATCCTCGATGCACCAACACTCCAGAATAGCCTCGATCGTCATCTCAAGAGCAGTAGCCTTGTCGCCGTTGATGTCTCCTGCGGCCTCAAGGCGCTCCGTGTAGAGGGAGGCGACGCGCGGGAACTATTGAGCAAAGGCTGTGGCCTTGACCTGCATCCGCACTCCTTTCCAGCTGGCCGGGTCACACGCACGCGTTTCGCGCAGCTCGCGGTTATCCTCGATTGCATCGACCCCGCACCGCGCTTCGATCTGTATGTCGGCCGCAGCTACGTGGCGTACCTCGAATCGTGGCTGACAGATGCCGCGCGCGAATTCTAAGACATGGTCTCTTGAGCACCTAAATCGCTAAACCCGCCTCCTGCATGTGTTTGTAGCCAAGCGCATCATTACGATCACCTTGGGCGTGATCCCTTCAAGCTCGCCGTTCTGAACTCTCCAAAGCACGTGCTGAGTTTCGTCACCGCCGATACCGATGTTGCAGGGCCGGCATTGCCCGAAATAGTCCTCGAACGTTTCGCGCTGTGGATCTTCCCGCCAGCCGTCCGTGATCGAGTCCCCAATGGATACAAGGTGCGTGCCACCGGTCTTTATCAACTGCTGCTTGCGCGCCATAAACGCCTCATGACGATCGAGGTCCTTCTCGGTGGGCAGACTTCCGCGATCGTGCTGAGGGGTGCTCGTTTCTCCGCTCGCCTTAGAAAGGCCGAGATTCAGGCAAAGCGCAGCGGTAAACAGTGAAAGAAAGACCGATGGGTGCTTCATAGTTCTTGCTTTAACAAGTCGCGAGGTGACTGACTGAGGTTGTATGCGCAGATCGATATGCTCTAAACGTCTGACGTGCACATCCGATGGCATCAAAGTCTGGAGATAACCGAGAAGAATTTCAGCCTCCCGCCTTCAGGGTGTCGGCGCTCAGGAGCGCCGCCGAATGCATATCCAGGTACAGAGTCGTGTCCGGATGAGTGCGAAGGATTGAGGCTGGCGCCTGGGGGCTGACATCGCCCTCGAGACATACCTTGACCGCGGCGGCTTTGCGCGCCTCGGATGCGACACACACGATCCTCTTTGCCTTCAGGATCTGGCGCACGCTCATGGAAATCGCACGCCGGGGCACCTCGGCGAGACTGGGAAACCAACCCTGCCGGTATTGCTGCTGTCGGCAAGCTTCGTCCAGCTCGACGACGATATAAGGCTCCTCGGTGTTGAAGTCGGCGGGCGGATCATTGAACGCGAGATGCCCATTCTCGCCAATCCCGACGAGAGCAAGGTCTATGGGCGCGGAGCGCAGTGCGCGCCCCGTGCGAAGCATCACTTCAGCCGGATCACTTCCCGCATCTAGCAAGAAGTGCCTGAGGATGCCCGTCTTTTCAATCAATCGCTCGCGAAGGAAACGGCAAAAACTGGCGGGGTGCGATGAAGGGAGCCCAATGTACTCGTCCAGATGAAACAATTCGACTTGTTGCCAGTTGATTCCGTGCGCGCGTGTAAGTGCCTCGAGGAGTTCTAGCTGTGAAACACCTGTAGCCGCAATAAGCCGAGCGTGGCGGCCGCTCCGCATGACTTCCCGCAAGGTTGAGGCCACCTGCTCGGCCGCGGCGGTTGCCATTAACCGTTTGTCGTCAAAGCGCTTGATCTGCATGACTAACTGTGAATAACGCCTTGCAAGACGGGAGCGACCATGTACGGGACTCAGGTCACATCGCTCTCATTGATGGCCTATGCGGCTGTCTAGTGAGAAGCTTTCAGCAAGAAAGCGTCGATTCCGACGCCGAGGCCTTCGGAATGAGGATTCTCGCCGGCGATCCGAACAATGAGTGGGTTTGCTCCAGACTTTAGCGTAAGAATGCCGAGTGACACTTCTTTCGGCTCCCATTTCGGTGCGGAGAGATCGATGGTCTCTCCGACCGGTTTGCCGTCGAACGCGAATTGCACAATGGCTCGATCAGGGCCTGTGACGACTCGGGCAATGACCTCGAACCTCCCATCTACGGGGGAGGGCAACTGGAGAGCTAACTCCGCATTTTTATCGTCCGCGGCTGGCGCCCACCAAAGCACCTGCCCGTTTGACCAAACATTTCGCTCATCAACCTCGTCCATATACGCGCTGTCGACATCGCCACTCGTCGCTTTGGCGGTGGCCTTGAGCGTCTCCGCCTCAATTGCACCTTGAATCGACATTGGAGTAGGTAGGGCTACATGAGATGGCAGAAGATCTGACGGCAGCGCCGAGGGCCTCGGTGAAGGGCCGGCAAGGTAGTAGTAGGCAACAGAGGAGTAGTCCGCCGCCACCGTGTTCTCCTCGCCATGCTCGATGGTGAAGCGGATGGACTTGGTGAACGGGATCGCGTCTTCAACATGCCATCGATAAGCGGAGATTCTGGCCGGGCGTTCTTCTTTGATAACCACTCCGTGGTACGGCGCGCTGTAGAGTCCACGGTCGAAACCCCATCCGGACGAAAAATAGTCCTCCGTTCCTGTTCCTTCGATGTTTGGAGTGGCGCTTCCGTCGATGTAGACCATTTCATTACCCTCAAGAAAGGCGATGCTTCGCCCTGACATGAAGAGCGCAGTCCCGACGTAGTGGCCTGCGCCGGTAGTCTCCAGGACCGTGTAGTTCTTGCCCGGGGTCGTAGGATTTTCCCGCCGGAATTGCGCGTGGAAGTGCCGGGTATCAGCCGGCAGAGACTTTAGGGCAGTATAGTCAATGTTGTAGAAGACGTTCTCAAGGGTCTTACTGGATCCATTGGTCAACGTCCACCGCGCAGACTTGTGAAAGGGCATCGGCCAGTAGCAGTTGTATCCACCCGAGGTCTCGTTGAGCGGCAGAGAGATATAGTCCTTCTGCTCTCCGAATCCAACTCCGAAGAACGCCCCAATCGGCACCTCTACGCTCGGGTACGTATCGTCGTCCCAATACATCCTGAGGATCACCTGGCTCAGAATGTTGATGTCCTGGCGCGGTGCAATGGTCACCCAGAACCGATGAACGGTTCCCGCTCCTTTGTGCTCGAAAATTGTCAGCACTTCTCCGGGCTTTAACCGGCGAAAGTCGTGATTTTTGTGCTGCCGGTCCCACGACCCCTCGTGCATTGCCTTTCCCGCCCGAGGGAACGCCAAATTAGACAGGGGCGATGAGAAGGTTTCCGGTTGTGCCTGCGGTATGGGAGGTTGTTCAGCCGCCGCACTGGAACCGTAGCAACAATTAAAGATGCAGATCGAGATGATAATTTTTGTGAACCTCAAGCAAAGTCTACGGTTCATTGTCTTAGATCCCCAGTGAAGAATGCGTCTGAAGTTAGATGTGTACCGCATCGAAGGTTATTGTCGGTCCTCACCGGCCACCGCGATGTTGACATTGTGGTGACGACTGAGGGAGCTCTCCGAGCCTGAAATACAGTTCACGAAACCGACCAAATAATTCTTCATAGATTTGTACGTCTTCCGTCACAGGCTCGATCACCCGGTAGCTCGGTGAGAGCGCGGCTTGCGCCTCCTCCAGCGACTTGAAAGTCCTAGCGGCTAAGAACGCGAAAATCGCGGATCCCAGGCTCGTCGTGTCCGTCGCCGGCACAAGAACGGGTTTGCCCAAGACACTGGCGTAGACGCGATTTAAGACTTCGTTGCGTCGGGGAATTCCGCCCGCATGAATCACACGCTCGATCCGGACGCCGTGTTCAGCGAGCCGCTCGAGGATTATGCGCGTGTGAAAGGCGGTGCCCTCGATCGCTGCGAAGAGCTCGTCCTCCGCCGTGTGATTCAGCCGCCATCCGTAGCTAATTCCCGTAAGCTGAGGATTCATGAGCACCGAACGATCGCCGTTGTCCCAGGCGAAGCGCAGCAAACCCGTCTGACCCGCGCGATATCGCTGCACCTTTTCTGAGAGGGTGGCCACGGTCGTCCCGGTTCGCCGGGCAATCGCGTCAAACAGGTCCCCCACGGCCGACAAGCCCGCTTCAATACCGACTTTATTTGGGTAGATCGAGCCCTCGACGACACCCGAGACTCCGGGGATTGCTCGTGCCGAATCCCCGAGGGCCATGATGCAGGTCGACGTTCCAACCACGTTGACGACATCGCCGGGCCGACACCCGACACCCACCGCATCCCAGTGCGCATCGAGCGCGCCGGCGGAGATCGGGATCCCTGCAGATAATCCCAGCCGCTTTGCCCACTCCCCACAGAGCTCGCCGGCGACTGTGCCCGCCGTGAGGTAGCGTCCCTGCAGGCGCTCGCGCAATCCGCAGAGCAGCGGATCTACGCCCCCCAAAAACTCCTCTGGCGGCAGCCCTCCCAGCTTCCGATTCCACATCCACTTGTGGCCCATCGCGCAGACCGACCGCGGCATCTCGGCTGCGTCGGCGATTCCGCAAAGCTGCGCGGTGACCAGATCACAGTGCTCAGCCGCCGTGTGAAAGCCACTCCGCAGCTCCGGGTGAGTGCGTAACCAGTGCAGCACCTTGGCAAACCCCCACTCGGACGAGTACGTTCCCCCACACCAGTCGAGTGCCGGGAGGTCGTTCTCGCGTGCTCGGGCGGTGATTTCTTCTGCCTCGCGCCACGCACGGTGATCGCACCAAAGGTAGTAGTCATCGAGCGGCTGCAGACACTCATCGAGCGGAATGACCGTGGAGCCGGTGGTATCGATGGCCACCGCCTGTATCGCGGCACCCGCGATCTGAGCGGCGCGCAGCGCCGCCTCGAAAGCCCGGGTGAGTGCGACCTTGTGGTCCTGTGGCCGCTGGGTGGCGAAGTGAGGATCGTGTGCATCCCGCAGAACGGGGTATTCCGCGACTCCCGCGCCGAGCCGGCGGCGCTCGCTGTCCACGAGCGAAACGCGAACGCTGGTGGTTCCGAAATCGACGCCGGCGACGACTGTCATTGGCCGCAGAGGAATGTTTCGATCCCCATCGCCTGGAACATTGCCGCCTTCGCCGTCAGCGCTCGCTTCGCCGCGTCAGCATCCCGCGCATATGCCACTTGGATGTGATTAGAGCAGTGACGCGCCATGAACTGATCGCGCGTAATGCCGGGAAATACCGCGTGCATCATCGGCCACTGGGGGGTAGTGATCTCCCAACGGCGCTCGGTCTCGGCGCGCGGCAGATTAATCGCATGGGCTATTCCGAGATCTGCCTTCAATCCACCCGGCTCCACAAAAATACGGCTCCAGACCACGTGTCCGGGCTTGCTCACGCCCTTGATGGTGCCGCCGCCTAGGCGGAAATACATCGGCGGCTGCCGTTCGCTCACCGCCTCGGCATATCCGGTGGTAAAGTGTGCCGGCGGTACCGAACCGGAGATCTCCAGCACCCATACGAACTCATCCTTGCCGTCCTTGGCATAGGTCTCGCCGTATCTAACATCGTGCAGCGTGGTTTCCGGCGGCAGTCCCAGCGCGTTCCACACGCGGTTAGTCACCAAGGCGTCCAGGCCTACACATTCGTCCACTTCGTTGAAATGCGGCAGCGGCTGGCCGTCATAGAGCACGGATTGACCTATTCGGTCTCGGACGGGGGGCCTATCAACGTTGTTGAGCAGCCCTTCTGCCAAGTCGGAGGCTGGCGTCAAGTCCTTCAGGCCCTGCTGGTATTGGATGCCGATCGCAGCGCAGCCGAAATCATCCGCGATGCGCAGCGCGGCGATGTACATCTTGCACTGCTCGAGCACCTGGTCTTCAGTCAGGTCCGTCTCCCAATTCGGCCCGTACTTGAACCGCATGCCCTTCTTCAACAGCCAGTCGTAGACTGCGCGTGCCTCAGCATCCGGCGTCGCCTGCATCTCCGCATAGAGGGCCGATTGGCTCAGGCGCTCCTTGAAGACACCCAGTGGCGCCAGCAACTCATCGGGGATGATGGCGTTGTACATCCCCATGCAGCCTTCATCGAACACTCCAAGGATGGCCCGGTCGCGCTTCAGCTCCGCGGCGAGTTGCCGCCCGAGCTCCCGCATTTCGGTCGGAAGAGAAAGGTCTTGGACTGACCTCACATGCGACACGTCGTGGACGATCGGTCGTCCCGCGAGCCAGGTCTTAAGTCCGCCCAGAAAGAAGTCGTCTTTGAAATCGACACTCCACAGCGTGTCGAAACGCTTGCCTGCCTTCCTAAGCGATGCATTCAGATTCAACAGGCCGACCAGCCCGGGCCACTGCCCGCTCCAGTTGGCGACGGTGAGAATCGGACCGGAATGCCCAAGAAGACCCGGGATCAGATGTTGGCTGTACTGCCAGACAGCCTCGACGACAATCAGCGGCGCCTCCGGCGGGATGTTGCGAAAGATTTCGATGCCACGCTTCTGGCTGTCGATGAAGCCGTGCTGCTTCTCGGGATCATAGGCGTGGGCCCGCAGCACCTCACGGCCCATTGGCACCACCGCGTGGACGATGGCCTGTTCAACGTCCGTCTGGACGGGCCAGCACTTGCGGTTGGCGGCGAGGCGCAGATCGCCGTTGGCGACCAGATAAATCGGTGTAGTCACACAGGACTCCGGAGGAGCGGGCTAACGCGCGCGGACCGGCTCAAGGCCGGCCAGGTATAGCCATAGAGAGCGATCACTGCGAAACAACCGAGCGGGACCAGAAACGCAACCGACATGTCGTACAGATCGCCCACGTAGCCCATGAGCCTCGGCAGAATCGCACCGCCCAAAATAGCCATTACGATAAAGGCCGAAGCCTTCTTCGCCTGCGATCCTAGTCCATCGATGCCTAAGGCAAAGATCGTCGGGAAGCTGATCGACATGAAAAAGAAGGTGAGGAAGACGGCAGCGGCGGAGATCCAGCCAAGCTTCAGCGCCACGAGTGCACACAGCAACACGTTGATCAGCGCATACGTTCCAAGCAGGCGATGCGGCGACGCCTTGCTCAAGAAGGCGGAGCCCGTGATACGCCCCAAGGTAAAGAGCCCGAAGCCGACCAGACCCTGAAGTCGCGCGGCGCCCTGTTCGGTGAGGCGGGCTCCGTCTGCGAGCGCCGGTGTCTCGGAGACCATGTAGTTGATGAAGAAGCTGAAGATGCCAGCTTGGGCCGCGACGTAGAGAAATTGCGCCAGCACGGCGCCGACAAAGTGCGAGCGCAGCCATATCGAGTCCTGGCGGCGCAGTAACTGGGATGACGGATCGTGATGCCCATCGAGGCGGTATTTGTCGAGGACTTTGAGCTCGGGCACGTAGGCCTGATAGAAGACGACCGCCAGTGCCAGCACGAGGGTCGCCACCCCGACATAGGGGATGTAGAGTCGGCCGTGGGCAACCTCGACTCCACCGGCGGAATAGAAAAACGCGCCACCGATAATGGGACCCAACATCCAGCCGACCCCATTGAAGCTCTGCGCTAGATTGATGCGAAGTGCCGCGTAGCGCTCCGGGCCTAAGACGGTGGTGTAGGGATTGGCGACGGTCTCGAGCACTGTGAGACCCATGGCGATCACACAGACTCCGAGGAGGAATGACCAGAAGGCGGCGATGTGGGTGGCGGCGATGAACCAGAACCCGCCGAGGGAGACCAAGAGTAATCCGGCGATGATTCCGCCTTTGTACCCGATCGCCCTAGCCAACATGCCCGCCGGCAGTGCCATGAGGGCATAGCCTAGGTAATGCGCCGTCTGCACCCAGGCCGATTGCGCTTTCGTTAAGTGCAGCTGATCCTGGAAGTGCTTGTCCATCACATCGATCATGCCGTTGCAGCAGCCCCACAGCAGAAAGAGTGAGGACACGAGGAGGAAGGTGACGGTGCAATCGTTCCCGTCCGCGGTTTTGAAGAGCGAGCGCACCGGGCTCATGGGAGCGGCCTCATCTCACTTCGCGCCGAAGCCAGCTTCGATGGCGGCGAGTGACACGCCGAGCACCGCCCGAGCAATAGCATCGAGCCGATCCGGATTGCCCACGAAATGAAAGGTTCGATGGGTATGGGTCAGATGACCGCCCGGTGCAAGCGCAGCCGCGGGCGAGGACGACTCAAGCTCATAGAACGGACCCATCGGTGGCTTGCCGGGTGCAGGGGGTCCATCGTTATAGGCATTCGCTGCATCACCTGCGAATGGATTACTCTGGATCTTCCATAGCGAATTCACGTAGTCCGTCGCGGCCCGCGGCTGATCGAACTGCACAATCGTCAGAACGTGATGGGCCGCATCGTAGCTGCCCAATTTCCCGAGGCTCCGCCTCGGGTTCACGCCCACCTTGCTGCGAAACTGGCCATCGCCCTTGAGGAGCACGGTTCGATCCGTGACTTGCAGTCGCTCGGCCGGAATGCTGCCGAAGTAATCCGACGTCACGACCTTGCCAAGCTCGGCTTCCGGCCCCGGCCGGATCGGGATCACGATCGTCGCCTTCGGCGAAGGGTTGAACATCCCTAAAATCCAAATTGAGAGCAGGCCTGTGTCTTTAGTCCAGGCTCTCTCGCCGGCATTCGTAAGGGTATTGCGCGACTCGTACGCGACGAGCGAGACGCCCTCGACTTCGTGTAAACCCAGGTGCTTCCACGCCGAGCGCGGTTCGATCACGGAGACCGTTCGGGTGAGCGACACGGTGAATTGCGTGCCCGAATAGTCCGTCAGCTGGAAACGGGACGCCAAGGTGACGGAGCTCTGGCTCTCCTGGGTCAGTTCGAACGGCAGCGTGTCGAAGGGCTTCGGCACGAACCAGTGCTCGAGGTCGAACGGAGCTCCTTTTGCAAAATAGATCGAGAATTGCCCGCCCTCGGGACCTAACCAAACCCGGTCCTCGCCGCCTAAGGGATTGAAATGCGGAAGCTGCTCGCCGGAGGCGATGAGCTTGCGGTTGATCCAGCCGAAGCTCACCCCCGCGGCACCATCTGCCGAGCTCGTCATTACGCGTCCCTGCCAGTCGGGAGCGACTGCAATCTGAGAGCGGCCGTGGCGGCTACCGAGAACCACCACGGAGGTGTGCTGGCGCAGGAAGGTGAGATCCTCGCCAAAAGACGCTGCTGGTACCCCGGCACGCACAGAGCTTGCTGCCATGGCTAATACAATCGGCCCGAAAGCGCACAGCGACGCCACCCGCAAGGTTACCCCCTCAAAGCGTGACCTTTATCGTTATAGTACGCGAGCAAAAGGCACAGTCAATCGACCGCCGACTTGCAACTCTCAATGAGCTAGGCTCTTGGGCGGCGGCTTGACGCGCGGACGATCAGGTGCGGAGGAACCAGAAGGGATTTTGCTTTGAGTCCCCCGCCTTTCATGCACTCGAGCAGCCGCTCAGCGGCAACCTTGCCGATCCGCGCTGTATCTTGATCCACCGTAGACAACGGTACCGAGAGCAGGTCCGAATAGTGCATATTCGCGACCCCGATGAGTGAGATGTCACCAGGAATTGTGAGCCCCTCTTCCAGAATCGCGCGCATGGCGCCGACCGCTGCGGGATCGTTGAAACAGAACACTCCGTCGACGTGCGGTTGGCGTGTTAGGAGTTTTCGCATCGCGACATAGCCCGCCTCATCGTCGTGGCCGGCGGGTACGATCAAGTTCTCTCTCGCCTTGAGCCCGTGTTTCCTCAAGGCGGACCTATAGCCAGCGAGCCGTCCCGCTGCGCTCGAGACTTTCGGACCTGTGAGATGAGCAATGCGCCGACAGCCCTGCTCTATCAAGTGCTCGGTCGCGATCCGTCCCACCTGTTCGTTCTCGGATCCCACGAAGTTCGCCGGCACCTCCGAAAGTTTGCGGTCGATTAGCACATAAGGGGTCGTGAGTCTCTTCAGTAGCCGGCCGCTGCGCTGGGCGGAGGCGATGATGAGGCCATCCACTTTGCGAGCGATCAGCAGGTCTAGATTCTTGATCTCTTCCTCGGCACTCTCACGCGTATGCGAAATAAGTACATGATAGCCCGCTGGCGCAAGCGTCTCGGCCACAGCAGTCGCGATCTCGGCAAAAAAAGATTGCATGAGATCGGGCAAAACTAAGCCCACAAGATAGCTTCTTCCGGCTCGCAGGCTTCGGGCAACCCAGTCAACTCGATAATTGAGCTCTGCAGCTCTGCGCAGCACCCGTGCTTTTGTTTCCGCGCGAATATCAGCATGGTTGCGCAATGCTTTAGAAACAGCCATCGGCGAGATGCCAAGATCTCGTGCGATATCTTTAAGACGAGTCGGCAAGCTACCCCCCTTACGGAGCGCGCTACTGAATACTGGCAGTTTATGGGGCGGACTTGCCGCGCAGCAAGATAGCCGAGCGGTTTCGCAGCTTTCGAACAACTCGAACCGGTGGAACGCGCTCTCGACTAATTACACTGCGTCCTCAGCGCCACGCGCTTCCAGACCCGATGAGACGCGAGCTTCAGGAGGCCGGCACGGTCCGGAAGCTGCTCGATTTCGCTCGCGAGAACGGCCTGCTCGATGACGGTGCGATAAAAGATCAACCTCAGCGGCGTCTTCGCCGGTCAAAACGTCGGCATCATGCAGGTTGCCGAGAACGTATGGCTGGTGAGCTTTATGCAGTACGACCTGGGGTTCTCCGACGACGAGAGCATACGCGTCGAATGCGCTCCGAACCCCTTTGAGGTAAAATCGTTACCTATGTCCCCAGCCGGAAAAATTTGTTACGCGGCCTCGATGGGTCGTCGAAACACTTGAGTCGAGAATATACGCTGGGGTTTTCCAGTTTAGAGTCTCCCGAGGCCGGGTATTTAGCTTCTTAGCCACAGCATCCAGCTGAGCTTGGCTGACATCCGAGAAATCCGTTCCCTTCGGATAGTACTGCCGCAGTAGTCCCTTGGTGTTCTCATTGCTTCCGCGCTGCCATGAGCTTGAGGGGTCGCAGAAATAGACCTTCACATCCGTTGCGACAGTGAACTTGGTGTGGTCGGAGTGGACTTCCCAACGTTTTGTGGACACGTGAATCTTGCGCTCATAGTGGCGCTGGGGATCTGCGATGGACACGAAATTCAGTTCGGGAAGAACACGGCAAGTCTATGAG
>Ga0210394_10004442_pt1 | contig 16401 bp, 13 predicted proteins | sample IncBWC12MmetaG_FD_160121 | JGI IMG/M metagenome (GOLD analysis project Ga0210394, IMG submission 160121) | Forest soil microbial communities from Barre Woods Harvard Forest LTER site, Petersham, Massachusetts, United States - Inc-BW-C-12-M | ecosystem: Environmental > Terrestrial > Soil >... | reverse complement strand
CACTCTTGTCGCCGCTCACCGGGCCGCCGGCTTCCTGCGGCGCGCGCCCGCGGGGCTCGCGCGACTGTCGAGGAACTGCTCGAGGTCGCGCCGTGAGCCGGCCTCGTCGAAGCGGCCCATATCGAGTGCCCAGCCCGTGGCTGGCAGCGGCGGCAGGCCGCGCCGCGCGAGCTCGGCTTCCAGCTCCTCGATCCAGATGCCCCGGCGCGGCACGATTTCCCAGTCGTCCTCGGGCCGGTTGGGCCGGCCGCCCCAATCGGGTTTGCTCGAGGTGAAGCGCACGCCGCTCGAGGGGCTGCCGTCGAGGCCGACCAGGATCACCTCATCGCCGCGGCGCAGATACTGCTCGATGAGCGGCGCGATCGCCTGAGCTAGGCGCTTGCAATGGGCGCGGTACGCTGGCGTGTCGTACTGCTCGTAGACCGCCCACCAGCGCCGCACGCCGGCGAAGGCCAGCTCGGGGCAGGGGAGCTGCTGCAGCTCGTAGCCGCGGCTGCGCAATGCCTCCACCACCGGGGACACCACTGCCCGGTAGTTGGCGCCCTGACAGACCTTGGCGTTCTGGTTCAGGAGGCAATTGGCGAGCAATGCCACCTTGCGTGGTGCCTTCGGTTCCATGGTTTTCCCGCTAAGCGTGATGTGTGCGCCAGTGCTCGGCAATCGCCCGTCGATTGCACAGCCACACGCCCTCGTGGCGCTGCATGTGCCCGATGAGCCGCGCCAGCGCGCCGATCCGCCCCGGGCGACCGATGATGCGGCCGTGAAGGCCGACGCTCATCATCCGCGGCCTTCCCTCGACGCCCGAGCGATAGAGCCAGTCGAAGGCGTCGCGGCAGTAGGTGAAGAACTCATCGCCGGTGGCAAAGTCGCCCCCACGCTGCAGGCGGCTGTCGTTGTTGTCGAAGCTGTAAGGAATGACGAGGTGCCGTTGGCCCGAGACTTGAGTCCAGTAGGGAAGGTCATCGTTGTAGGCATCGCTGTCGTAGAGGAAACCGCCGGTCTCGACGACCAGCCGCCGCGTGTTGGGACTCGGGCGGCCGGTGTACCAACCGACCGGCCGGCGGCCCACGAGGCGGGTGATGGTGTCCACATTGCGCCGCATGTGGGCGCGCTCGACCTCTGCGGCAATGAACTGATAGTCGAGCCAGCGCTGCCCGTGGCAGGCGACTTCGAAGCCGCTCGCGGCGAGCTCGGCGGCGGCTTCCGGGTTGCGCTCGAGCGCCGTACCGACGGCGTAAATGGTGGCGGGCGCACCCATGCTCCTCAGCAGCCGCATGATCTCCCAAAAGCCGACGCGACTGCCGTATTCGAACAGTGATTCCACGTTCAGGTTGCGCACGCCGGGCAGCGCCTCCACGGCGCCGAGATCGGTCAGCACCGACTCCGAGTGCCCATCGCCCTCGAGCACGCAGGCCTCGCCCCCTTCTTCGTAGTTGAGCACCAGGGAGACCGCGATGCGGGCTTCATTCGGCCAGCGAGGGTGCGGCGGGTGTGAGGCGTAGCCGACCAGGTCGCGCGGGTAAGGCTCGCTTGCGCTCATGCGGTTTCCTGCAGGGCCGTCGTGGCGCGCTCGGCCGCTATCCAGTCCATGTAGGCATGCAGCGCCGCGCGCATCGGCCGCGGCTTCCAGCCGGTATCGGCGAAAATGCGCGAGATATCGTACGCGCCCCACATGCCGTCGCAGCGCGTGGGGTCAGCCACGATGTCAGCTTGCTCGGGCGGCACCACCTCGGCGCCGAAGCCGGGTACTTTCTCGGTTGCCCAGGCGACCAGGTCGCCGATCGATGCGGTGGCACCGTAAGCGATGTTGTAGGCACTGAAGCGCAGACGCGGCGCGTGCAGCAGAGAAACGATCGCCCGCGCCACGTCCTCCGAATGAATGTAGTCGCCGACCGCGTCGAGCGCGTTGACGCGCACGCGTTTGACCCCTTCGACTGCCAGGTGCGCGATCAGATTGGGCGGATGGCGCATGTTCCGGCTGGGGGTGGCGCGATCCATGGTCCCGTACACCGACGACGGGCGTACCGACGCAGCCGGCAGGCCGAAGAGGTCACCGTAACGCTCGGTGATCAACTCTGAGGCAAGCTTCGAGATGCCGTAGAGCCGGCGCGGCATCACGTAGCCATCCTCGGGCAGCGGCTCGCCGGGGCGATCCGGCCCGTGGTGCTTGTAGACGGCGCCCGAGCTCACGTAGATGAATCGTTTGAGGTCCGGCAGCGTGCGCGCCCACTCGAGCATCGCGACGGTGCCCATGAGATTCACCTCGACGATACGCGCGGGGTTCTCCGCCTCCGGCTCGCGCCTCGCCTCGGAGGCGCTGCCGCGGGAGATGGGCGTGATGGTGGCGCCATGGACGATGTGAGTGACGCCGAGGCCGGCGAGCGTGCCGCGCCAGGTCTCCGGCCGCGTGACATCGGCCGTGACGACCGTCATGCGCTTCATGACCGGCGCGAAGCAGCGCTGCGCGGCGCCGTCGAGCGGGAACGCATCGAGCACGACCAGCCGCGCCTTCGGATCGGCGTCCAGCCAGTGGCGGCCGAGCACGCTCATGACGAAACCCGTCGCACCGGTTACCAGCAGGGTCATCTGATCAGCTCCTCCGCCGGCCGCTCACAGGGGAAACTCGCGCACCAGCTCGAGCAGGGCGCGCGCTCCGACCGCGAAATCCTCCAGCGCCATTCCCTCGTCCGGATTGTGGCTGCCCCGGTCGTTGCGCACAAAGATCATGGCGCTCGGTACCCCGACCTTGCAGAACGCGGCCGCATCGTGTCCGGCGCCGCTCGCCATCTCGAAGGGCCGGTCGAGCAGGCTCATCAGCCGCGAGCGCAGGCGCCCGTCCATCACCGCTGCGGGCGAATCGCTGGTCGTGCCAAGATCGATGTCGACCCGGTATTCGGCGCCGATACGCGCGGCCGCCGCGCGTGCCTCGGCCGCGACGGCTTCCATGGTGGCATCGGAGAGGCTGCGCAGGTCGAGCACGAAGTGCGTTTCGCCGGCAATCTTGCTCGGGCCGTGCATGAGGGGGTCGGTGTAGAGCTCACCCGTGGTCAGCACGAGATCCGCGCCCGAGCCCTCCTGCGCGAGCCATACCTTTTCCATGTGATGAAGGAATGCCACGGTAGCCGCCACCGCATCCCGCCGGTAGCGGCGCGCGAGGGCGCCTGAGTGGCCGTACTCGCCGGTGCAGCGCGCATTGCGGAAGCGTTTGCAGCCGCGGATGCCGCTCACGACCGCGGCCGGCAGGCCGTTGGCGACCAGCGTCGGGCCCTGCTCGATGTGCAGCTCCAGGTAGGCCCGTATGCGCGCGGGATCGAGCAGCCGCCGGCGCTCGCGGATCGGCCGCGGATCGAAGCCGCACGCCGTCAGCGCTGCCTCGAGAGTCTGTCCGTTATCGGATCGCCTGATCGCGAGGCAGGCCGGATCGAGCAGTCCAAAGGCGCCCGCGCTGCCGAGATAGGCGATGTCGAACCAGGCCGACTCCTCGGCGCGAATCGCCATTACGGTGAGATCGCAGCCGGGCGTGACTCCGGCGTGGCGCAGCGCCGACAGCAGGCACAGGCCGGCGACGACTCCCGCGGCGCCGTCGAAGTTGCCACCCTGGGGCACGCTGTCGAGGTGCGAGCCCATGATGATGCGCGGCGCCGCGCGATCCCGTCCGGGGAGTGTCAGAAACAGGTTGCCGATCGCATCGACCGAGACCTCGAGCCCGATGCGCTCCGCGGCCGAGCGCATCAGGTCGTGCGCCGCCTGCTCGCCGGCGCCGTAACTGTCGCGCACGATGCCGCGACCGCGGCGGGTCGCGCTCCTCAGCGCATCGAAGAGCGAGGCGGCGAGCTCCAGTTCGGGTTGGATCGCTCCGGGCATCGGTGGTGGCTCTATAATCGCAGCCAATGTCGAGTCTACTCGCGGGCAAGGTTGCCGTCGTCACCGGAGGGAGCTCCGGCATCGGTCGCGCGATCGCCATCAGCTTCGCCGCCGAAGGGGCTGCGGTCGTCATTGCCGACATTCGCGAGGATCCGGTCGAGGGCGGTGAGCCGACCGTCGGGCTGATCACTCAGGGCGCGGGCACGGCCTCGTTCCACAGGACCGACGTGGGACGCTGGGATCAGGTCGACGCGCTGATCGGCGCCACGGTCGAGCGGCATGGGCGGCTCGATGTCATGGTCAACAACGCCATGACGTACTCCGGCACGGCCCTGCTCGAGACCCAGCCCGCGCAATGGGAAGAGGTCATGCGCGTCAATCTCACGGGGATATTCTACGGGTGCAAGCGAGCGGTGCAGCAGATGATCACGCAGGAGCCGCGCGCAGAGGTGCGCGGACGCCTCATCAACCTCGGGTCCCAGCAGGGCATCGTGAGCTCGCCGGGCGACTTGCCGTACGGCGTGAGCAAGGCGGGCGCGATCTACATCACGCGGCAGATAGCGGTTGACTATGCCAGGCATCTGATCGCCTGCAACTGCATCTCGCCGGGCAAGATCGTGACCGGCGCGGCGGGACTCGCCCAGGACCCGGCGCGACTCGAGTATCAGCGCCGCCGCACTCCCTGGCCGCGCTTCGGCCGGCCGCAGGACGTCGCCAATGCCGCGGTATTCCTCGCGAGCGACCGCGCCAGCTTCATCACCGGCTCGAACCTCGTGATCGACGGCGGCTGGCTCGCGGGGTAGCCCCATCAGCGGTTGGCGATTGCGTAGACCTTGCCTTTGTAGGGCGACTTGTCGAGCTGATCGAGTGCCATGACGTAGACGGTCTTCTCGTCGGGGCTCAGGGCGAGATTCGGGACACCGGGCGAGGGGAGCTCGAGCGTGCGCAGCAGCGTCCCCGCGGCATCGACGACGAAGATGGTGCCGGCGAGCGGGGCGTGAACGTCGCGCGGATTCTGGCCGATATAGAGCAGCCCGCTGGAATCCATCTTCACACCGTCGGGGTAGATGTGCGTGACGTGGTGGGTGAGCTCGTCGAGATTGAGGAACACGCGGCGTTCGGACAGCGAAGCGTCAGCGCCGATCCTGAACTCAATCAGCCGATTGTCCTCGGTCTCGATCGCATAGAGGACCTTGCCGTCGTTCGAGACCACGATGCCGTTGGCGCTGTGGACGTCGGCGGCCTCCTGGGTGATTGTGCCGTCGACGGCGAGGTAGAAGATCCTGCCGTCGATCACCGGCCCGGGCGCGGTGCCCGAGCAGGTGAAGTAGATGCCGCCGCGATGATCGGGCGCAAAGTCGTTGGGACCCGTGAAGGGATGGCCGTCCTTGTCATGTGAGTAGGCGGGGAGATCCTTGCCCTCAGCCGAGATGTGACCGAGGGTGCCGCTGTCGTAACAGGTGACGAGGAATTCCCCTCTCGACGTTGGAATCACCGCGGAAGGACCGCAGCCAGGCTTTGACCAGAAGATGCTGTTCCTGCTGCCGTCCCAGGTGGTCACCGAGTTGCGATCGTATTCGACGTAGTAGAGCTTGCCCTGGTACCAGATCGGCCCTTCGGCAAAGTGCGCATCGTCGTTCAGCACTCGGACGTCGGCGGCGTTCGCCAACGGTGCAGCGCCGCCCAGGACGAGCAGCGCCAACAGGCAGTCTTTCATGGCGTGTGCCCCACGCGCTCGAGGTCGGCATCGATCGTTCGCGCAGCAAGGTAGAAGTGGCATACCGCCCAGAAGCCCGTGGGCGCGAGCAGCAGCAGCGCCCAGCGCAGGGATGCGGCGTGCGAGCCGTGCGCGCCGGCAAACCAGTCGCTCAGCAGTCCCACGATCTGCACGGCGACGATCAGATTGAACACGTTGCCCACCAGTCCCGACCAGGCAGTGAAGGTCGCTCGCATGTGGCTCGGCGCCAGATTCGCCACCAGCGCCATGCAGGGGCCGATGAAGAAGTAAATCGCCGGGATGTACAACCAGAACATGATTTGGGCGAGCGCGAGTGAGTGCGTCCAGTAACCGATGATCGAAGGGACGGTGGCGCAGCCGGTGACCAGCCCCAGGGCGAGCAGCACGCGGCGTGGAGCCCTCATGAAGGGGCGGGACATGAGCCAGGCGGCGGCGATCGATGCCAGGATGCCGCCGATCAGATGAATATTGCCGGTGAGGGCGCCGGCCTGGCCGACGTTCAGACCGTAGCTACGCAACAGGAATGTCGGGGTCCACCATACCAGCCCCCAACCCCACAGGCTGCACACGCCGGCCCCCATGATGACGTGGAACGCAGCCCGCTGACGCCACAGGAACGAGAGTGCCTCGCCGAACGAGGCCGTGCCCTGGGCCGCCACCGCATCGAGCTGGCCGCGTTTCGGCTCGCGAATGGTCAGGAAGAAGAGCGCCCCGAGCAGCACCCCCGGCACGCCCAGCGCGTAGAACGCGCCACGCCAGCCATAGGCCTGAGCCGCGGCGCCCGCCACCGTGGATGCGAGCCAGGCGCCGATCGGTGCGCCGAGCGCAAAGACGCTCAGCGCCATGGCGCGTCGCTCCGCCGGGAAGCAGTCCGACACCAGCGACGTCGAGGGCGGCGTCGCCCCGGCTTCACCGATGCCGGCGCCGATGCGGCCGATCAGGAACTGCCAGAAGCTGGTCGCCGTCCCGCAGAGCACGGTGAACGCGGACCACACCAACAGTGAGGCCGCGACGATGTTGCGGCGATTGGAGCGGTCGGCGAGCCAGGCAATCGGTATGCCGCAGCTGACGTAGAACAAAGCGAGGGGCGGGCCGGTGAGGAGCGCGCCGCCGGTGTCGGTAAGCTTCAGCTCGAGTCGGATCGGTTCAAATACGGTGGTGACGACGTAGCGGGCGGCGATGTTGATGGCGTAGACCAGGCACATCACGATGAGCACGTACCAGCGCTGCAGTAGCGATGCGACCTCGGTCTGCGCCGGTGTTATCGCATGGCTGCTCAAGCTATGGTCCCTCGTGCGCTTGCGAGCGAGTATGCAATGCGCTATATGCCGAAGCAACGCGCGTCGGCGGCTCGGCCGGCGTTCCCAGAAGAATCGGAGCGCCTCTTCGGGCCATTCGGTCCCGGCGGAGGTGGCAGACTGACAACGCAGACCGGGAGGCTCCATCGATGAAGGTCAATCCGAAGTGCGCGGCCGCGGTTGCGGCCATCCTGGGAACACGCATCGGTGCGGTGGCGGCCGCCGATCAGCCTGCCGCGACCGAAGCCGGCCCGACCCCGAGCGGGATCCAGGAAGTCGTGGTCACTGCGCAGCGGCGCTCGCAGAACGTGCAGGACGTGCCGATCGCGGTTCAGGCGTTCAGCGCCGACACGCTGGCTGAGCTTAACGTCGCGAGCTTCGACGATCTGCTCAGGTATCTTCCCAACGTCACGGCGCCGTCCTCGGGACCGGGCCAGGATCAGGTCTTCATGCGCGGTATCAGCGCGGGGAGCGTGGCGACGCAATCGGGCGGCTCGATCAGCGGCTTTCCGAATGTCGCCATCTACCTGGACGAGCAGTCGGGTCAGCTGCCGGGCCGCAACCTCGATGTGTATGCCGCCGATCTGGAGCGGGTCGAGGTGCTCGAAGGCCCGCAGGGGACTCTGTTCGGTGCCGGCGCCCAGGCCGGCGTTATCCGTTACATCACCAACAAGCCGAAGCTCAACAAGACCGAGGCGTCCTTTACGGCCGGCTACGGCACCACCGCGGGTGGTGACCCCAACAGCGACATCAGCGCCGTACTCAACCTGCCGCTGCTCGCCGACACGCTGGCGGCGCGCGCCGTGGTCTATAACGAGCGGCGCGGCGGTTACATCAACAATCTGCCTTCCACCTTCACGCGGCAGCCGACCGACCTCAGCATCCACTACGCGAACTATGCGACCGCGTGCTCGGCCGGCGCCCCGGTCGCCGGCGTCTGTACGGCGCCGGGCGCGTCGCCGACGGCCTTCGGCGTGCCGCCCGGCAGCCCCGTGATCAACAACAACAACCTGGCGAGGAACGCGATCAATCCGGTGACTTACGAGGGTTTGCGCGTTTCCGCCCTGTGGAACATCAACGACAGCTGGAACGCCCTCATCACGCAGAGCTACCAGGACATGGACGCCGAAGGCGTCTTCTATCAGATGCCCCTCAGCTCCGATGGGGTACCGCTGCCGCAGCAGTCGGTCACGTTGTTCAACCCCTCCTTTAACAAGGACCGGTACGAAAACACCGCGCTGGTGATCAACGGAAGAGTGGGCGACCTCAAGCTGGTCTACGCGGGCTCCTACCTGACACGCAACTTCGACACGCAGCAGGACTACACCAACTACGCGCGCGGCAAGTACGCGGATTACTACCAGTGCCATGGCGCCGACAACGGCGTGCCGGCGATGTGCTTCTCGCCGGCCACCACGTGGACTGAGAAGGAGCGCAATACGCACCTCAGTCAGGAGCTGCGGCTCAGCACTCCGGATGAATGGCGGCTGCGCGGCATCGTCGGTGCCTTCTGGGAAGACCTGCGGATTTACGATGAGTTGAACTGGAACTACAAGACTCTGCCGCCGTGTACCGCCACGGTCGTCTTCGGGTGTATGACGGACATAGGCCCGCCGCAGAACGGCCCGCCGGGCCCGAGCATCAACAATCCCGCTCCCGTACGTGGCGATAACGTCGGCTTCTTCAATGACGTGAAGCGTGGCTATACGCAGACGGCGCTGTTCGCGTCGCTGGATTTCGACATCGTCCCGAAGGTGCTCACCGTGACTGCCGGGACCCGCTACTTCCATTTCGACAACGAGGAGAAGGGCGCCGTGGTGGGCAGCGTGTTTGCCAACCCCAACTGCTACGAGGCCGGTCTGCCACCGTGCCTGGCCAACTCGACCAACATCGACAAGGAAGGCCTCGCCACGACTTACAAGGGCTTCAGGAGCCGCGCGAATGTCACCTGGCACTTCCTGCCGGATGCGCTCGCTTACTACACCTGGTCGCAGGGCTTCCGCCCTGGGGCCTTCAACCGCAGCGCCGCCTGCTACGTGCCGGACGCCCAGGGGATTGGCACCTACTGCTCGCCGCTCGCCTACAAGTCCGACGATCTGACCAACAATGAGCTCGGCTGGAAGACGGAATTCCTGAACCACCGCCTGCAATGGAACGGGGCGATCTATCAGGAAGACTGGAAGAACGCGCAGGTCTCCTTCTTCGATCCCGGCGTGCTCGGGAACGTGGGTTTCAGCACCAACGGACCCGACTACCGCATCCGCGGCGTAGAGACGTCTTTCATCGCGCTACTCGCGGAAGGCCTGACGGCGCAGGGCGCGGTGTCCTGGGACAGCAGCGAGCAGACGAACTCGCCTTTCCTGATCGCCAACAACCCTGCGTTGCTGCTGAATCCGGCGAGCGCGGCCGAGTTCGGCAAGCCCGTGCTGGTGTTCGGGAATCCGTATGGACCGCTCGGCACCTCGGCGGCCAACGCGCCGCCGTTGCAGTTCAACCTGCGCCTGCGGTATCAGTGGGTGATGAGCTCCTATAATCTGTTCGCGCAGGCAGGCGGGACACACACCGCCCATTCGTATACGCAGTTTGGCAGCAACCCCTCACTCTCGAGCGGTGGAGCGATCAGCACCAATCAGCTCAGGTTCGAGAATCCGCCCTATACCATGTACGACGCCTCGGTCGGCTGCGCCAAGGATGCCTGGACGACCGAGCTCTACGCGCAGAACCTCACCAACGTGATCCAGAGCACCTGGACCTCGACGGCGCAGTTCTCGCTGCAGCAGGAGATCACGCGGCCGCGCGTGCTGGGGCTCAGGATCGGGTACAAGTACTAGCAGGGAGTCTCGTGGCAGTCATGACCTGCGGCGAGGCGGTGATGAGGCTGCTCGCCGCCTACGGGGTGGACACCGTGTTCGGCATGGCCGGCACGATGACCCTCGACCTGTATCGCGGCATCGCGCGGAGCGGCATTCGCCACGTGCAGTGCCGCAACGAGCAGGGCGCGAGCCTGATGGCCGACGGCTACGCGCGCGCCACTGGCAAGCCCGGGGTCTGCTCGATCATCGGCGGCCCGGGCGTCACCAACGCGGCGACCGGGATCGCGCAGGCGTACTGCGACTCGCAGCCGATGCTGGTGCTCTCCGGAGCATCTGCGACGCTCACGCACGGCAAAGGCTGGGGCGCGATCCACGAGCTCGACGATCAGGCGGCGGTTACCGACGGGTTCACCGCCTTCAGCGCCATGATCCGTCATCCGGAGGAGATCCCGGAGCTTATAGCGCGCGCCTATGCGGTGTTTCGCGGCAGCCGGCCGCGTCCGGTGCATCTCTCGCTGCCGCGGGACGTGTTGCCGCTGCCGGTCGAAGGGGAGTGGAGGACCCGCCGCGCGCCCTCATTGCCGATGCCGGACCCGGCGGCGATCGAGGAAGCCGCGGACATCCTCGCGCGCGCCAGGCGGCCCATGATTTTCGTCGGCGGCGGTGCCGTGGGCACGCGGGCAGCGCTCAGCGACATCGCCGAGCGCATCGGCGCCCCGGTGCTATCCAGCAACGCGGGAAAAGGCATTCTGGCGGAGTCTCACCCGTTATCGCTCGGTGGCTCGATCCTGCAGGAGGCAAGCCAGCGGGCTCTGGCCGACGCCGACGTGGTGCTGCTCGTGGGCTCGGAAGTGGCGGCGGGCGATCACTTCCTAGCGAAGCTCGAGATCACCGGTGACATCGTGCGCATCGACATCGACCCCACCGAGCTGACTTCAATGTATCCGGCGGCGGTGCCCATTCAGTCCGACGCGCGCGCCGCGATGCTCGCCCTGGCAGCCGCGCTCGCCGGTCGCAGGCCGGTCGGGCAGCGTGCCGAGGGCGAGAGCCGGGTGCGGGACATCCTGGCGCGCAATGCTGCCGGGATGACCGGCCTCGAGAAGCTGCACGCGCGCGTGTGGAAGATCCTGCGCAGCGCGCTCCCCGCAGACACCATCGTGATGGGCGATGCGACGCAGATCGTGTACTCCGGCACGGCGGCCATGCCGATGGAGATGGAGCGCTGCTGGTACTACTCGGGCAACTACTGCGCGCTCGGCGTCGCGCTGCCGCTCGCCATCGGCGCCAAGATCGGCGCGCCGCGGCGGCCGGTGATCGCCGTCGCAGGCGACGGCGGGATCATGTTCACGGTCAACGAGCTTGCCACGGCTGCGGAGGAGCGCCTCGCGCTTCCGGTGATCGCCTGGAACAACGATGCGCTCAAGGCGATCGCCGATGGGATGGACGAGCGGCAGATTCCGCGCATCGGGGTCGAGCCGCGAAGCCCCGACTTCCTGCGACTCGCCGAGAGCCTCGGCTGCCGTGCCATGCGTGCCGCGGGCGCCGAGCACCTGGCGCAGTCCGTGCGCGAGGCTCTCGCCGTGGATCGGCCGACGCTGATCGAGGTCCGGCAGGACAGTCCCTGGCTGACAGCCTGAGCGGCGCCGGGAGCTCTCAGTCCGGAGACAGCGCGCGGGGACGGCGCACCGGGTTGTAGTCGTTGATCTCATCGCGCGGCCGGTAGGGCGCTTCGAGAAACGCACGGTCGGCGGCATCGAGCCTGAGGGTCAGCGCTTGCGCGGCGACCTCGAGATGCGCCGGCTTCGCCGCACCTACGATCGGAATATTGTGGTTGGCGCTGCCAGCGACCCAGGCCATGGCGACCTGTGCCGCCGTCACCCCAAGGCGGGCCGCCACCTCGCGCACGCGCCGGGCGATCTCGCGATCGATGTCATCGCCATAGAACTCCTGATAGACGTCGTGAGCCGTGCGCCGAGTCTGCGCGTCGGCGCGCGCCAGGAACCCACGCGCCAGTGGACTGAAGGTCGTGACGGCGATCCCCTGATCGCGGCAATAGGGGAACATCTCGCGCTCTTCCTCGCGGTAGAGCAGGTTGTACTGGCACTGCATGTTGACGAATGGCGTCCAGCCATGCAGCGCCGCCACGTGATGCATCCTGGCGAACTGCCAGGCGTACATCGTGGAGGCACCCAGATAGCGCACCTTGCCGGAGCGCACCGTCGCGTCGAGTGCCTCCAGCGTCTCTTCGATCGGTGTGTGCGGATCGAAGGCATGGATCACGTAAAGGTCGATGTGGTCGGTACCGATACGCGCGAGCGAGCGGTCGATCGAGGCTGCGATGTGCTCACGCGACAGGCCGCGGTCTTTCGGGTCGTCGCTCATCGGGTAGAAGACCTTGGTCGCGAGCACCAGCTTCTCGCGCGACGTCATCTTGAGGAGATTCCGGCCGACGACCTCTTCGTTGCGCCCGAGGGAATACCAGTCGGCCATGTCGAAGAAGTTGATGCCGAGATCGAGCGCGCGCCTCAGGATCGGGAGCGACTGGGGCTCATCCAGCACCCAGCTTTTCCAGGCGGAGCTCCCCATCGACATGGTGCCGAGGCAAAGCTGCGACACCGTGAGGTCCGTGAGCCCGAAGCGGATGTGATCCATGCGTGGGCCCGATCCGCCCTTCAGTCGTACCAGCCAGGCGACTTGATGGCGTTCCTGAAGAAGCTCGTACTGTGGCCGATCCAGAGCTGTGCGCTCTTCTCTTTCAGGAACCGCTCGATCATATCCCGTGAGGCCGCAGTCCCTGTCGTCTCCTCCTCCTTCGGCATGCGGTGGAGCGTGCGCTCTTCGGCGTAGTGCCAGAGATCTCCGCAGAGCACGACGCCGCCCGTTCGGGCGAGCCTCACATAGAGCGCCTGGTGCCCGGGGGTGTGGCCGGGCGTGAACTTGAGAATCACGGTGCCGTCACCGAAGACGTCGTGGTCGCCGGTAAATACCTCCTTGTGGGAGCGAGCGAGAGCCGAGTAGAGCGGCAGGTAGGCCGCGTCCGCACCGGTGCCGAACATGAAGTCGAGCTCCGCCTTCTGAGTCAGCCAGACCGAGCCGGCGTAGTCGCTGGCGTTGCCGACGTGGTCCCAGTGCGAGTGGGAGATGGCGAGGTAGGTGATGTCGGCGGGCGTGACGCCGATATCGGCGAGCTGGCCGCGCAAGGTATTGAACTTGATCTGTCCGTAGCCACCGTCGACGTTCTCCCACAGCGGGCGGCCCGCCAGGCGATCGGACAAGCCGGTGTCAAAGAGCAGAATGCCCTGCGGATGGATCACGAGGAAGCAGGGCACCGACATGTTGGTGTCGGCCACCTCCGCGCGGGTGAGCTGGTAGTCCTCGGGACGGTTGTAGGTGAGTGTGCCGCAATCGATGACGTAGAGGCGCGGCGAGCTGACTCTGGGGAGCGGCGCGATGCCGGGCGGGCGCGGCAGACCGGGGCCGGGGGCGTCCGCAGGGCTTGGGGGCGAAGCGATCGCGCGGCTCAGCGCAAGCGCGAGGAAGAGAGCACCGCTGATGCGCCAGCTCAGGGTCCAGAGCGACATTGGCATGCTGAAGTTCACGCGCTGGGCAGCAGTTTGGCCGCCGCGCGCGAGGAGGGCAAGCAGTCACTGGCGCTGGCCCTTGAATTGACAGAGCACCGCGGAGACCTACCAGTCTCCGCAGTGCTCGCGAAGCGCGCCGCCCCGCTACCCGGGCACCGCGGCGCGCAAGCCGCTTCAGTTGTTGCCGACGACCGTGTCCTGGTTCGGAGTCGTGGTGCCGGGCAGCCCGCGGTCGTCCGTCCACGCGGTATGCACGCCGCCGGCCGGATCGACCGCCACGCCGGTGTAGTCACCGATGAAGCTGCCGGAGAACTGCAGGTACGGATTCGAGGACTGCGAAGTCACCCGCGTCTCGCTCGCGAAACTGTCGGACGAGCTGCTGAAGGCGTAATCGAGGCACACCGGCGCCAGGTCGGTGTAGTGCACCGGCGACGTTGCTGAAGTCGGATAGCCAGGGTCCTGGTCGCTCAGGAACCCGCGCTGGCAGGTGTGGTCGGTGGCGGTCGGTACCGGCGAGAAGTCGCGGGTGTAGTAGCCGACCACGGTCCGGCCGGCATTGGCGCCGACGGCGGGGTAGACCTTGTCGGCACCGGAGGTGATCTGCTGCGGGGCCGTCCAGGTCTTGCCGTCAGCCGAAGTGACCAGTTTGACCTGATTGTTGGTCAAGCCGGAGAACGACGCCGCCCCGCTGGCGCAACCGGCGTTGTTCTGATCGTCCGACCAGGCGATGGCGAGGCCACCGGTGGTGGGATCGATCGCCAGTGACGGGAAGCTGCTGACGCGGAACTGCTCGAAACTCAGCCGCGCGCGGCCCTGCGCGACATTTGTCGGATAGCAGCCGACGTCGTCATACACGCGCCCGACTTCCGTGTTGGTGAAGGTCTTTCCCCCATCGGTCGAGCGCGCCACCACGGTCTGATCCCTGGCGGGGTTGCTCGCCTGGTTACCCTCGTAAGCCACGTAGAGGGTTCCATCCCGCGCGTACGCCGGGGACGAGCCCTGGTCGAAGGGGTGGGCCCTGTCGCTCACCGCGATCATCTCGGTCCAGGTCTGGCCGTGATCGTGCGACAGGGCCCCGACGATATTCGAGGAGATGTAGCCCAGGCCGTGCGGCCCCTGGTTGAAATGCGTCCAGGTGACGTACACCTCACCACCGGCGCCGCCAGCAATCCACGGCTTGTCGTTGAAGAAATTGTTCGCGGACTCGTAGTGCACCATCACCGGCGTGCTCCAGCTGGCGCCACCGTCGTGCGAGGACGCTACCGCTACCCCGCTCGGAGTGTGGCTGGCGAAGCTGAAGTTATAGACCAGCGCCAGGAAGTACAGCGTCCCGTCCTGCCCGAAAGCCAGCACCGGGTCGCCTCCGGCACTCACGTGCGTGAACTGCCCGGTGCCGCCGGTCGCAGCATCCCAGCCCGGCAGTAACACGTCGGCGAAGCTATTGCCGCCGTCCATGCTCACGTAGACCAGCTCCTGGAACCCGAAGCGGTAATCGTTGGCGGAGGTGACGATGTTCGCGCTGTTGGTGGGGTTGACGACGATATTCTGTTCGTTCTGCGGCTGATAACACTGAGTGCCGTCCACCAGTGTGAAAGTCGTATCCCCGATTACCGCGTCGACGTTGCCGCCCGCGAGCGAGGGGTACAGCGTGCTGGAGGTGAAAGGTGCGCGGCGGCAGAGGGAGAACAGCACCAGGTTGTTGGGATCCGGCTGCGCAGCGACCGCTGCCTCGAAATCGCCCGGATAGAACAGCGAATCAGCGCGTGCCGCTTGACCCTTGTCAGGACCCTGCGCCTTGAAGTGATCCCCTGCGGCCTGTACTGCTGCGTACGACGATGCGAGCGTCACAAGCAGAGCCGCCGTGCCAGTCGAAAGAAAGTTGCGAATGTTCATTCCGTCGATCCTCGTATTGCGCTCCAGCGGAGGCGTCGCAGACTACCAGATGGTTGGTCGAAGTCTAAGCTGTCCTCTCGCGACGACACGAGTGCGGCCGCTTGTCACGACGTCGCCAACCGTCCGTCACGGAACATCTACCCGCAATCAGCGGACAGCTACCGGACGGATCGAGTGCCTGCAAAGTCCAAAGCAGCAAGATTCGGAATGCCGGCGCGCTCGGTCGGTCTTAGATTGCCCGCATGGCGAACATCACTCGGAGGACGCAGATGACACTCAGGATCAAAGAGGCGGGCCGTACAGAGGCGGCTGTCCCAGCACGCAAGGATCCGCGCTGGGCGAGAGTGTTGGCACGGGACTCGTCCGCGGACGGTCAGTTCTACTATTCGGTCGTGACAACGGGCGTGTATTGCCGCCCGTCGTGCGGCTCGCGGCACGCGCGGCCGGAAAATGTAGTCTTCCATGGCACCGTGCGGGAAGCGCGACGCGCCGGCTTCCGGCCGTGCAAGCGTTGCAAACCTGAGGAGCTGGCCCGGGGCCCGGGCAGCGCTATTCGTTACGTCCTGGGCCAGTCGTCGCTCGGCGCGGTGCTCGTGGCGCAGAGCAGCGGCGGGATCTGCGCGATCCTCATGGGAGATGATGCGCAAGCGGTAGTAGACGAGCTGCGGGAGCGCTTTCCGAAGCACAGCCTCAGTGGGAGCGACAAGCGCCAGCTCGCGAAAGTGCTCGTGCGCGTCGTCGGATTGATCGAAGGACGCGAACACAGCCTGCAGATGCCGCTCGATCTGCGTGGCACGGAGTTTCAGCGGCGGGTATGGCGCGCGCTGCGCAAGATCCCGCGGGGCGCCACGGCCAGCTACGCCGATATCGCGGCCCGTATCCGCGCGCCGCGTGCCGTGCGCGCAGTGGCGCAGGCGTGCGCCGCCAACGCCCTGGCCGTTGCGATCCCCTGTCACCGCGGCGTGCGTCGCGGGGGCGGCCTGTCAGGTTATCGCTGGGGCGAGGCGCGCAAGCGCACGTTGCTGGAGAGAGAGGCGGGCGCGTGAGCGCTGCCCCAGACCTGCGGGCGGGCGGCTCGCAGGTGATGTGGGAGCGGGTGACGGAGGAATTAGACTCGGCAGGGGTTGCGGTGATGCCGGGTCTGCTGGGCGGAGCGGAGTGCCGCGCGCTGACAAAGCTGTACCAGGACGAGTCGCACTTCCGCAGTACGATCG
>Ga0210394_10004441_pt1 | contig 16402 bp, 16 predicted proteins | sample IncBWC12MmetaG_FD_160121 | JGI IMG/M metagenome (GOLD analysis project Ga0210394, IMG submission 160121) | Forest soil microbial communities from Barre Woods Harvard Forest LTER site, Petersham, Massachusetts, United States - Inc-BW-C-12-M | ecosystem: Environmental > Terrestrial > Soil >... | reverse complement strand
GACATTTCCCCCGTTAATTCGCAGGCTCAAGAGCGGCTTGGGTACCAGACACAGAAGCCGGTCGCCCTGCTTGAGCGGATCATCCGAACGTCATCGCGCGAGGGCGCAACTGTTTTAGATCCGTTCTGCGGCTGCGGCACGGCCGTACACGCTGCGCAAAAGCTCGGCAGGAAATGGATCGGAATCGACATAACCCATCTTGCTATCAGCCTGATTGAGCGCCGGCTGCGCGATGCCTTTCCAGGCATCGCATTTGACGTTCACGGTGCGCCAAAGGATATCGAGGCTGCGCGCGACCTTGCGGGTCGTGACAAATATCAGTTCCAATGGTGGGCTGTGTCGCTCGTTAATGCGCAGCCCTATGGCGGCAAGAAGAAGGGCGCCGACAGCGGCATCGACGGCAAGGTGTTTTTCAAGCCGGATGGCAAGCGAACCGAAGTCGCGATTGTCTCTGTAAAGGGCGGAGACAACGTGAGTGTCGCGATGGTGCGCGATCTGCGCGCCGTCATCGAACGCGAGAAAGCGCCAATCGGACTTTTTCTCACGCTCGCGGAACCGACCGACCCGATGAAGGTAGAGGCCATTAGGGCCGGATACTACGAGACGCTTTGGGGCCGGCATCCGCGCTTGCAGATTTTGACCATCGCCGAGTTGCTGAGCGGTAAGCGAGCGGACATGCCTCTTGTTGACGTGGGGGCGGCGTTCAAGCCGGTGCCGCGCGAGACACAGGAAGCTGCCACGCTGACGGCTGATCTGATTCCTGATCCTAATCTCATCGGCCCTCCACAGCGCACGCGTAGGCGCTCGCCACGAGGCCGCAATATGCGGCAGCACGTATTACTGTTGCCGATTGATGGCAGCGGACAGGAAGGAAGCGAGACGGTGCCGGTTGCGGCGCCGCGACCGGCGCGGCGGCGGGGTTCCTAAGCCTCGCCTGCCAGCCGCCATCGCGCGGCTTTCGCGCCCTGGCCGCTCTGCTGCACCGTCCCGCGCTTGGCGAGCCTGCGCAGCGCCTCATAGGTCACGATTTCTACCCGGCGATACTCGGCGCTGTTGAGGGTCCGATCGCTGACCACGGTAGGCATGATATCCGCGACCGTGACCGATCCGTCGGCATGGTCGCGCATGAAATCGAGGATCAGCCGGGTAAGCTGGCCGCGCTTGAAATAACGCGGGCGAAACTCGACGCGGCGCGGCACGACCTTGGGCAACTCAGTGCCGGGCCGCAGGATGCGAATCGTCGCCTCGACATGGGCCAGATCGACGCGAAGTTGCCGTACCTGTTTCTCGGCCTGGATAATTTGCCCGGCAAGCTCCGCGCGTTTGTCGAATAGCTCGGTCAGCGTGTAAGTCGTCATGCCGCGCTCCGCTGCCAGTAGCCGCACCACTTCTCGCTCTTGGGGTTCCGCAACGCAGCGCGCCCGATCCAACGCCATTGCATGCCGTTCGGAACGCGGCGGTTATCTTCGCGCCATGCCATTTCGTTCGCGTATTGATCGAGGTAGGGGCCGGCGATCCGATGATGGATGCCGTACTGAGCGCGCCGCAGCCGCGAGAAGAACGACTCGGCTTCGTTCGTGCAGGCACCGGCTTCGCTCTTGAACTCGCGGCTATGGTTGACCCGCAGCATCGGATAGGAAGCGTGCAACCGATCCCAACCGGCGGCTTCGTCGGCGTGAATGACCGTACCCGATGCGACGTGCTGGCGGATCAGTGGCACCCCTTCGCTTTCCTTCGCAACCACGAAGGTCAGCGTGCGCCCCAGGTATTCGCGGGCGACAACCACGACCTGGCGCTTGCCAGTCTGTTCCTCGGCCAAGCGCCGATCGACACGATCCTCTTTCCGGTTCGCGGGGCGCTGATGGCCGCCGGTATAGAGGCCGTCGATTTGCACTTCGCCGGCCAGCTCGGGCGCGGCGGGATCGTGAACCTCAGAGGCAATCGCTTCGCGGAGCTTGTGGCTCAGGACGAACGCCGTCTTGTATTGCACGTTGAGATCGCGGCTTAGCTGTAGCGCGGCATGACCCTTCGCGCCGTTCGTGAAGATCGCGATGGCGAGCAGGTAATCCCGGTGGCTCAGCTTCCGGCTGTGGAACAGCGTGCCGCTCGTCGCCGAGAACTGGCGGCGGCAGGCCTTGCACTTGAAGATGCGCCGCGCCTCGTAGGTGTAGACCTCGGCTCCGCCGCAACGCGGGCAGTAGGGCTTGCCGTCGTTGTCGTACCAGCGCAATTCGCAGAACTTGGCGTGCGCTTCCTCATCGGACAGCCGCGCAACCTGAGCGAGGCTCAGGCTCCGGGCGGCTGCTGAAAGTAGGAAGTGCTGAGACATAGGACGCCAACGGTTTTCGTTGATGTCGAGTGTATGTGTTGATATGCACCACGTCAACGATATTCGTTGACGCGAGTCGAAAAATCTCGTACATGACTTGCATGACCCTGGAGCAATGCCGCGCCGCGCGCGGCTGGTTAGGATGGTCGCAACAGGAACTCGCCGAGCGGGCACACGTCGGGTTATCGACCGTGCGCGACTTCGAGGCCAAGCGGCGCCAGCCGATCGCCAACAACATCGCCGCCATGCAGCGAGCGTTCGAGGCGGAAGGAATTCGGCTGGTTTTTGGGCCAAGCGGGGAGGCCACCGGCATCGCGTGGAGCGGCACCGGCGGCGGCCCGCAAGCTACCTCCGGCGCATCGGGCGATGACGAATAAGACGACGCCTCGGGCGATCTCGCCTCGGTCGGCGCGCCCGTTTTGGGCGGCGCCGAGAAGTCGGCAAAATGGTAGGCATCAACGACCCTCGTTGGCTCGTTGCCAAAGGGCCGGCGCTAAGCTAAAATCAACCCTGCTACGGGGACTGATTTGGCCTTGCGCCGGCAGTTCTGCGAGACGGCCGGTAACAACCCCGGCCGTTTTCGTTATGCGGTCATCGGCTTTGCGCTCCTTCTATCTGTGCGGAGCGCCCTTGTACGCCGATCGGCCCCTCTGTACAAGACGTGTTAATCTCTTGTCACGCCATGTGACGGTCCGTTGCCCATGCCGACCTTGACCGTTCCACAACTGGCCGAGGTTTGCGGCCCCTTGGATGGCAAGGGTAAGCAGCTTGATGCCGATCGGCTTCGGCTATGGATTAGGCGCCTGCGACACTGGATAACCCTCGGCATTCTGCCACCCAGCGTCGGGCAGGACAGCGAATCCGTGTACATCGCGGCGATCTTGCTGCGCATAGCGGACACCGGGTTGCCGGCTACCCTCATCAAATCGCTATCTGCGGAGCTGCATGCCAAGGTCGGACGCACAAGGACCGGTTTTGCCAAAATCTGGCGAGAGGCTACCGGCACTCAGCGGCCATCAGGGATATTCCATTACCTCATCGTTCAAGTCTCGAAGGAAGGAACGGCGTCGAAAGTGAGCATATCGCGCACCGATACGCCTAAATCAGCCTACTTAGGAGACTTCGGCCCGAGATTAGACACCGCGTTCATCGTCAATCTCAGTGAGGTTTTTCGGGTCGTGCACGCCTGAGCCGCAAAACCCGTCTAGGTGCGTCTGCTACATAATTCCGGAAATACTCGCCGAGCTCGGCGAATTCCTCGACAAAGCGGATTGTCGCGCAGAGGCCGGCGCCGTACACCCGGGCGATGAACGCGACATTCTCGCGACCGCAGAGATCGCCGTGGAATGTGCCGCCAAAGCCGAGTGGAAACGACACCCGGGCATAGCGTCGGATCATTCCGCGATCGGGCATCTCGGAACCCGCGAGCAGCCGGATCAGCGTCGACTTGCCGGCGCCATTGGCGCCCAGTATTCCGAAATTATGGCCCGGCGCGAATTCGACCGTCGCATCCTCCAGCACGATTTTGCGACCGCCAGCGGTTGGATAAGCCTTGGCGACCCCGTCGAGGGCGATCACAGCGGCGTGCTCAGCTTGCGCCGCAACGCGCGTTCGAGCGTGAAGCCACCCAAGAGCGACAGGATTGCAAAATCGACGAGGTAGGAGCGGTCCAGCCAATGTGGCTGATAGTTCGCGAAGAACCCGGCGCGGAACCAGTCGATCGCATGCAGGAGCGGGTTCCAGGCGAGGCTGTCGCGCGCCCAGTCCGGCATCATTCCCGGCACGTAGAAAATCCCGGAGATGAAATACAAGACGCGCGTCACCTGGCCGTAGACCCTGTCCCACGACCGGAAGAAGACCGTAAGGACGGCATTGACGTACCCGCAGCCATAGCCGAACGCCGCCGTAACCAAGAGGGCGATAGACGGGCTCCATAAATCGTCGGGCATGGCCGCCAGCCCGATCGCCCCGAAGCCGACGAGGAGGACTACCGCGACGATCACATCGGTCATGATTTCTAAGAGGCCGCGCGCGGCGATCACATCGAAGGTCGTGACCGGCGGGAGTTGCAGCACCGGGCCGTTACCGGTGATGGCATGGCTCATGCCGCTGCTGGTGTGAACGAAGATGTGATAGGGAACAAGGCCGGTATAATAGAAGATGAAGAACTGAGTGCCGATCGGCGGCTGGCCATGCATCAGCACCGCGAAGGTCACTGACAACAGAGTGATGTGCAGGATGGGCTCGATGAGGGCCCAGCCGTAGCCGAGCTTGGCATCGGCAAACCGGGTCCGTGTCTCGCGAATGATCAAGGCGCCGATGACCCGGCGCTGGCTGCGCAGCCGATCGAGCATTCCGGGCGGCGGACGCCGCAGCCGCATTCCCCGGACCACGCCGTCGTTCAGCACGACGTAGTCGCCCTCGATCGTGTCCAGGCGGTGCGTCAAGAGGTGCATCACCGCTTCGGCGGATTTCTGGTCGTCGGGAAAGCGATGCAGCAACTCACCGCCGACCGCGGTCGCTTCGGTGACCAGCCCGGCGGCGAGATAGAGGCCCATTTGCGCGCGCTTCAGCTCAGGGCTCGCCGGATCGAGCGCCGCCGCGTGCTCGAGCGCCATCGCCGCTCCGGCAATGTCGCCCTGGTGCCACAGTAAATGCCCGCGATGGATGTGATATTCCGCGACATCGGGAGCACCGGCGAGGGCATGGTCAACCGCGACAAGCGCCGCGTCCAAGCGACCTTGCACCATTTCTGCGGCGGACAGCACCCGGAAGAGCCGGGGGTCGGGCGCCGCGGCGGCCGCGCCGTGCAGCAGCACGGCGGCTTCATCAGCCCGGCCGCAGCGCATCAGCAATTCCGCCGCATTGATCGCCATGCCGCTGTCCCCGGGGGTCAGCTCGGCGGCGCGCGACGCCAGCGCGGCGGCCGCCTCGCCCTGACCCCGCGCGTGGCAGGCGGCGGAAAGTTCGCACAAGACGCTCGTGTTGTCGGGCTCCAGCGCCACGGCGCGGTCGAGATAAATCGCGGCCTCGTCATAGCGCGCCGCCGTGCGCAGCAGAGAACCGGCGTGGAGCGCGAATTCGGGGTTCTGCGGTGCGCGATCGCTCGCCGTCTTCCCATCGGCGATGGCCGCGTCAAGCTGTCCGATCGCGGCAAGCGACCCGCTGGCGTGGCGGTAGAGTTCGATCCCCTCCGGACAAAGCTCGATGAGGCGGCGATAGACGCCGGCGGCTTCGGCGTGACACCCGCAATTACTGAACACCCAGGCGCAAATGCGCAGCATTGCGGTGTCGCTGCCGGCCCATGGCAAAGCCCGCCGAACGCATTCGACGCTCGCGTCGCGCCGGCTCCGGTGGAACAGGGCTTCCGCCAGGCGACAATTCAGTCCGGCGTTTGATGCTCGGTTATTGTTTTCTCTCTTGAGATAGGAAAGGCACGCATCCAACGCTCCGGAAGCAAGTGCCGGCAAAAACGACTCGTTATTTATCGCTGATTTAGAGAGTTCTCGATCCAGGCTCAATTAATCCGGGTAAGTTGTCAAGATAAATAACGGACCAACGGCATGTATTTGAACAACTGATCCTGGGCGTTTCGATCGCAAGCGGCAATAAGACACCCAATGCAATTTCTGCCAAAATGCGTGCAAACGGTGCCACTCCGACTCGGAAAACGGCTTGTTATTGATGATTTCTATCTGTGATAGGAAGAGCCGGCACGCGATCGGTAGACCGTCGGCGTGGCCCCCAGTTTCTTGCGGAAGGCACGGCGCAACGCCGCTGTAGTTGCGAAACCCGCTTCCGGCGCAATATGCTTCAACGGCAGGTCAGTTTCCTCCAATAGGCGCCGGGCCGCATCCACGCGCGTTGCCTCAACAAAATCGGCTGGTGTCATGCCTGTCTCGCGACGAAACACACGCGCGAAGGTTCGATCGCTCATGGCCGCCTGCTGGGCAAGATTGTGCACTGATAGGTTGAGTCGCGGATTGTCCCGAATGGTTTGCTGGATGCGCTGTATCTGTGGTCGCGATGCAATCTGCGCCGCCAGCTGCACGCTGAACTGCGATTGGCCGCCCGGTCGTTTGAGGTATATGACCAGCCATCGCGCGATCGAGAGGGCCAAGGCGGGGCCAAAATCTTCTTCGACCAGGGCAAGTGCCAAGTCTACGCCGGCGGTAACGCCAGCCGATGTGAACAGGGAACCATCGCGCACAAAAATGCGATCCGGTTCAACGATGGCCCGAGGAAACGTGGCGGCCAGCGCGGGGGCGAACTCCCAGTGGGTCGTGACGTGCTTGTTGTCCAATAACCCAGCGGCTCCGAGGAAGAAGGCTCCGGTGCAAACGGAGCCATACCGCCGAGCGCTGGAACTGCCGCGCTTCAGCCAATCGATTAGAGCCGGACTTGCCGCTCGGGTAGGATCGATCGTGCCGGCCACGATCAGCGTATCGATAGTGTCGATCGGGTCGTCGATCGTGCGGTCTGGAAGAACTCGCAGGCCAGAAAGGCAGGTTATCGGCCCCGGCCGCTCGGAAATAAGCTGCAGATCATACGCACGGCGGCCGGATTGTCTATTTGCCTCTTCGAATACGTCTAATGGTCCGGCTAATTCTAGAGATGGGCCATTACCGGGATAAAAAAATCCAATCAACATCAATTTACCTCGCCAGACTCCCTTCAATATTGTAACCTACATTGCGTGCAGGCGCAAATATGAGCGGGGATGCAAATAACTGCCATTTCATTTTGTTCATGTTGAAACGCACCAGATTCAGCTCCCCGCGGCCAGGGTGCCGGCGATCGGCGGAGCAGCCGTCGCCAGCGCCGGTCTCACCTCAGTGGGGATCCTGAGGCCGCCTGCCATTGCATGGCAACCCCGTTGGCCAGCAGTCATCCGGGCTACCGCACTGCCCCGCTGCCGATAACCGGACCGCTGTTGCCGAGAGCGGCAACGCGCGGCGGCCACCCGAAGTGTCGCTCTTGTCGGTTTCGTCGGCGAACACGAACGCGTACCCCCTATGAATGAGTAACCACGCGTCTCACTTGGGCGAATTCCCTCGAATTCTTTTGCGGGTATCGACGGCATAATGCCCCAGCGCCCGCATTTGATCGGTGTTGGGCTTCATGGTCGCCTCGAAGCGTAGCCAATCGGCCGCGTCTAGATCGGTTAAACCGAGAACCTCGAATGGTTGATCGCGGTAGCATTCGCGCAACAGCGGTTGCACCTGGAAGAGCGGATAGCGGATGTGAAACTCGACAGGCGAGTTTGTGCGGGTCAGCCGAATGTTCGTAAAGAGCGGTCCAAACCAAGTGTCGGCCTCGACGATGCCCTCGAAATGCTCATACCCCTGTGTTCTCGGGATGTTGGCCGGCCCTCGCGACAGCAATGCCCATCGGGGTGCGGTTCGCGCCAGATATCCGCTCCAGATTTGCACAACGCCGGGTTCTCTAGCCGGCGCCAGAAAGATCGGGGCGAGCAGCTTGACCGCATCGGGCGCCGCCTTCTCGAACATTTGGCGAAACCCAGGATACTGGGCGCCGCGCAACGGGTACCAATCTTCGGCACCTTCATAAGTCCAGGCGATCTCCGCCCCATCCTACACCAGGCTGAAATTCAACGGCGGATAGATATACCAACCGAACGCCGAGGCGCTCGCCAGTGCCTCGCAATAGCGATAAGCCCGGACCGGCAGCATGCCGTCGGCGGAGCGATCGGCCTGCCGCGGTGCCGGAGCGTCGGGGATAAGCCGGTAAAACTGGCAAATGGGCCGTCCGGCCTGGTCAGCCATCCTCGGTGCTCCGGATACCGCGACGAGTCCCGACGATGCTAACGACTGTGCGGGAAGTCCCCAGTGGTGATAATGGCCCCCAGCCGCACCGCGCCGCGAGCGGCGATCTCCGGCTTTCCAGGCTTCAGCGACGGGAAATCCGCAGTGGTGATAATGGCCCCCAGCCGCACCGCGCCGCGATCGGCGATTTCCGGCTTCGGCAGTTGCAGGGCCGGCGTCTTGCGATCGGTCGTCGTCATGTTCGCTTCCTCCGTGACGCCTTGGACAGAATTGCCCAAGTGGCGAGACCGAGGCTGGCAAGCTTGGCGAGAACCTGCCGTGAAAAACGCCGTTCGGAGAACGTGAATAATCGGTGAAGCCGCGTTTACCCGCGTCCAAGGCAACAGAGAGGTCGTGGCAATGCCGCTCTCGGCCTGCGCTCCAATGTACGCAGCGACCCGCCCTGGGGCTCTGTCAGCCGAGCGGAATCCCCGCTCTCGCGAGGGCATCGCAATAGAGGCCGGCATCCGGGCTGGCGCTGCTCGGAGAGTGTTGCCGGAATTGCTCCACCGTGAAGCTGGGCTCCAGTCTCAGCAATTGGTGCGCTGGTAACTCAGTCTCCGATTCTCGTCCAGCCAGCACCAGTGCAATGACGAGCCACTTGTAGGCCGCCGTGAAGGCACCGTTCTCCCGCACGCTGCGGAGGGCGCACTCTGCGGCGCGCTCATGCTGACCGTCAGCAAGATAGGCCGCCGCCGCCGCGGTGCTAAAGACGTACATCAATGGATCGTACGGCGACAGCGCCATCGCCCTGTTGACCTCTTCGACGGCCCGCGGCCCGTTACCCGTATAGGCATGCGCTGCCGCGCTCCATAACCAGGCTGGCGCGGCATTCGGGTTGATGCGCAATGCGGTCTCGAACCGCTGGAACGCCAAATCGAAATCCTTGTGCAGGTAGGCGGCTACATGGCCCTGGATTGCGAACGCCATTGGTTCGAGCGCGTCGCAGTCTACCGCCCGCTGAGCAAAATGATCGGCTTGCTTCGCGTCGTGCGCCGGATCGGGCGACCAACCCTGCCCGACGCGCAAGACATGCCAATACGCCCGCCAGGCGATCGCCGCCGCATAATTCGGGTCACGTGCGATGGCTTCGTCGAACATCTGCTCGGAGCTTTCGAACACGACGCGAGAAGAGTTGTGCATATTCTCTTGGGCACGCAAAAAAAGATCGTACGCTTCCAGGCGCTCCGGGCGCTTGACCCGCGCCCGCTTCAGTTCGGCCGCGCGCAGGTAAGGGGCAATGCGCCCGACGATCGCCTCGGCCAGACGGTTCTGAACCTCGAGCAGATCGAAGAACTGCTCGTCGAGTTTTGAAACCCATAGCGCGGTCCCCCGACCGGTGTCGGTCAGTTCGGCCGTCAACCGCAGACGATCGCCGGTGATCCGCATACTGCCGGAAAGAACATACCGCACTCCCAGCGCCTCTCCGATCTCCTGCGGCAGGCGATCGAGATTTCTGAATGCCAAGGTCGACAATCGAGAGATCACAAAAAAGGTGGGAATGCGCGATAACGCCTCGATGAGATCCTCGACCAGCCCATCGGCGGCGTAGTCATTCCGTGCCTCAGCCGACAAATCTTGAAACGGCAGCACCGCAATTGACGGTCCGCGCGCCGTGCTGCCCGCGCGGGTCTCGGTCCGACCACCCGCCACATCACGCTCTTCTGCCAGCTTGCCGGTGTCGCCGCCGGCCGGCTGGCTGAGCCTTGACCCCGCGCCCCGCGTTTGCGACATCAGGCGCAGGGCCTCGTACAACGCGACGGTCTCCTTCGATGGGGTCAAGTCGAGCATCGAGTGGAGCGCTGTGCGACAACGCTCGTATTCCCGGATCGCTTGCGCGCGATCGCCCATCTCGACAAAGGCCGTTATCAGGCTGCGTACGGCGCCCTCGTGCGTCGGCTCGAAGTTGATCAGCCTGCGCGCGGCCGCTGCCCGCAACTCGGGTGCGGCGTTCTCTTCGATCAGCCGGTTGACTTCGTCCTCCAGGGCCGTCCGCAAGCGGTCCTCGAAGCGGATCCGTTCGCTCGTCAGCCAATGATCGAAAGCCGGCGTGATTCCGTCGAAATCTTCGAGCAGGCGCTCAGAGTGATCAGGGACTGCGAACGCGTCGATCCAACACGCCCGGACATCGAGGCGAACTAAATCGCGATCGATCTGGATCAGACCGGCGACGCAGCCGTTGACGGTGCTGTTCAACTCAGCCAATGCATGACGCAGGCTCATCCGCGCCTGCGCATCACCAGACCGATCCCACAAGAGCCCTGCAAGGCGGCTTCGCGACACGCGCTCACCCTGGGCGAGGCATAGGCACGCGAGCAAGGCACGCGTCTTTCTTGCATGCGGCAGCATGTTCTCTCCGCTCGGAGCCACCGCTCGCATCGTCCCGACAAGGTAAATTCTCGGCGCACTTTTCGACTCTCCCGGTATACGGGTGATATTCGAAGGGCTCGTGAGGACGGATAGATTATTCGGCATGAAAGTACCCTTCAAGATGCTTATTTACCTATGGTTGCTCCTTCGCACCAAATATCAGGTGGCATTTTAGCTTAAATTGCTCGATGTTTCACGCAGTATTAACGTCTTCCCTGGGCACCCAACGTCCTCGGAAGCTGAAGATATTTGACAGCAACACGGTGCGAAACGGGCTTTCCCGATTTTCACGTATTATTCACGAAAAATCAACGCCTAACACCAACCGAATGGGTTGAAATACACCCGTTCGCTATTAGCGGAGACTCGATGGCGTCGATCAGTAAATTATGGGCGGATGGGCAACCCGGCCGCAGACGGACGATCGGCGCTTCTTGATCGAAGGGAGCAGCTGAACATGAGCCATGCAGATCGCAAGAAAATCGGAATAGATGGCATGCAACCTATTCTGGTTGATGCCGAAGGACAGGTTTGGTCGGCCACCCCTCCGCTTTTTTGGATGCGGCCACGACCGCCGGTAGGCAACAGTGTCGACTACGCGGTGTCGAACCTCGGCTTTATCCACATTTGGCCGATTGACGGATCATCTATAGTCATCTCGCTGCGGCCAGATCTCGTGCGCCCCAAAACCATGGCCGCGGCCTTTTACGCGATGGCCGACATGCGGCCGGTACGCGTGTTCATTTCCGCCACCACCACGACCAAGCAGAGATGGGAGCGGTTTAACAGCCTCGATCGTGCACTGAATAGGATCGACCGGCTGGTCGCCGCCGCCCGGAGGTCTTCTATCGGAAATCAATTATTGCGTCTCTGGGAAAATCTTGCCGCGAACGATAACGCGCATCCCCGGCTGGCCTCGATGCTGATACATCTTTGCGATGTTGCGAGGAGGCGCGGCGATCGCGACGAGGTGGTCGCCCAGCCAGTGTGCACCTGAGGCGACCCGCCACGGCGCGGCAAGGCCGCCATGTCGGCGGGCGGTCTTGTCGCGGCTTTCTTGACTAGCCTTGATGCGGTTTCGTCCCTAAGCTTTGCCGCGCCATGGGTCTCGCATGGCGGGCTGACGGCATGACGCCCCGAGCATGGCAAATCGCCCGCCAGGACTGACAGCCGGTGCGGAAGACGGAGGACGATGATGGCGTTCGAGTTCGGCATGTTCCACGAGTTTCAGCGCACCGCCGGCATGACCGACGAGGACGCATTCAAGGTCTCCTTCGAGCAGGTCGATGCCGCCGAGCGCTGGGGTCTGGATGCGATGTGGCTGGCCGAGATCCACGTCGCGCCGGAACGCTCGGTGTGCTCCGCGCCCTTGACCCTCGCGAGCGCGATCGCCGCACGCACCAAGCGGATGAAAATCGGGACCGCGGTTCAGGTATTGCCGCTGTGCCACCCGCTGCGGCTCGCCGAAGAAGCTGCGACGGTCGACCAGATCAGCCATGGCAGGCTGATTTTCGGGGTCGGGCGGAGCGGGTTTCCGCGCACCTACGAGGCTTATGGCGTGCCCTACGGCGAGAGCCGCGAGCGCTTCGCCGAAACCCTCGAGATCCTCAAGCAAGCGTGGACCGAGCCGTCGTTTTCGTACAAGGGCAAGTATTACAGCTTCGACAACGTGAAGCTGACGCCGAAACCCTTTCAAAAGCCGTGGCCCGAGATCCGCGTCGCCGCCAACAGCGCCGACACCTTTCCGGCGATCGCCAAGCTCGGTCACGGGGTGTTTGTCGCGGTTCGGCTCGGTACGCTCGAGGAACTGGAACCCAACATCACCGCCTACAGGAAGGCGTGGAAGGAAGCCGGGCACCCCGGCAACGGCCAGGTGTTTCTGCGCGCGCCGGTGTATGTCGCCGAGACCGACCAGGCGGCACGCGAGGAGCCCGAAGAAAGCATCATGTATTTCTACCGCTATCTCGGCGAGCGGCTCGAGGATTCGGCGACCCGCGCTGGCGTCCGAGCGGTCGAGGATCGCGCGGCGCGCGGCCGCCGGCTGCAGACCATCAGCTATGAGGATGCGCTGCGCGAGAAGATCATCGTCGGCTCGCCCGAGCGGGTCACCGATCGCCTCTTGGAGCTCAAGGACAAGATCGGTCTCGACGGCATCCTGTGCGAGATGAACTGCGGCACCAAGATCCCGCACGCGCGGGTGATGAAGTCGCTGCAGCTCTTGTGCGAAAAGGTGATGCCGCGGTTCAACTAGTCGCAACAGCTAGTCGTCGGCCGCCGCCATCGCCGCTTGCCTGCGCGGAACACGGACCAGCAGCAATAGCGGCAACGACACGAGGATGACGATCAGCATCAGCGCAAAATCGTCGTTATAGGCGATCATCGCCGCCTGGCGGGTGACCTCCTGATTGAGTGCGGCAATCCCCGAGGGGCTGGTGAGGCTGTAGGGCGCGGCGAGGTAGGGCGCCTGCGCCAGCGGGTTATCCGGGCGCAGCCATTCGATGAGGCGCGAATGCACGACCTGGGTGTTCTGCGAAAGCTGGGTTTCGAGGATGGCGATGCCGATGCTGCCGCCGAGCATGCGCATCAGCGCCCGGATCGCGGTCCCCTGGGTCATGATGTGGTGCGGCAGACCCGATAGCGCGAGGAGGTTGAGCGGCACAAAGGTGCAGCCAAGCCCAAAACCCTGGGCAAATCCGGCGAAGAGGATCGGTCCCGACCCCATCAAGAGCGAAAATCCGGTCATCTGCCACAGCGAGGCCGCGGTCAAGAGGAACCCGATGAGGATGAACAGCCGGTTGTCGACCCGGTTGATCATCCGGGCGACGAGAAACATCGCGAGCATCGTGCCGAACCCGCGCGGCGCCATCATCCAGCCGGCGTCAAACACCGGGTAATTCATCAAGACCTGCATCATCGACGGCATCAGCGCCAGAGTGCCGCTGAGGATCATGCCGACCCCGAACATCAAGAGGCTGCCGGCAACAAAATTCGGATTCTTCAGTAATTCACGATTGAGAAATGAGCGTTCGCCCGCCGTCAATGTGTGCACGACCAATAAATAGAAGCACAACACCGAGATCGTTGCCTCGATCCAGATTTCGGTCGAGTGGAACCAGTCCTTGATCTGGCCGCGGTCGAGCATCAATTGCATCGATCCGACCGCGATGCTCAGCATCGCAAAGCCGAACATGTCGAACTGATCGCCTCGCATCATCCGGGACTGGCGGATGAACAGGAAGACGCCGAGCGCGCATAATGCCCCGACCGGCAGGTTGATGTAAAAGCACCAGCGCCAGTCGAGGTTTTCGGTCAGCCAGCCGCCCAGGGTCGGCCCGATGATCGGCCCCATCATCGCCCCGGTGCTGAAGATCGCCATCGCATAGCCGTGCCGCTCGCGCGGATAGATCGTAAAGAGGGTGGCCTGCCCGAGCGGCACCAGTCCCGCGCTGCAGACGCCTTGCAGAACGCGGTAGATCACGAGTTGGTCGAGGCTCGTCGCGGCGCCGCACAGGGCCGAGGCGAAGGTGAAGCCGATGACCGAGGCGAGAAAGATGTATTTGACGCCAAATCGGCCGGCGAGCCAGCCGGTCAGCGGCATCATGATCGCCGAGGAAACGATGTACGAGGTCAGTATCCACGAGATCTGGTCTTGGGAGGCTGACATGCTGCCCTGGATGTGCGGCAGGCAGACATTGACGATCGTCGTATCAAGTCCCTGCATGACGCAGGCGACGATGACCGTCGCGGTGATCGCCCCCCGATTGGCGACTACCGGGGCAACCGGTGGGGCGCTCTCTCCCCTCACCGCTCGCGCCTGGGCGGCGATCGCCGTTCCGTCGACATCATCGGATCAATATTGCACCTCAAGCCCGGAGCTTCCACGGCAAGGATTGTCCAAAAACCTGATGGCGGGCTGCCAAGGGCTCAAACCCGCAGGTACTTGTTGAACCAATCGAGCGTGCGCTGCCAGGCTTCCGTGGCGGCGGCTTTGTCGTAGCGCGGGGTCGTGTCGTTGTGGAAGCCGTGATTGGCGCCCTGGTAGATGTGACCCTCGTGCGGCACCTTCGCCTCGGTGAGGGCGGCATCGAAGGCTGGCCATCCGGCGGTGATCCGCGTGTCCTGTTCGCCGTATTGCGCGTTGATCGGCGCCTTGATCTTCTCCGCATCGGCGGCGCTCGGCTGCATTCCGTAAAACGGCACCCCGGCGCCCAGATCCGTGCCCATCCGCACGGCCAGCTGATTGACGACGCCGCCGCCGAAGCAGAAGCCGACGGCGCCGAGCTTGCCGGTGCCGTCAGAGCGCGAGCGAAGCCAATTGGCCGCGGCGACGAAATCTTCCGCCATCCGGGCGCGGTCGAGCTGTTGGAAGAGCGCCAGGCCCTTCTCATCGTCGCCCGGATAGCCGCCGAGCGAGGTCAGCCCGTCCGGCGCGAAGGCGATAAAATCGGCGAGCGCGAGGCGCCGCGCGACATCTTCGATGTAGGGGTTGAGCCCGCGGTTTTCGTGGATGACCAGGACCACCGGGAGCGTTGCGGCACTCGCCGGCCGCACAAGGTAGCCCTTGATGCTGCCGTTGCCCTGCGGCGAGGGTACGGTGGCGGGCTCCGCCTTGATCCGCTTGTCGTCGGGCGGGACCTGGATGGCCCAAGCATAGTTCGGCTTCAGCATCCGCAAGAGCGCCGCCGCGGTCACCCCGCCGGCGGCAAATTTCCGGGCGCCATCGAGGAACCCGCGGCGGCTGACCCTGCCATGGACATAGCCGTCGAACAGGTCGAGCAGCCCCTGCGGGAAATCGGATGCTTGCTTGCGTTCGATAGGTGGCTTGCGTTCCACTTGCGTGCCCCTCATGCGGCCGAATGCGGATTGCCTCGGCCCGAGGCGGAGAATATCACCAAGCAGCGGCGTGGCACGGCGCCGAATCGGTCTGGGATGGCCGCGTTCGAATGGGATGCCTAACTGGTTTCCACACGGTGGGGGCACTGATGGCCGAACAACAAATCCGGTTCGACGACGGCGCCGCCTATGAGCGGATGATGGGAATGTGGAGCCGTCTCGCGGGCGAGGTCTTCATCGATTGGCTGATGCCGCGCTCGGGGCTGCGATGGATCGACGTCGGCTGCGGTACCGGCGCCTTCACCGAGCTTTTGGTCGAGCGCTGTGCGCCCGCAGAGGTTCAGGGGATCGATCCGTCCGAAGCGCAGCTCGTCTTTGCCCGCACCCGGCCCGCGTCGCGCGTGGCGCAGTTTCGCCAGGGCAACGCCATGGCGCTCCCTTTCCCCGACGACAGGTTCGATGCGGCAACGATGGCGCTGGTGATCTTCTTCGTGCCCGATCCGGCCAAAGCCGTCGCCGAGATGGCGCGGGTGGTCGGACCGGGCGGCATTGTCGCAACCTATGCGTGGGACATGCTGGGCGGCGGATTTCCCGCGGAGGCGATCCGAGCCGAGATGCGCGCGATGGGCGTGACGCCCCTCAACCCGCCGAGCGCCGGCGCTTCGCGGATCGACGCCCTGCGCGAGTTGTGGACCGGCGCCGGCCTCGACGCGGTCGAAACGCGGGAGATCACCGTGCAGCGGAATTTCACCGATTTCGACGAGTTCTGGACGATCAACCTGATGTCGCCAAATACCGGGCCGATCGTCGCCGCCATGGCGCCCGGCGATGCCGAGCGGCTCAAAGCGGGGGTGCAGGCGCGCTTGCCGGCAGACGCCGCCGGGCATATCACCTGCGCCGGCCGCGCCAATGCGGTGAAGGGGCGCGTGCCAATCTGACCGCGCGTGACGACCCGGTGCGAGGCCCGATGCGCAACCCCGACTTCTTCCATCCCGATTTCGTGCCGGAGCCCTATTGGTGGGAGGCATACCGGCCGGTCGCGGGC
>Ga0210394_10004440_pt1 | contig 16411 bp, 18 predicted proteins | sample IncBWC12MmetaG_FD_160121 | JGI IMG/M metagenome (GOLD analysis project Ga0210394, IMG submission 160121) | Forest soil microbial communities from Barre Woods Harvard Forest LTER site, Petersham, Massachusetts, United States - Inc-BW-C-12-M | ecosystem: Environmental > Terrestrial > Soil >... | reverse complement strand
TCCGGCACGTCAATTGTAATCGTATCTCCTGCCGCAACATGATAAGCGGGGTCGCGAACGGGGGCGCCTTTGACTTCGACCCGGCCCGCGAGGATCAGGGCTTTCAGCCGCGACCGCGACAGCTCGGCCAGGCGAGCGGCGAGCACGCGGTCGAGCCGGGGCGATGCCTCGCTGCCCTCGACGATGACTTCCAGCCGCTGATTGTTACTCAAAATGACCGTTACTCAAAATTGGTTCCAAAGAAGAACTCGATGACCGACACCGTTGCGAGCGAACCGACCCCCGAACAGGCCGCGCTCTTCGCGCGGGTGCGGCGCATGATGCTGATGGCGGGTCTCACCACGGCCATTGCGATTTCGGCCGTGCTGATCGCCATCGGCTACCGTCTTTTCCGCTCCGAGGGAAGCGCCAACCCGGCCGAGATCACCGCCGTCTTGCCGAAGGGGGCGAAGATCGTCTCGACGGGAGTGGCCGGCGACCGGCTGATGGTGACACTCGACGTGGGCGGGGTGACCGAAATCCGTACCTTTGACGCGCATACGCTGAAGGCCACGGGGCGCTTAAGGTTTGTGAACGAGCCATAGTAGTTGTTCGTCATGGCCGGGCATAGCCGTTCGAAGAACGGCGTCGCTTCCGCTTGCCTATGTCCCGGCCATCCACGTCTTTGCCACACCAAGGCAAGAAAGACGTGGATGCCCGGCATGGCAGCCGGGCATGACGGTGGTTACAAAAGCCGCGAACCAAAAAGGCCAAACTCGCTTGCGGGGCGGGGAATTCAACGCTATTCCCTTGGTCCCAGGCTCCCATCGTCTAGCGGTTAGGACGCGGCCCTCTCAAGGCTGAAACAGGGGTTCGATTCCCCTTGGGAGCGCCAGGGTCCCAGCTTTCACTTTGATTTTCTTTTGCTTTTCGCTGGCTTTCCCAAACCGGCTGTAGTGGCTTGGGCACGCCAGTGCCGTTCGAACATCCGCAATCACCCGCCGGCCTTGTTCAACGAATCCTTCGAGGTGTCCGCTATCGGAATGTTCGCGTGAATGTCGAATGTGCGCGCTCCCACATCCGGCGGCATCGGCTCCAGCCACGGCGCCGCCATCAAGGTTTCACGGGCATCGGATAGACCCCGCTCCCAGCGTGTCTCCATTGTCGGGCGGTCGAACTCGTAGTCCTTTGACTGTCCTAGCGCCTGCTCGGGACGGTAAATCAGTTCGACAATGTCCATTGTGGTCACGCAGCGGAATTGATCGAGCAAGGCGGTTTCCGGGCCGTTTCTCAAATCGTCGGGCAGTTTCTCCCAAAGCGCATTGATGCTGTGGCGCAGATCGTGCTCCCGCCGCAATCTGTCCGTTACAGCCCGCGTTCGGCTGGAATAGCGGATGTCCTTGTCACGCTCGCCCACGTCGTTCAAATTCTTGGGCAGGGCGCCGCGGGCCGGGAAAAGGTCCACCTGGAAAATAAGATGGCTGCGGCGCGGGTAGTACTCGATCACGTGTTGCAGCGGCGTATTGGATACCAGTCCGCCGTCCCAATAGTGCTCGCCGTCGATTTCCACGGAAGGAAAGCCCGGCGGTAGCGCGCCGCTCGCAAGGACGTGCTCCGGCCTGATCGCGATCTCCGCATTGTCGAAGTAGACAAAATTACCCGTCCTGACGTTTACGGCTCCGACGCTGAAGCGAATTTCCCTGGAATTGATGCGGTCGAAATCCACAAGCCGCTCCAATGTGGATTTGAGCGAGCTCGTGTCGTAGTAGCTCGTCGGCGTGCTGCCGAACCACCAGTCGGCTGGCTTTCGCGGAGCGAAGAAGTTTGTCTGGCCGAAAAGCAGCGTGTGCATCGCGCTAATCTGCTTTGCAAGGTCGAAGGGCAGACTTGCGCCGTTGAGCAGATTTGCGCCGTTGAAGAGGCCGGAAATCGGTGCGACGCATCTTGTGGGCGTAATCGCGCGCCAGAACTCGCGCAGTTTTTCGACGCGTGTTTCAGCTGAATTGCCGGCGATCAAAGCGGCATTGATTGCGCCGATAGAGATCCCGGCCACCCAGTGAGGCTTGTAGTCCGACGAGGCAAGCGCCTCGTAAACGCCGGCTTGATAGCTTCCGAGGGCGCCCCCGCCTTGCAGAACGAGCGCAACCTTCTTCGTGTACGATTCGGGCCGCAAGGCAGCTTGGCTCATTTTCATGTCCTCTGTTTTTTGATCGGCAGAATGCTCGAGGGCTCGCCCAAGCGAATTCGCTTTCGAGACCTAACGAAATTCGAGCTAGTCATCAATCTGGACGCCGCCAAGGCGCCAGGCCTCAGCGATACCGGAATCGTGCCTGCTGTGCTGCCGCGCCGGCCAGGTGAATCGAAAGTTTGCGCGCCGCGGCGTGCGGTTGATGTCTCCTCGCTGACCGATAACGCCCGTTTGATATTTCTAACACGCATTTTAGTGGGGATGGTGAAAGGCGCCTTTACGTCAGCCCTGAAAAGGAGATCGGTCATGACGAAATTCGGATTGATCGGAGCGGCTGTACTTTCGCTTGTACTGGCGAGCCCCACGATGGCAATGCACCGTCATCATCACCACCATTACTTTCACGCTCACGGAGTCTACAACGACTTCGCCCGCAGAAACACATTTAACTAATCGCTTCGCAGCGGAGCCTTGCGGGCGATCGCGGAACGCGAAGAAAACCGTCATTTCGTTGAAAAGCGATCAGCGAAGACGGCAGGCCGGGCCCGCCGCCGGCGTCCTGATTTGCACGACGGGGGCGAAGCAATGCGCTGGTCTCGGGGATGCCAAAAGCTCGCGCCATCCTACGCCTCAATTCTTCCGTATCGCAGGACAGTCTGTGTCGATTTCTCCGCCTTATCCGCACGGTGCTCGGACCTAAATCACACAGCAGCAACCGCACCGAAGGAGACGCAATTTTCCGATTGAAGTGTGTCAACAGGTTGCGAGCTGCAGGCGCATTCGCGCTTACGTCAAGGAATGGAGAAAGACAAATGACCAACGTGAAAGCACTCAGTGCTGCGATAATTCTTTCCGTCGCCATTGGCACGCCGGTGTTCGCCAAAGAACATGGCCGCGCCTATGATCGGTATCGTGGAGCCTACAATCAGTTGAGCGGGCCCTCCTATGCCATCCCGGCCACGCGGGCGGGTCGGAACAGCGAAAACTTTGGCTTCAGTGGAAGGGACTCGTCTCCGATGGGCGGTACGTGGCTCCATCCCAGCGACCTCAACCCCCCCGGAAACTAGCCAGAACCACCAGGACATGGAACACATCCAAGGATGTGTTCCATGCGTCTCTTGATCGGGGCCTGGGAGTCGTCATGCATGTGCGTCACGCCGCGTAATGAAACCCGGCCTGCTGCAGCTCCGCAATCGTCGCCGCAACGCCGGGCGTAAGCACCACGCCATCGATGAGATGGTTGGTTAACTCGGCGGCCATCGCCTCGTGAGATAGATGATCCGGGTTGCTCCCCGCTTCGATAAGCTTGGAAGCCACTTCCCAGATCGCGTTATGGCAAGCCAGAAAGACAACGCCGCGCTCCTGCAAGGCGGCGATTATGTTGCCGGCTCGCCCGAACAGGCTCTTCGGATTCTCGCTTTCAGCGAAACCGGCGGGAGCGACCTTAGGCACGATCAGCGTATTGGCCGCGAACCTGGTGCCCGTGAGGACGCTGAGTTCGTACTTGTCCCAGATTGACTGATCGAACAGCGCGAGATGGGCCGTACCGTGGGTGGCGGAGACCGCAAGAAAATCCGCGTGCCCGAATGAGAAGATCTGCGCGTTCAGCGAATTGCGCATCAGGTTGAGCCATGGACCTGTGATCTCGGTGTTGTTCCAAACCTGCTTGCGATTGCCATCATAGGCGAGGATTTGGTTGAGCGCTTCATCGTCCCAGAAATCAGAATGCTCAAGAACCATCGGGACGGTCTTGAAGTCACGTCGTCGAGGTGCGCGACGCAGCTGCTCCATCAGATCGGGAAGCTTCCGCGCACCGGGCGCGATAATTGGCTCGTTCGCGGCCGCCCGCGAGCGACTTGAGGCCAACGCGCCGGCGCCCACGATCAATGATCCAAAGCCGAAAAGAGCGGAGCGCCGCGAACCATCAATCGTCATTTATTTTCTCCCAGGCAACGTGCGGGTAGCGAACGAATGTCAGCCTCGAATGCGTCGCCATGCAATGGCGTGAAATACCCCGTCCCGGCGGATCAGGGCATGAAACAGCGCGGCGGCGACGTGCAGCAGGATTGTTGCAAAGAACATGTACGCCAGCACGATATGTGCCGTTCGCAACGCCGCGTATAGCTGATCGTCTTGGGGGAGGATTCTCGGCAGATGGAAGGAGCCAAAGAGCACGATCGGATAGCCGCCCGCGGAAAGCATACCCCAGCCGATCAGCGGCATGGCGATCAGCAGCGCATAAAGCACGGCGTGCGAGAGTTTGGCTGCGACTGCCTGTATTGACGGCAAATCGCCCGGCAGCGGCGGGGCTCCTCGCTTCCAACGCACACCGAGACGCAACAAGGCCAGAACAAGAATTGCGATCCCGAGCGGCTTGTGGATTGCGATCAAGGTCAGGAAGCGCGGCTTCAGCGTAGAGACCATCGTGACGCCGATGAAGAGCATGGCGAGCACCATGATCGCCAGCAGCCAGTGCAGGGCGCGCTGCAAGGGCGAGAACGAGTCTCGGTCGACCGTCATCGGCGCTCTCCCGCGTGTGACGCCGCGCGTGGATAGTTCGCAGATTCCGCCGTTCGGAGGTCGAACGACCTGGCATAGGCCGCCGACCGTGCGGGGAGCAGCGGATCATCGGAAACCGCGATGCCCAGAGGCAGAATCGTCGGATCGTAGTTGATGTCGCGACAAGGCCCATCGGCCTCCGCCTCGGCATTTTCCACGATGAGCGTCCCGGCATCGACCTCCTGGCGGCGCGATGGCCAGGCTTTCGTCGCATCGTTTGAGGGATCTTCAGCCGCCGCGATGGTTACTATCAGGTGCCATGTCAGAGGGCCCTGCGCGAGACGAGCGTTCAGGTCGTGTTCGAGGAAGTTCGGCCCCATCTTCGCCAGGGCATCATGCGCAACGGATGTCGGCGGAATGGTCGCTTTCATCGACCAGCGGACGAGATGGTTGTTGCCGTCGGCGTCAATAAAGCGGAAGGCGTTGAGGCTGTTGTAGTCCTGATCGGCCCAGCTGGCGGTCCAGTCCGCAGTCTGGGCCCATTGGGCGAATGGCGCCGATTGAGGATGGGTCGCGAAGAAGCGCTTGGCGGCCGCAGGGTCGGGTTTGCCGGTTGCCGGATCGACATCCTGGGCTCGCGTCAACTCGTAGAAGTCGCGCGGATTGGAAACGACGAACACGGGTGAGTTGTTCATCCCGCTGCGCCACTCCTGGCCGTCGGGTGTGCTGATCCGAATCGCCATGCTCTTGACGCGGCCGGTCAAATCGAGCGCATCCGGATTACCGACGGCGATGGCGAGGCGGCCAACAACAGCGTAGCGGCCCGCGGCGAACATCGGCGCGACCGAAAAACGGGATATGGCCCCGTTGGCGTTGAAGGTGCCGGTAAAGCAGACTCCCTTGGAGTGGTTACGCCGATGGCCGAGCGGGTTTCCACCGCGATCGCTCAGGGCTGCGACCATCCGCGCCGGCGTAAGGCGTTGCGGCGTCAACCAACCGCCGGCGTAGGCGAATGCGAGCGCACCAGCGAATATGACCCCGCCGATCAGGAAGAAGCGGAGCAAGACAGCGGATGACGAAAGCGGGATCTGGCGGGTGGCGGATTGTTGTTCGGACATTTGCAGATCGCTCTTTGCCCAGATGTGAACTGCGCCGCAGCAAGCTCGTCCGTGAGTTCCGTTACAGGCGGCCGACCATCTGGTGATGGCCGGCCGCGCCCAAGTCGATTGCGAGGGAGGGGGACACCGACTCGGGAATTCAATTTTGCGCTCGTACCGTCGCCGCCGGAGACACAATGACTTAGGCGACGTATCTACCGAAATTCATCGGCTGCTCGGTATTTGAACTTGGTGGTCATATTTTTCATCGCAACAGTCGTTTGTCCGGCTACCTCATAGGTTGTGCGAGAACATACCTTGGTATGTTTCGCTACCGCCGACCGACCGATGCGAGAGGTAAGACGGTGAGGCCGCGGGCTGCATCAGCCATCTGCGATCGTTTTCGCGGCGAGCCGTGAGGCGTCCAGCGCACTTCTTCGAACAAATGGTATTTTGCCACGCGTAGTATCGCACGAGACCAAACCTCCCGCTGCACACCGCGCAACGGCCGAAATCGCGAAGCTGGAAGTTGTTGGGCATCTTTGCCTCCTCTGACTATCGCCTGCGGCTTGTTATCGCCTTGGTCGAAGTCGCCGGCACGTCCCGGAGCGCAATTCCTCGATGGGTTTGTTCCGAATGCCGCGGCTTCAGACTGTATGCAGTGAGCTTAAGCGCCGTCAGCCTGTGTCTCAATTACACGGAGGTGTTGCTCCCGCAGCCATAGGGATCAGGAGACTATCCCTTGGTTTCGCGGTTGGTTTTGGTTGTCGGTCATCTTGGATCTGGGGCGGCTTCGTCAATCAAACGGTCAGGCCCGCGAGCGTCATCAGTCCCCGAAACAGGCCGGCTACGACACCCAGCGCCAGAACGCTCGCAGCCCAGATGAGGAACAGCCAGCCGACCCTGCGAAGCTGCATCCGCAATGTTGTATGCGCCGACATCAGTGATAGTTCTCGCCGGCCTTAACCTTCCCGCGGAAAACGTAGTATGACATCGCGGTGTAGCCGAGAATGAAGGGTATGACGAAGAGGGCGCCGACCAGGGTGAAACCCATGCTTTGCGGAGGCGCGGCCGCCTCGCGGATCGAGATCGCCGGGGGAATGATGTTCGGCCAGAGACTGATCGCCAGCCCAGTGTAACCCAGGAACAGGAGGAACAGCGCGAGGCCGAACGGTGCAGCGTGGGTTTCCTTTTTGATGACATGCTGAATGGCAATCGTCGTGATCACCACGAGTACCGGCACGGGCGAAAACAAGATGATGTTGGGAAATGAAAACCATCGGGCGGCAATGCCCGGATGCTCGGCCGGCGTCCACAGGCTCACCACCGCAATCGCGGCCAGCACGGCAAACGTTATCGGACGGGCCATCGATTTGAAGCGATGCTGCAGCGTACCCTCGGTCTTCATGATCAGCCAGGTACTGCCCAAGAGCGCATAGGCCATGATGAGGCCAACACCCGTAAAGAGACTGAAAGGCGTCAGCCAATCGAAGCTGCCGCCGCTGTAAGTGGTGCCCGACAAACTGAAGCCGTTGATGAAAGCTCCCAGCGCGACGCCTTGAGAAAATGCCGCCAAGTAGGAGCCTGAGGCAAAAGCCTTGTCCCAGAGCGGCCTGTGTGCCTCGTCCGCCTTGAAGCGGAATTCAAAAGCGACGCCGCGCAGGATCAATCCCACCAGCATGAGGAACAAGGGGAGATAGAGGGCGCTCAGCAGGACCGAATACGCCAGCGGGAAGGCGCCCATCAGCGCGGCTGCACCGAGCACCAGCCAGGTCTCGTTGCCGTCCCAGACCGGCGCCACCGTGTTCACCATCGTATCCCGATCAATCCGATCGCGGATAAACGGAAACAGAATGCCGATCCCCAGATCGAAACCATCCATGACGACATACATCATCAGGCCGAACGCAATGATCAGGGCCCAGATGAGAGGAAGGTCGATTCCCATCGCTATCTCCTATCGCTCGCGGCCGTAATCGTAGCGTCGAGGTGGTCGGGGACCGCAGAAAGCGGGCGCGCCGGCCGCCCGCTTTCCGGACTTGGCTCGGGCAAATGTCCGGGACCCTTTGCGACCAGTTTCAGCATGTAGCGTATGCCGGTTCCGAAAACGGCCGTATACAGGATAACGAAGAGGATCAGCGTCACCGATAACGCGAGGGCTGAGTGGTTGGAAACCGCATCCTTGGTCCGCATCACGCCATAGACGACCCAAGGCTGGCGCCCGATCTCCGTTGTCATCCAGCCGGCCAGGATTGCGATCAGGCCCGCCGGTCCCATGAGCAGCGCGAAGCGCAGAAAGTTTTTGGATTCGAATAGCACCTTGTGCCATCTCGCCCAGGCACTCCAAAGCCCGAGCAGCACCATCAGGAAGCCCAGTCCCACCATGACGCGAAAAGTCCAGAACACGATCGTCGAATTTGGCCGATCCTCCGGCGCAAAATCCTTCAATCCCGCAATCTGGCCGTTCCAGCTGTGCGTCAGGATCAGACTACCGACATGCGGCACCTCGACGGCATAGCGCGTGGTCTCGGCGGCCATATCGGGCCAGCCGAACAGGATCAGCGGCACATTCCCGCCAGGCTCATTCTCCCAGTGGCCTTCGATGGCGGCGATCTTCGCGGGTTGATGCTCGCGCGTCACGATCCCGTGGGCATCGCCAAGGGCGATTTGTACCGGGGCAACGATCAAGACAAGCCACATGGCCATCGACAGCATCGTGCGCACGGCTGGCGTGTCGTGACGCTTGAGCAGATGCCACGCGCCGGAGGCCCCGACAAATAGCGCGGTGGCGAGATAGGCGGCCACCGTCATATGTGCAAGACGATAAGGAAACGAAGGGTTGAAGATCACCTTCAGCCAGTCGACGGGTACCACGCGCCCATCGATGACTTCGAAGCCTTGCGGTGTCTGCATCCAGCTATTGGAGGCAAGGATCCATGTCGCCGAAATGAGTGTCCCGGCCGCGACCATCATCGTGGAAAAGAAGTGCAGGCCTGGTCCGACCTTCTTCCATCCGAAGAGCATGACGCCCAGGAAACCCGCCTCGAGAAAGAAGGCGGTCAACACCTCGTAGCTCAGCAGTGGTCCGGTGATGCTTCCTGCGAATGCCGAATAGTGGCTCCAGTTGGTGCCGAACTGATAGGCCATCACCAGGCCGGACACGACGCCCATGGCAAAGGTCACGGCAAAAATCTGTAGCCAGAAATGATAGAGTTCGAGGTAGACAGCGTCCTTTTTCCAGAGCCACAAGCCTTCCAGCACCGTCAGATAGCTTGCAAGCCCGATCGAGGTCGCCGGGAAAATAATGTGGAATGCGATCGTGAATCCGAATTGAATTCGCGCAAGCTCCAATGCTGTAAGGCCGAACATAAATCCTCACCTTTTGTGTAGCGATGTTCCGGATGATCTCACGCGGCCTTCTGCGCGATCGGCCAGCCGAGCTTCGCACGGACGGCGAGCAAGGCATCGACCAGATGCGTCATGTGTTCATCGGTATGGAAGGGCGACGGCGTGATACGCAGCCTTTCCTGACCCCGCGCCACGGTCGGATAGTTGATCGGCTGGATGTAAATGCCGTGCTCGGAGAGAAGCAGATCGCTGGTAAGCCGGCACTGATGCGCATCGCCGATGATCAGGGGCAGGATGTGGCTCGGACTGTCGAGAACCGGCATCTGGGCCGTCCGCAGCATCGTTTTGAGCTTTTGAACGTTGCGCTGTTGCTGGATCCGTCGCCCCGGATCTTTCTTGAGGTGCCGTACGGCAGCCAGTGCGCCGGCGGCGAGGTGAGGAGAGAGGGAGGTCGTGAAGATGAAGCTATCGGCAAAGCTGCGAATGACGTCGGTAAAGAGAGCAGGGCCGGCCACATAGCCGCCCATGACCCCAAAGGCCTTGGCAAGCGTTCCCTCGATCAAAGTCACGCGATGGGCCACGCCATCGCGTGCGGCAATGCCGCCGCCACGCGGGCCGTACAGGCCGACCGCGTGGACCTCGTCGAGGTAGGTGATTGCACCATATTTTTCCGCAACATCGCAGATCGCCGCGATTGGCGCGATGTCACCGTCCATGCTGTAGACGCTTTCGAATGCCACGATCTTCGGACAGCCTGGATCCACCGAACCCATCAGCTCGTCGAGATGAGAGACATCGTTGTGTCGAAAGACGAAGCGGTGTGCCCCGGAGCGGCGGATGCCTTCGATCATCGAATTGTGATTGAGCGCGTCGGAAAAGATCGCGCAACCCGGCAGCAGGCGCCCGAGCGTGCCGAGCGCGGCGAGGTTCGATATCCAGCCGGATGTGAAAATCAGGGCGGCTTCCTTGCTGTGCAGGTCGGCAAGCTCGGTCTCGAGCTGTACATGCGCCAGATTGGTGCCCGAGATATTTCGGGTGCCGCCGGTGCCGGCGCCCGAGCGATCGAGGGTGCGGTGCGCCGCTTCCAGCACGTCAGGGTGCTGGCCCATCCCGAGATAGTCGTTGCTGCACCAGACCGTTACGCGACGGCTTGAACCATCAGGGTGGTGCCATAAGGCTATCGGGAATTCTCCAGCGATCCGCTCGAGCTGAATGAAGGTGCGGTAGCGCCCGTCGAGCTTCATCTCAGCTATGAGCTGCTCAAACTCGCCGCTGAAATCGAATGTTGCCGTCATATCCTCTTCCCTGCCTTCCCACGTCAAACTCGCAGTTGATATCTGGCCACTAGGTTCGGCTGACAACGCGTGAAAACTGCTGGTTCGCCAGGCGATCGGGCGAATCCGAAATAGGGCGGCTTGCGCATCAGTAAGTGGCTGCAAGCCGAGAAACCTTTTCGATCCCGCCTCACGGAATCCGGTCGGTTGAATTTGAAAATGCGCCGCCGCGCAACGAACTACCTCAGGGGTATTCACGAACCAGCCAAACAGGAGACCGTAGTGCCGATCAGCAAGCCCAAGACATCCGGAAACGAAACGAAGCTTCACCGAGCGCTTTTCGGGAGTTCGACAAAAGTAGCCGCATTTTCAAGCGCAGCGGTGGTGGCACTGCTGCTCGCCGTTGGCTCCAATCTTTCGTGGGCAGAGGCCGCCGGTTCGCCTGCGACGTCCGCTTCTGCAAAGTTGAGCCCTGAGGACTACAACTTCGTGGCCCAGGCCAACCTCGGCGCTCCCTTTCAAATCGATTCGGGCCGCGTCACCGAGAAGGGAGCCACGACGGCGAACATTCGCAACTACGCCCACCTGATGGTGGTCACCCACATTCCCGTTGTCGACGCGCTGAACGAGATCCTTCAACGCAAGAACATCGAGGCGCCGCCGAATACACTTTTGCGCGGCGCATATCGAACCATGGTCTCATCGCTCAAGTCAGAACATGGGGCCGCGCTCGACCGCGACTACGTCGAGGGCCAGGTAGACTATCAAAAGGGCAACGAGGCGCTGTTCCGGAACGAGATCGAGAACGGCTCCGATCCCGATCTCAAGGACTTTGCGCGGAAGACCTTGCCAAAGATCGTGGACCATCTTGATCGGGCGTTGAAGCTCGCCGCAGAAAAGACCGCGGCGAGGTGACACTGGTACGGCCGCGGCGGTCGCCCGACAGTTCCAGTATCTAACAAAAATCCAGCGCAAAAAGGGCGGCTCGCGGCCGCCCTTTTTCGTAACTCGATCGCACGCGACCTTTGTGAGCAATCAGCTCACCGGCAGTCGTTGCGGCTATCCCACGCCCCGAGAGCACGCCAGGCAGACCAGGTCTGGTAATCGGTCTGCGGGTTGTAGGGGTTTCCAGGTTCCGTGCTGCACCAGCCAGCCGTGTCGTTGGCCGAGCCATAGGCATTGCGAAACGTATCGCTTGAAGCGGCGGGCGCTTGGCGAACGTGGCGCGCGAATGCCGGAGTTATTTGGGCTACTGAGCCTGCAATCAGCAAAACGCCGAGGGCGGTCATGATCGTCTTCTTCATCCTTTGTCTCCGTTGATGGGTTGCGCGGCGAGCGAAAAAGGCTCCGCTCGATGCGCGTTGTTGAGATGGACGATCTGTAGTTAGGCAGCGGCTCGCGGCGATCAATTAAACAAAGTGTCACACATCGCGGCTTTGGAGGAAGCGTGTGATGTCGCGCGCAATCAGCCGTCTCTCGGTCGCTGCCGTGCCTTTCAACAAAAAGAGTGTGATCGCTGATCCGTGAGTTTTCGAGGAGGCTGTCGGCTGAATCTGAAGTTAGTTTCATAACCCTCAATTTAATAGCGCCGGGATCAAATTCCTTATCTCTTTGAGGTGCGCTTACAGCTCGAATTGAAAAATCAAAATCTTGCAGGTCGGAGCGATTGACATGGGTATCGAAGGACAATTCCGGGAGATCACGACTCGAACCGGGCGCCAGCCGGCGCTTACCGGTGGCGTACGCGGCAAGGACTATTTGTCGGACATTCGCCGTTTCCCGGTTCTCGAAAGGGACCAGGAGTACGCACTCGCCAAGCGCTGGCGCGAGCACGGTGACCATGAAGCCGCCGATCAGCTCGTTACAAGCCATCTGCGGCTCGCCGCCAAAATAGCGATGGGTTACCGCGGCTATGGTCTTCCGATGGTGGAGATCGTCTCCGAAGGGAATATCGGTTTGATGCAGGCGTTGAACCGCTTTGAACCGGAAAGGGGCGTTCGTTTCTCGACCTATGCGATGTGGTGGATCAAAGCCGCCATCCAGGAATACATTCTGCGTTCCTGGTCGCTGGTGAAGATTGGCACAACCGCAGCCCAGCGAAAGCTTTTTTTCAAACTGCGTTCGGCCAAGAACAGGATTGCCGCGTTCGAAAGCGGCGATCTGCATCCCGATCACGTCGCCTCGATAGCGAAGGACCTCGACGTCGCGGACCAGGAGGTGGTCGATATGAATCGCCGCCTTGTGGGAGACAGGTCGATCAACGTGCCGCTTCACGAGGATGGCGAGACCGGCGAATGGCAGGACCGGCTAATCGACGAATCGCCGTCGCCGGAGGCTATTGTCGTTGAGCAGGACGAGAAGGAACGGCGGCTTGGCGCACTGACAGCCGCGATCGAGGTGCTGAATGGGCGTGAGCGCCTTATCTTCGAAGCCCGACATCTCGCCGACGAGCCACAAACGCTTGAGGAACTGGCGGAAAAATTCAACGTATCGCGCGAGCGCATTCGGCAAATTGAAGTGCGCGCGTTCGAGAAGGTGAGAAAGGCGACGAGAAGTTTTGCCGCAAAGACCTCGGCGGTGATGATAGCGACCTAAATCAGACTTATCGAACAAGCGCCGACGGCGGAGCCAGGCGGTCTCGGCGGCAGAATTCGTAAACGCCGTCCGACAGAGGTTTCCGCCCTGTAACGTCCGGCCTCACTTCGCTAGCGGTTGCTGCAACGGGGCGAGGCCGGCTTCCTCGGCGGCGATCTGCCCGAGGACGGACCAGTCGAGATCGCCGTAACCACGCGCGATCGCCGTGATCAGCCTGTCCCGCACGACGCCTACCGATGGCATCGGAGATCCGGCGTTCTCCGCTTCGGCGAGCGCCAGGCGGACGTCCTTGAGGACGAGAGGCAGCATAAAGCCGGGCGCGTAAGTCTGCCGGACAATCTTGTCGCCGTAGATCCTGTGTGCTCTTCCGCCGAACATCGTGCTCGTCATGATCTCTAGGAACGGTTGCGGGTCCAGTCCACGCTTTCGCAATACCGCGATTGTCTCCGCCAGCATCTCAAGCGTGGTCGCGGTCATCATGTTGCCGAGCAGCTTGATCAGGTTCGCTTCCCGCTGATCGGCTCCGACCACGAACGTCCGCTGCCCGAGACAGTCAAAGATCGGCTGGCAACGTACCACGTCGGCTGCAGCGCCGGCCGCGACGATGAACAACTGCCGCGCCTTGGCGGCGTCGGGGTTACCGAAGACCGGCGCGGCGACGTAGCCTTGGCCGTGCCGTGTATGCTCGAGCGATAGCTGCGCGGCGCAAGCCGTGCTGATCGTGCTCATGGACAGATGGATGGCGCCGGGCATCAGGCCGGCGGCAAGACCGGCGAGATGATCGTCCTTGCTGCCCATGACCACCTGGCGCAACGCGTCGTCGTCGGGCAGCATGCTGATGACGAGCTGACAATCGAGCAAGTCGCCCATATCTGTCGTGGCGGAGATACCGAGAGGCTTCAGCTGTTCAATCTGTTCTTTGCGGCGAACATAGGCGATCACGGGCCGCCTCGCGGCCACGAGGTTTGCGGCCATCGCCGCGCCCATGCGGCCAAGCCCTATGAAACCTATTTCCCCCATGATGGATGGGAGAATGGATGGGGAGTCTGTTTGAGGCTCGCCGGCCGAGCTGGATTGAGAAGAGGACACGTCGTCCCGCTTGCTTGATTCGGAATTGGACATAACGACACCTGATTTGATCGAGCAGGGCTTTTCCTGCTCTCGTTTGCAACGAACATATTTGCAAATGTAGTGAGGCACCGAATTTCCGCTTGCTCGGGCTTGCTGCGTTCTGCTGCAACGTCCGAATCTTACGGAATTGTCATCCGAGCTAAAATCTTGATCCGCATTAAAGGAGCGAACCGAACACACGCTCGCGTGGGAAGAGGCGGATCGAATGAACCGCAATTTAATGGTGGCGGTGAGTAATAGACCTACATCGGTGTCAGGCGCACCAGCGCCGAAAATCTGTTTGGAGAAAACCGATGACCAAGATCAAGACACTGACTGCTGTTGTGATTCTTTCCACCGCCGTTGCGACGCCAGTGTTCGCGAAAGGCAACCTGCCGCACAACGAAAGTTTCCGCGGCGCCTATAATCAGGTGACCGAACCTTCCTTTGCCGTGCCATCGACACAGGCAGAACGGAATATCGAAAACTTTGGTTTCAGCGGAAGGGATCCGTCAAGGCCGGGCGGCTGGGATCCGTCGCTCAATCCCTCCGGAAGCTAAAGCAGATCGCGAGGACAATGGGTGACACGTAGTGATGGTGTCACCCAATCCTCGCGCTGGTTGAAGAAGTCATGCGGCCGGAAGAAAGGACACCTAGTAGCGCGACGGCAATTCGCGGCGGCTTGTCTGCGCGAAAGCAGAAGCTGGTCGTGGAACATATTGAACAACATGTCGCTGAACGGATTTCTCTTCGCGCGCTCGCAAAACTAGCCAAGCTCAGCCCGTATCATTTTGCGCGTGCCTTCAAGCATTCTTTCGGCGCGCCACCGCATCGCTACCACATGGCCCGTCGAATGAAGCACGCCCAGGAATTGCTGCTGCGGTCGGCGCTTCCGGTGACGCAGATCGGTGTCCGGGTTGGCTTTCGCGACACGAGCTCATTCACCAGGGCATACCGCAGGTACGCCGGTATCACACCGAGCGAGTTTCGCCGTCAACATATCGATTGACCCCGAGCCTTGCCCTCTCTGCTGCGTTGCAACTACGCGCCTCGTCTCACGGACCTGCTCCGCGGCGATTGCGATTCAGGGCTGCGTTGATGCAATCGATCAGGACGGAAGAAGAAAAAGGCTTTTCGAGGAGTACGTCGGCGCCGACTTTCGCGGCCCGGGCCCGCAGACCCTCGCTGGGGAAGGCCGTGATAAAGATAAAAGGGATGTCATTGCCCCGGCCTCGGATGATCTTCAAAAGGTCCAAACCGCTCATTCCTGGCATTTGTACATCCGCAACGACACAGGACGAGTCCTCCAAGCGGGCTGATTGAAGGAAATCGTCGGCCGAAGCAAACGTATGAACCGCATACCCAAGTGAGCTTAGGAAATTTTCGGCTGCTGCACGGACGGAGGCGTCATCGTCGACGACTGAAATTACGGGTACTTCCAAAGCTGGTCTCCTCACTCCCCTGACTGAAGAGTGGGCCGTAAATCAGGATTTTGATATAATACGTGGGTTTGTTTAGGCAGCATTTATCGCGCGTCGATAGCGGCGCTTCAGTGCTTCAACGATCAAAATTTCGCGCGGAAGCGGAACCTATTTTGCACCCTTGAGAGCCACAAGGTAGTCGACGATTGGCCCGACATCCTCCGGAACAATCGGAGCCTTGTAGTTGTTGATCATCTTCTCGACCTCCGATGTCCAGGCGTCTTTCGACCTTGCCGGCTGGTTCAGCACCATGTCGGCCGAGTGGCAAGCAAGGCAGTTGTTGTTGATCGCGTCCGAACCTCGCCCGTCGGGGAACATCTTGTCGCTATCGGGCAGGTCAAGTTTTGTGGTCTTGAGCTCGATCGGTCCGGCGCTAACCGCGATGGAAGGCGTTGCGGCGACAGTCAAGACAATGATCAACGGAAGCAGGTGGCGAAACATCTCAAATCCCCGTCAGGTCGCAGCGATACGGATCGTTTCAATAACGTTGCGCATAAAGCCAGCCGGATTCCAGTTTGGCGTGTCAGGTTGCGGTACTCCGTTGCTATTCGTGCAACGGACCTGAAGATTGTACTGGCCGGGTGCCGGGAATGTCAGCTGCGTCTCCCACTTGCGAAATCCGTACGTGCCTTCGTTTTGGCCGAGTTTGGCTTGACGCCAGCTCTTGCCGTGGTCAATCGAAACGTCGACTTTTGCCACGCCACAATCGCCGCCGAACGCGATACCTCGGAAAGTTACCGGCGCTGCCGCTTTCACCACGCTATCGGACGCCGGATTTGTCACGAAAGATCTGGGAACCATTCGGTTGATCGGAATCATCCGGACATTAGCTTGACCCGG
>Ga0210394_10004438_pt1 | contig 16415 bp, 18 predicted proteins | sample IncBWC12MmetaG_FD_160121 | JGI IMG/M metagenome (GOLD analysis project Ga0210394, IMG submission 160121) | Forest soil microbial communities from Barre Woods Harvard Forest LTER site, Petersham, Massachusetts, United States - Inc-BW-C-12-M | ecosystem: Environmental > Terrestrial > Soil >... | reverse complement strand
GCCTTCGCCGTACCGTTTACTTGTCTTTTCCAAAAATGAGAATCCCAAAGGCGGCCAACATAATGGATACGGTCGTCAAGATACCCGCCGGGCTTCCGGCGTAGATGCCCCTTTCTATCCAAGGCATGTCGGGATGATTGTCGAAAATGGATACGACCAGGCAGTCGACGAGGTAGAAAACGCCACTGAGGATCAGGAGGCCGCAGAAGATTGCGTGTTTGGATTTTAGTGGCTTCACGAACGTAAGTGCCGATTGTCGCTTGCGCTAGCCGAATTTGGCCTTCATCCCTTCTGTTGACTTTGACAGCTGTACTACCACGCGTTCGTGTGTACCCACTCCAATTTATCTCATTGCCTTCGGTGGCTCGAATCGAAAAGGTGAGGCGTTTCTATGCGGACCAGGGTAGCAACACAATCTTGCCGCCAAGTCCACCCCTGTCGATGCGGGCATGAACTTCGGTTGCCGCTGCGAGCGGCAGTTGCTCGATCACGACAGGCCGAATGGCGCCGGCGCGCAACAGCTGGAATAATGTAGCCATGTCGGCCTTGAATTCCTCCGGGTAAGTCGACCGACGGTCGGTGACGCTATAAAAGATGGCGCTGCGGCCGCTCAAAAGGAAGCTCAATGTGCTCCACAGTTTGAGGCGAGCCAAGCCGCGTCCTGCGGCAATCAGGCTCTCCCGGCCGACTGCCATGGTCTGCGACCCGTAACCAACGAGCAGACCGCCGGGCGCCAGGCACGCAAACGAGCGGCCAAAGTGCGCCCCGCCAATCGCATCGAAGGCGATATCAACGCCGGCTCCGCCCGGGGTCAGTTGGCGCACGGCAGGAACAAAGTCACCCGCGCGATAATCAATCGCCGTTGCGCCAAATCGCCCAATCACCGCCAGGTTAGCCGCCGAACACGTGCCAATCGACTTTAGGCTGAAGTGGCGCGCGAGATCGAGCAACGCGGTGCCAACGGTGCCCGAAGCGCCTATGACGAGAATCGAAGCGCCGGACGGCAGCTTGCGACAGCGAGTCAGCAGCTGAAAGGCGGTGAGGTATGCAAGAGGGATGCAAACCGCCTCGGCCGGATCGATGCCGTCAGGAACAGTCACGAGAAAACGCGAGGGCCGGATCGCATACTGCGCATAGCCTCCCACCATGCACAAATCGGCCACTCTCTCGCCCTCGCGGGGCGCTACCACGCCGACACCTGTCTTTTCGACGATGCCAACGATCTCGTAGCCAGGCGTGAACGGCAGCGGCCCCTTGAAATCCGGATACCGGCCGCGTCTAATCATCGTATCGGTAAAACCGGTGCCGGCGGCGAGCACCTTAATGCGAACCTCGCCGGGTCCTGGCTCAGGGATCGCCGACTCCTCCACCATTTGCAGCACTTCGGGGCCGCCAAATCGCGAAATACTCACGTGTTGCCAAGGCATTTGGCCAGCATAGGCACATCGTTATCGCGCGTCGAGCGGTATGCTAGACGTCGGCGAGTGCGCTCGCTTTGAGTTAGCCAGGTGCTCTTGGATTAGGGCAGCGCACGAGACCATTGTTTGGTGTGCTCGTGCAAGCGTAGGGTGGTGATTTACCGTGACAACCATCGCGGATCCTAATTACACTTCCGCAAACCTCCGAGGCAAAGCGTCGTGAATATCTGCGCAGGTGCCGTACTCGCTCCTGTCGTCGCACTCGCCCCATTGGCTGCGATTGCGGACAGCGCCAATGGCATTCAACACTACTATGAGGTGAGGGGGGCCAAACTCTACACGCAGATCTATGGCCACGGCCCGCCGATCGTATTTTTGCACGGTGGGATGGTCTTCTTTGACAATAGTTTTGCCAAGCAGCGTGATTATTTCTCCGCCTTTCACACGGTCATCGGCATCGATCAGCGCGGGCATGGCCATAGCCCGGACGGCCCGTGGTCACTCTCCTATAAAAAGATGGCCGATGACACCGCCGCAATCATTGAGAAGCTTGGCCTCGGCCCCGTGGACATTGTGGGCCACAGTGACGGCGCAGATCTCGCCCTGGTCCTAGTGCGGGATCACCCAAATCTGGTCCGCCGCTTGGTTATTTCAGGCGCGAACATCCGGGTGGATTTGTCTCCGGAAGAAAAGCTGCGCAGCCAGTGGTCGCAACAGCAATTGGATGGTCATCTGCGGAAGATGGCCGCCGCGCTTCCACCCTGGTTCTTACCTGACTACGCGAAAGTCAGTCCTGATGGTCCAGATCATTGGATGACGCTATTGGCGAAGTGCTACGACATGTGGCTTCAGCCCGTAGTGATCGAGCCTGCCGACCTCAAGAAAATCGCAATACCAGTGCTTGTTATGGCTGGCGACCATGATTTCACTTCAGTCGAAGAGAACGCCGAAATATTTCGGGATCTGCCGCGCGGCCAACTGATCATTGTGCCGGCGAGCAATCACGGCACGTTCAACGGCCGGCCCGATTTGGTCAATCTCGCGATCCGCGAGTTTCTCGATCAACCGGATAGCAAAGCGCCAGCGCAGTAGGTCTGTCGGCTTTCATCAGCAGTCCCGACCCTAACGAGTCACTAGCGACTGTCTGCTGTCGGGTAGGCCAGTGATGAGTAAGAATGCGGCGACCAGGAGGTTTCCCAACTTGCTGCTCATTGATTCGTGCACCGCCAAAACCATCGTATTGGTATAACCTCGTGCAAGCGCAGCGTGGTGATTGACTATTTCTGCGCTGGTTCGATTACCCGCCAGGACTCCGCGGTCGGCACAGGCAGTATCATCACTTCCATGCGGCTCTCCGGGACCCACAAGGTGATCTGGTTCCCAACCTTCAGATCGGCAGCAGGGGTCTCCTTGCCGTCGAAGTAAAACGTTCCACCTCCCTGGGGTTTAACGCTGAAAGTCGTGATCGTGGTACCCGAGACATTCAGTAGCTGCAGCGTCACGAAGTCGGGCAGGTTGTTGATATATACCTTTGCATTGAACTTGGCGTACGTAGTGCCCTTGTACACCCGGCCCTCGAGACACGCTGCGGGTGCCTTCGGATACTTGTCGAGAAATGCAGAGCTGTACTTGAAGGCGTTGCAGTCGACCTTGGGCAGCTTGCTCGGATCGACTTTCTGCGCCCACGCAAACGACACCGGCGCGATGAGCGCAAGACAGACTATGAGCTTCGACGTTTTCATGGACCTTCCTTTAAATGCAGCCACGGCAAGCGACGATTCGTGCGCACAACCACGGCCTCCGGTTTCCCACTCAACCCGACTACCGATGCGCCTTGACTTGAAAGCCCCCCTAGGGCGCTGGGGAAGACGGCCTGGGGGGAAGGGACGCCGCCGCTAATGACTCCAGCAGCTCTGGAAGTAGAGTGATCCTGTCATCGGGTGTTTGTCTGTACGGCGCCGCACCTTGGTTTAGTGCAGGAAAACTGGTCCTCCCATAAGATATTATCGAAACCGGTACTCCGGCGTCTTCGCTAGTCAGTCTCCGGGTCTTCGCGCCGGAGCATGAATTTTTCCCATTAGCGCTCCGGAGCCACCGTTAGTTGTTCTTGGACTTCATATGCCGCTGGCCGACGTTGCCGGGATCCACCGACTCGTCGATCCGTTTCTGCCGGTCGCGAACGGCGGCTATCGGGATGTTAGTTAGGCGCCAGTCTCACGCGCCGCAGTAATTCGACGAAACGGGCATCGCTACGCAAGGGGTCCAGGCGCGGGTCCACATTGAGGTAGGTCATCCAGCCGGAGCGCTCCTGGTGGGCTCGCGACAGGTAATCCAGTGCTTGGTCTTTCCATCCAAGTCCGGCGCATACAAGGGCGATATCGTATGCCGGTACGTAGACACGGTTGGCCCGTGCGCTCAACTCGTTAAAGACAGCCCGCGCTTCGGCCGCCTTGCCGACGACCCCATACAGGTGACCCAACCCTGCGCTTGCGAAGGTGACGTCGCCGGACATTTTGACAGCGATCTGAAATTCCTCCGCTGCACGATCAATCTGACCCTGCTGCTCGTAGGCCAGGCCAAAGAAGTAGGCAGGCCAAAAGGAATTAGGATGCAGTTCGCTGGTTTTCCAGCACTGCTCGACTGCTTGTTCGTACTGACGTGCGAATTGATAGTGCCACGCCATATGAATGTTGATCACGAGATCGAGTGGATCGAGTTCCAGACAGCGACGGCTTGCGCTCAGAGATTCCTCGGTGCGGCCCACGGCAGTCAGATAATGGGAATACCAGTGGTGGCACACCGCATAGTTTGGATTGAGTTCGAAGGCGTGCTTGAATTGTGCATCGGCCGTTCCCCAGTCCCAGTCATGGTGCGTGGTGCGGTAAGCCAGTGTCGTGTGTGCTTCAGCCAGACGGTTGTCGAGCTCCAGTGCCTTGGTCGCCGCCTCTTTCGCTTTTGCCATGGCCTCGATTGGGCGCAGGGTTCCATTCTCCCAGGACCCCAGGGTTACATAACAGTCGGCAAGTCCAGCGCGTGCACGCGCGAAGGTTGGATCCTTGTCGATCGCCTGCTCAAAGCTTTCGATGGCTTTAGCAATGCCCTGAGGTCGCTGCGCCCAGTGGAATCTGCCCTTCAAATATAGGTTGTACGACTCAAGACTTTCATGCTTCTTCGCAAGAACCGCCACCCTTTCCTTGGCAAGCAGTTCCACCTTCAGCTGTTTTACGATCGCGAGCGTGATCTGGTCCTGAATTGCGAAAACATCCGTCAATTGACGATCAAAGCGCTCGGACCAAAAATGAAAACCGTTGCCTGCGTCAATAAGCTGAGCGGTGATCCGAAGTCGATCGCCCACCTTCTGTATGCTGCCCTCCAGGATCGTATCGACATTGAGCCGACGGCCGATCTCGCGGACATCAATTTCCTGGCCTCTAAAAGAAAACGCAGATCCTCGGGCGACAACCAAGAAGCCCTTGATCTTGGTCAATGCATTGATGAGTTCTTCCGCCAGCCCCTCGCAGAAGTAGTCATTCTCGGCGTCAGTGCTTATGTTGAGAAATGGCAGGACGGCAATTGAGGGAGTGCGCTGACCTGCTCGAACCTCGGCGCCCGTGTAGGTGTCGATTCGTTGCTGCTGAGCAAGATGAAGTAACCGCTCGCGGGCGGCAGGCTCGTTCTTGAGCCCCAGCACCGGGAGGAAACGCGCTTGCACCGTCGCGAGGTTGGGAAAGCGCAAATTTTGTTCAAGACGGCTGATTTGCGCATCGCTGTAACCGACCGCAATTGACAGTTGCGTTTGCGTTAGTCCCGCGCGCCGTCGCAGGTACCGAAGCAGCTCGCCGAAAGTTGTCAACTTGAGGAGGATTTCCGAGGGAATCGACGCGTCCATGTTCCCATTCCATCCCAAGTGTTTTGTACGTTGACCGGCAAATCGAAGGGTATTTTTCCTGGTTGGAGAATTCTTGGCAAGAAATGTCAGGTCGAACCGCGCTCGGAAGGCTAGCTTGCGTGCCAAGTGTCGCGTTCAACTTCGCGCTGGCGCATGAACTACTGCTCTGACAGCAGGCACACCCACAGGATGATTCTGGCCTGAATGTCTTTGAATTCACGAACAGGAGAATTGAGATGAACAGAAAGACGAAGTTTCTACTGGGCAGTGCGCTGGCCGCTTCTATCACCGTCGGCCTCGCAGTGGCCACCCCAACGATTGGTGCTTGGTACAACGTTATTCTGTCGACGGGCACGGCAGAACGAGACATCAATACCCACGCTCACTTGGTGATCCCCGGAATGGATGAGGATTTCAGTGCAGTAGTGGCAACGGAGGGCGCCTCGAACATCATCCAGCAAGAAGTTAAATTTTCACCGGGCGGAACCACCGGATGGCACACTCACCCAGGCATTGTGATACTCACGTTGGCAGCCGACTCCGGTCCCGTTGACTGGTACGACTCCAAGTGCGGGAAGACGATCTACAACGCAGGAGACTCCTGGACCGAGGGAACGAAATTGCACGATGTCGTGAATCGGGGCTCGATCGATGCACACTTTCTGGTCACCTATATCGTCGCCAAAGACGTCAACAAGCGCACGGATCAAGCTGCGCCGCGGTGCGCGGCCGCACTGGGGCTGATGTAAGACATCGAGAGTTCATGGCCGGGACAGCACGTTGCTGCCCCGGCCCTCTGCGTCGTCTGTCATGAAGCGGGCATCTAAGGAAGCCACGCGCCTTCCGCAATCACGATCACAATGTTGTAGTTCCTGCCGGCGTCGCGCTCACCGAACGAGAACCCGGTAACTCAACCGATAGGTGAGGTACCATCGCACATATAACTCGATGATTTCGGGCTCAAATCTGCGTCCCGCCGCGCGAGCCAAATTCCCCGAGCTTGCCAGCCGGCATCAATGTGCTCGAGCATGGCCGCGACGCCAGGCACCGGGTGGCACGCCAACGTATTTCTAGAACGTGCGATTAAAGGCTGCTTCGGATTCGTAGCCTACATCTGCCGCCAGCTGTGCGAGCCCGGTCCCGGGTTTCCCAGCCTCAGGATGCATGCCGCGCCGCCATTGAGATACGGAGACAGGAACAACTGGAGGACGCCCCTCGAAACGAACGACTGCAATGCGGAAGGCATTTCGGTCCTCGCGAGGACCGCTCGTGGCCGGTCTGAGACCGACGATTGCCTGGCTCCCAAGATCGTGCTATTAAACTTACGGGAGAAGCCGATCGGCCAGCCCAGATTGGAACCATGCCATGAGACTCATTTCATCCTTGATTGTCTGTGTCGGGCTCTCAGCCTGCGCAACAGATTATGTGTCGCAGCTTTATCAACCCAATTACGGCCTTCGAAGCCTGCATTACACGGAAGGCAATATCGATCCGACACTGCTGATGAACGGCGCCTATGCATCGAAGCAGATGAACGGTCTCTATGTGAGGCCGTTGGGCGCTTTTTGCTTGACTGACTATCGTTGCTCACCGCAAGCGCAACAGTCCTCATCCGGTTGGGATCCTTAGTAGTCTGGTCGAGCCGTCCGGGCATCCTTGCCGTCGCTCGACGACGGCGGCCCAGGGGCGCGACTCCAACTGCGACGCTTCGGCGTCCCGCCCAGCTGCGGCCCAGTCCGCACATCCCTTTGCGGCCCTATGCGCGCGTAATATAAGAATACGGCCAGGGCGGCAGCGATCGTCCGTTCCGAACCAGACCTACCTTAGGCAGTGGACACTTGAGTCGCCCCACCCGAGCGTGGCATGAGAAAGGCAAGAACAGCGGCCACGATGAGAAGGGCCGCCACGTCTCCATACAGATGTCCGATATGTTCTGGGTTAGCAAGCGACTGGATCCCCATGATGCCGCCGTGCACGACACTGGACCACACCGTGAACCAAATCAGGCTCCGATGCGCGAGTGGGTTCCTCGATGCGATGATCAAGAAAACCCCGAGCGTCGCGTAAATCCCAAGTATCATCTGCAGATAGTCTGACTGACCGGCGTGCCAAGCCCAGCCAGTGGGCCAAACTATCGTTAGCGGGTAGACCCCGACCATAAATACCAGACCCACCGCAACCAACACCACACGCAAATACTTGATCCGATCTGCATCGCTCATGGCATTCTCCTTGTTATTGGCTCTCATTCCCGATTTGCGGCCTAAATGGCCTTCGATTGGGCTCGCTATAATTCGCTCTTAAGCTCGACCGGCATGCCGTGCGGCGTGTGGCGATACGCTTCCGCCCAAGCCTCTTTGCGTTTGAGGAGTGTTGCGGGGTCAGACAGCTGCTTCGCCACTACGAGTCGCTCGAGCGCCGCGAGCCAGCAATGGTAGTACCGCGAGCCATCGTCCGGTTCGCCGCGCGCCGCATCTGCCTTCAATTCATCGGCGAGCGCGGCCGCCCATTCATTCCAAGTGAAGTGCTTAAGCTCTGAAAGCTTCACGGCGAGCGCAAAGGCTTGCGCCTGCCACGGCTCGGCAAATACCGGCCCATCTTCATCGCGCGGCAGGCGGGGCAGCGCCGCCAGAGTATCAGGCTGCACCGTGTTTTTACGCTGCTTCAAGATAGCCTTCCCATAAATCGGCATACACGGAATCGCGCTGGCTCGCCTGATCGCCCCACAGTTCGCGCGCCGCGAAGCGTACCGAATACACGGACTGTGGCTTGTCATCGATGCGACGACCTTCAGTATCCGTGTCCCACGGCGATTCAACTCCCCACATCCGCTCAATAGTGCCGAGCTTCCCGCGCAAATATCGTGGTAGTCGTGTATGACCCATGGGATTGATATTTCGCGCGCGGACTCGCTGTTCGACATGAAAGCGGGGCACGGCGGTGATTGGAACCTTGGCTTCGGGTGGAGGCACAATCATGGCCGCGACCTCGGCAACACTGAGCACGTGGCGCCCCGAGATAATACCCCCAGCTGCTTTTCCGCTCTCGATCTCCGCGGATGTCGCCAACCCCCCTTTCTTCAGCGTTTCAATGAGACTCGTTAGCCATTTCTCGTAATAGCTCATGCGTAGGTAGTCTGCCGGAGGAATCAGCTCTATCTCATACCGATTGGTTTCATCCACTGCCATGTCAAGTGCGAACACGCGTCGTTCCCACGCGGCGTGGAACACGGGCTCGTTTTTTTCTGGTCGAACCGGTCCCATGTCTTGCATGCCGCCCATGTCATGAATGCCGTTCATAGTTTCGCCCCTTCCGGCACCGTGACCTTGGCGACGCCCACCATCGCATCCCGAGTCACCAGCGCCGCCAGATCCTGCTCACTCATTTTTTCGGTACCCGGCGGGCGTTCAGGAAGCACCAAATAACGAACTTGAGCGGTGCTGTCCCAGACCTGCACCGTAACGTCATCCGGCAGCTTGAGGCCGAATTCTCGCAACACACCACGCGGATCAATGACGGAACGTGAGCGATAGGCTGCCGATTTGTACCAGACCGGCGGCAGACCCAGCACCGGCCACGGATAGCACGAGCACAACGTACAGACGACGAGGTTGTGTACTCTGGCGGTATTTTCGACCACCAACATCACTTCACCTTCTTCCCCGCCGTATCCCAACTCAGCGATGGCAGCGGTTGAATGCGCCAGCAGCCGCTGCTTATACCTTGGATCCACCCAGGCACGCGCCACCACTCGGGCGCCGTTACGCGGCCCGACTTTGTGCTCGTAGGTATCGACCAGCGCATCGAGCGCGGCAGGGTCCACGATGCCTTTAGTCACGAGAAGCGATTCAAGCGCCTTGACACGCAACGTCGGATCCGACGGGACGGCCTGGTGATCATGGTCGTGACCGGGCTCTTGAGCACCGGCCAGAACCGGCGTCGCGGCAGCACCCGCCGCCACCAACCCAGCGCTCAATAACTCCCGGCGGGTTGTCGTCATGTAATTCTCCTTATCGCGACCGCCCGAGTATAGGCCACTCGCCCGCCAACTTTAGTGCCCTGGGCCAGAAGCCCATGCCGCGTAGCTGGGCTCGACCTTCCATTGCGGACACTAGCCCACCAAGTCGCTGACGATGCGGCGCCACTCCGCGTCGAATGGTTCTCGGCAAACGGGCTTTCCCGCTCGCCGGTACCAGTAAGCCGCGTTCTCCTGATCGCCTTCCTTGCGATGCAGGTAGGCGTGCACCCAGGAGGCCTCGGGGCCTTCATCCTCCTGTGCCCTTTCATGCGCCTGCTTCCAATCGCCCTTGGCATCCCACCACAAGCCGGCGAGAGCCGGTGTGAGTTCCACTGGGGGTTGGGAGGCCGTCAGCGAGGTGTAGAAGTGATCGAAGGTCATGACTTAGGCGACGTATCGATATCTGCATGGACCTTTCACGGCGGCAGAGCCCTCATATTGTAACTAGCATCCGCTATCGCACGTATTTCACAGAGAAACGGCGATCGGCAGCGGCCCTGGATGATCAATCAAGTTAGCGTCGGTGATTGGGGCGCGGACCATGAAGTAATAAACCGCAGCGCCTACGGCCATCACAATTCCCCCGACGGCCAATGCCATTACGAAGGAGCCGGTCCAATCAACGATCAGCCCCGTGAGAACCGGAGAGCACGCACCGCCGATATAGGAGCCAAAGTTCTGAATGCTGGAACAGGACCCGCAGAAGTCTTGTGGGGATACCGCCGTTATCAACGTCCACTTCGCCGCCACCGCAAAGTATAGAAAAAACATCGCGAGGGAGATCCACACGATGGCAGGCGCGGGTGTCGTTGACATTGCAGCGAATGCGGTAAATACGGCCGATCCCAAATAACCGAGGGCCGCTGGCAGTTTGCGCGCTTGTACAATTGGCATTCCCCGCGCGGCAAGGCGATCGGATGCATAGCCGCCAAAAAATGAGCCCCCAATTGAGCAGATGAGCGGGATAGACGCCAAAAAGCCAGTTCGGGCAATACTGATGTGGTGCTCTCCCTCGAGATAGCCGGGAAGCCAGGTGATATACATCCATAATCCATAACCTGAGCAAAATGCACCCAACATCATGGCCCAGGTCGTGCGGAACCGGAATAATCGGCTCCATTGCCGCGCTGTGATGGGCGCTGCGCTGCGCTTGGACTTATTGGCTTCAAGGTAAGAGTTCTCAGTGGAATTGAGCGCGGCTTTGCCAGGATCACGATAAAGCCAAAACCACACGACTGAAGCTGCAATACCGACGATGCCCATAATGATGAACATCCATCGCCAGCCTGCGAGCAGCATCAAGGCGGTTAACAGCGGAGGTCCGATTGCGATCCCGACATTGGAACCCATATTGAACACGCCCGTGGGAACGCCGCGGTCACGGACCTGAAACCAGTCGCTGGTTACGCGCACCGCTGTAGGGTACGCGGGCGATTCTGTGATCCCAAGTACCGCGCGCGCAATAAAAAGCCGCGTGTAGTTGGCAACCAAGCCGCCGGCAGCAACGGCAATCGACCAAAGGATCATTGAGATGCCGAGCAAAATTCCCGGCCCCAGCCGGTCGATGAGCAGCCCGACCGGAACCTGGGCTATTGCATAGGCCAGGGACCATGCCGATTGCAGCGCTCCAAACTGCGCCGCGCTCATATGAAATTCCGCCCGGATTTGCGGGTTCGCGATTGCGATCGTAGACCGATCAAGGTAATTGATCGCGATGGCAGCCGCACAGAGAATCACCGCTGTCCATTGCATGCGTTTCAGCGACGTCGATCGGGGCAACTGCATTCTCCGTCTCTCCATGACCTTCGTTGGTATTTATGCTGCCGGGCGAAGGTCCGCCAAGCCGTCGGCATCGACTGCAGAGATGGTTGTTCGAACCATCGACCGTGCCTGATCGTGCGCCCAAGGGTGACCACGATGCATGGTCGCGCGGTTGTCCCACATAATCACGTCACCCGGCCGCCATTGGTGCCGATAGGTAAATTCAGGCCGGGTCGCATCGGCGATGAGCTCCGCCAGCAGCGCCCTGGCCTCGATCCCGCCCATGCCCTCGATGGCATAGGCATGCGAGGCGATGTATAGCGCAACTCGGTCGTTAATGGGGTTGCGCCAGGTCATGCGCCAGCGGACCGGCGGCACCGCCGCGCGTTCCGCAGGAGTCATTAAACCCGGATCGATCTGATCCCGGGAGTTAGCGTAGGCGTGGGTAACAATGGCATCACGCAATCGTATCTGCATCGCCGGCGCCAGCCGGCTCCAGGCACGCCGAGTCGAGGTGAGTTCAGTCTCCCCACCACGCTCAGGAACGATGCGTGCCGACAGCACTGAGGCCAGGGCCGGCGTTGCTTTGAACGAGCTATCGGTGTGCCACAGCTGATTGGCGCGGGCGGTCAATGCTTGCTGATGAGTCTCAGGCACCAGTGTGCCGTCTGCCGCAATATTGTGGAGTCGGCTGTAAAATGTACCGGCGCCGACCGAGCCGATCTTGACCCGTTCCAGTGGGCCGAAGGCGCGGGAAAAGGCTGCCTGCACGTCGTCCGTGACCTCTTGCTCGCGAAACAACAGCACGCTGTGTTCTTCCAAGGCGGCGCGTATCGGACGATAGGCAGTATCACTGCTGGCCACGTCAATCAGGCCGATGCCCCGCACTTCGACGCCGAATTCGGGTCCGAGGTGAACCAGTTCCATGACACCACCCCCCAAATCGAGGCTTGCCTTCATGGATATTAGGGCTCACGCCAAACTAAATAAAGTGAGTTCGCCCGAAACCTGCCGGTCGCCGCCGCATCGGGTCAGAGACGTAATTCGAGCAGCAGTATAGACAGGCGGGAGAAAAGGGATATCTTTAGCATCCAAAGCGACTGCTCGCCATTTGGAGATTCAAATAAAATGCACGGCACTCCGGGTTTTAGTCGCAGGGATATGCTCAAGGCGACCGGTGCTGCAGCCTTCAGCGTCCTGCCGATCACCGCAAGCATTGTCTATGCAGCCGACAGCCAGAAGATGAAGATCGGCATCATCGGGTCCGGGCATGTTGGCGGCGCGCTTGGCGGCGTTTGGGCCAAGGCTGGAAATGAGGTGATGTTCTCCTCGCGTCATCTCGACAACGACAAGAAGCTCGCTGCCGAGGTGGGAGCAAATGCGCGCGCGGGTACGCCGCAGGAGGCCGCTGCGTTCGGGCAGGTAATCTTGATTGCGGTTCCCTATAGCGCTTTTCCCGAGCTCACAAAGAGCCTCGGCAATTCACTCAAAGGAAAAGTCGTCATCAATGCGAGCAATCCTTTCCCCCAACGCGACGGTGAGATCGCCAATCAAGCGCGCCAGGAAGGCGCCGGACTCTTCGACGCGCACCTGCTGCCGGGCGCACTCGTCGTTCGTGCCTTCAACGCCGTGTCCGCGGCGCGCATGGCCAGCGCCCACGAAGATCCGGGGAAGATCGGCATGCCGATCGCAGGTGACACGAAGGCCATTGAAGTCGCTTCGCGGCTCGTCCGAGAGGCAGGGTTCGAACCTGTCGTCGTCGGCGGGCTCGACATGGGCAAATATTTAATGCCAGGAACGCCGCTGGCGGGCGAGCACACGCCGGACGAAGTACGCAGCATCGCGGCAACACTGAAGCCCTGACGCGGAGCCGGCTCGATCTGCGCTGGCCATCCTGGAAGCGGCTATTGCTGACTGACGGGTAGGGGTCCCGCGATAGTCTCTCACCGGCCCGAACCGGAAATTGGCAGCCCAGATTTCCGGCGCACAATCGCAACTACATCTGGCTAGAGGTGACAGGATGAACATGACACGGCGGGAGCTAGGAGCCTCCTTTGGCGCACTGGCCGCGTCCGCGGCGCTCGGCCGCCTTGAGGCACATACCTCCGAGATTTCCGCGGCGGACGCGCTCCCAAGCGCGATCGCGCCTCAGTTCCCGAGGAAGGCGGATTTCATGATCGTTGACGGGTATTCTTACTTGAATGGCGCCTTCAGTCATCCGATGCCGCGCGCAGCGGCCGAGGCATGCCACCAGGCCGTAGAACGGCGCACTACGCTGGGGCCACCGGGCGTGCCCTTCGTCTTTTTAAATCCGCCACCCGACACTACGCCCATGCCGGTCGATCCGCGGGACGCCTTTGCCGCACTCATCAACGCGAGGCGGAAAGAGATCAGTTACATCCCCAATACCAGCACCGGGGAGAACCTGATCGTCGAGGCGCTCGACATCACGCGCTTCGACGGAAATGTGGTGACGGATGCGCTGCACTTCGAAGGCGCGCTGGTGCACTTGCTGGAGCTAAAGAAGCAAGGTCTCGACCTGCGGCTTGTGATGCCACGCGAGGGTCGTATCGATATGCGGGACCTGGAGCGGGTAGTGGATCGCAACACGAAGCTGATCGAGGTCTCGCTGGTATCGATGTACAACGGATTCCAGCACGATCTCAAGGCGGTCTGCGACTTGGCACACGCACACGGCGCATATGTGTACGCCGATATCATCCAGGGCGTCGGCGCGGTGCCATTGGATGTCCGTGCAACGGGCGTCGATTTCGCCGCGACGGCAACCTACAAGTGGCTGATGGGAGATTTCGGGCTGGGCTTTCTGTTCGTGCGCGAGGAGCTACTTGGCACCGTGATCCGTCGCAAGCATTGGAGCTACGAGTCGAGCCCGGACACCAATATTCATCTCTCGCCTCTTGATCCACTCTTTCCCACGCCCGTTACCTGGACTCCCGGCGGCGATGCGACGCGCTACTTCCAGTTGGGCACCCTGGCGAACGGCGTGGCCGCTGCCCTTCGGGTGTCACTGCCCTACATCCGGCAGCTCGGTGTCGACAATATCCAGGCGTGGCGCCAGCCGATGCTCAAGAAGCTTCAGATCGAGATGCCGCGGCTCGGCTTTGCAGCTCAAACGTCCCCGGACAGCACCTCGCCAATCGTGACGTTCGCGCATAAGGACGCCGAGGCGATCACTAGAAAACTTCATGCGGCGCGCGTCGCCGCGACAGTCACGCCGTACTACATGCGCATCGCCCCATCCATCTACAACGACTTGCACGACGTCGACCGGTTGCTCGAGGCTCTGGTGTGACCACCGATTCGTTTCTCATCCATCGTTCGATTGATGGAAGCAGATAATGGTACGTCTCGGCCCCGCCTCGGAAGCCAACCCTCCCACGGAGGAAACATGATTTTCACCAAGAATCCCGGTAGGTTCGCAGGCTTGCTGTATCTACTCGCGTCGATACCAGGCGTTTTCGCCCTGATCTATGTTCCTAACAAGGTGATCGTGCACGGAAACGCGACGGCGACGATCAATAACATCACCGCCTCTGAAACGCTTTTTCGTCTCGGAATTGCGGCCGAACTCATCTGCCAGGCCCTCTTTATTTTCGTGGTCCTAGCTTTGTACGATCTGCTGAAGGGAGTCAACCAGCGCCGCGCCACCCTCATGGTGATATTCATTGCGGTCTCAATCCCGATCGCGTTTCTGAATGAGCTGAACGCAATTGCCGCCCTCGTTCTCGTGCACGGGGCGGACTTTCTATCCACATTCGATAAGCCTCAGCGGGACGCTTTGGCCATGCTCTTCGTCAAACTGCACGGCCACGGATTTGATGTCGCCGCCATATTTTGGGGACTTTGGCTCTTTCCTCTCGGACTGCTGGTGTACCGGTCGGGCTTCCTTCCCCGCATTCTGGGGGTCCTGCTGATTGCCCATGGCTTCACGTATCTGATAAACAGTCTGACGTCCTTCGTCCTGCCACAGTACGAAGACGTCGTCTATGGGTGGATGCAGCCGTTCTCGTTTGGGGAATTGTTGTTTATGTTTTGGATTTTGATCATGGGTGCAAATCCAAGGCCCTCAGCTCGTCCCGCCTCGGCTTCGGGGGTGGCTTAGCAGCGCGCGTGGCGTCGGAAACGCCGGCACCAGACATTCACGACATGCAGCAACCGGTGCGATTTGGATCATTGGATGGACGTCGCGGCATCGCTTCCATTGTATGTTGGGTCGATCAAAGGAATTCAATCAGGGTCGGTCCATGAACAGTGACATTCTGAAAGGCGCGGCGGCGGCTCGAATCAGCCGGCTCGCCATAGTCTTTGGCATTGCAACCGCGTGCACGTTGGAGAGAGGTTTCATGGATTCGAACAAACTGAATGATTTCGCCACTCGATACACCGCGGCTTGGTGCAGCCAAAAGGCCTCGAGCGTCGCATCATTTTTTGGTGAACAGGGGTCCCTGAAGATTAACGACGGAGTTGCCTCCGTTGGACGCGACGCGATCACGAAAGCCGCCCAAGGTTTCATGACTGCATTCCCGGACCTTGTGGTGAGGATGGATAGCGTCGAAGAGTTGGGAACCGATGTCACCTACCGCTGGACCCTGACCGGAACCAATACGGGTCCCGGCGGCTCTGGCAAGTCTGTCAAGTTCAGCGGATACGAGCAGTGGCGATTCGGTCCAGACGGCCTAATTGCTGAGTCCAAGGGTCACTTTGATGCTGCGGACTATCAGCGCCAACTGAACGCAGGCGCAACCTGACGGTCGCATTTCGTGGCCCTGCGCGGAGGAGCCCACGCTGGCGGGACCAATGAAGCCCCGGAGCTTGCCCGAGGCTTCATAAACGCTGAGGCTGGATTCGGCCGTGCGCAAACTCTTTCTTCGCAATGCAATCAGCAGGGCTGCCCCGATCGCAGCGCTGACGACCGCAGGATGCGAAGCGACAAGGCCCACCGCGGTTCACGGGTGAATTTCGCTGATGTGCGCCGCGACCAAGCGCCACCGGCCCACTCGTTTTGCCCAAACGTGCGTTGCCTGATAAGGATCCCCAACTCGCTTGCCGTTCGACAGCCACGAAGAGGTGACCAAGACCACCGCCCAGTCGCCGTACACGCGCACATCCACGCGCTCGTTAGTGCCGATGAGCGAGGATGCGCTATCCGGCTTCTGTGCGCGCAAGGATGCCAGGCGCTCTTCCCGGAACACGACGTGCCCCCCGACCATCGTGGATACGAAATCATCCGCCCACAAGCGAGCGAGCTGATCCACATTCACAGACGACAAGGCTTGTGCCAGTTGCGCTTCCGCGGTGCGCAGCTCCT
>Ga0210394_10004437_pt1 | contig 16421 bp, 15 predicted proteins | sample IncBWC12MmetaG_FD_160121 | JGI IMG/M metagenome (GOLD analysis project Ga0210394, IMG submission 160121) | Forest soil microbial communities from Barre Woods Harvard Forest LTER site, Petersham, Massachusetts, United States - Inc-BW-C-12-M | ecosystem: Environmental > Terrestrial > Soil >... | reverse complement strand
CTAGGCGCCTGAAGCGCCTACAAAGTCCACGTAAACGCTGCCGTGACTGCCGTAAATGCGCGCATCGACGTCGAAGGCAGAGCGTATCAACGTGGGTGTCAGCGTCGCTACCGTGGGCCCGTCGCCCTGCACGCGGCCATTGCCGAGAGCGAAAATGCGACTCGCGTAGCGGCCAGCGAGGGTCAAGTCGTGGAGCGAAGCGATCACCAGCTTGCCGTCCTTCGCCAAGCCTTGCAGCCGCAGCGCCGTGTCAAGTGCGTGCTTTGGATCAAGACCGGCGATGGGCTCATCGACGATCAGTACGTGCGGATCGCCGACCAGCGCCCGGGCCAGCATGGCGCGCGCGAATTCGCCGCCCGACAGGGTGGTTACGGGTTGGTGGCGATGCGCAAGCAGATCGCAGGCCTGCAGGGCCTGCGTGATGAGGGGAGCGAAAGTCCGCGGTAAGCCGCCGAATGCCGGAAGCGTGGGAGTGAGTCCCAGCGCCACCAACCGTTCCACCGCAATCGGCCATTCGCAGCGGGGGTTTTGCGGCAGATACGCGCGGCGGTGAGCCAACTTCATGCCGGACAGATGGTGGATGGAGACGCCGTCCAACGTCACACTTCCCGTGTCGGGCTTGAGCAGCCCGGCGAGGACCGACAGCAGCGTCGACTTGCCGGCGCCGTTTGCACCGATGATGGCAATGAATTCTCCGGACTCGGCATGAAGCGAGACTTCATCGAGAATGGTGCGCCGTCCGCGTTGCACCGAGATTTGCGATGCGTCGAGAATGGTCATGATGCGCGCATTGCCTGCAAGAGCCTGGCACGCAGCGCCGCAGCAGCTTCCGCGCTCTCGACCACGCCGCAGCTGTAAAGAGCGCTGGGGTAGGTCACTCTGCGTTTTGCATAAAGCTTCAGAATCAGAGGGTGTTGCGCCATATCGGCGTTCAGTCCCGGCGTATCGGTCGTATTGCTGGCGTAGGCAATGACGTCCGGATGCGCGATGATCAATTGCTCCATACCGAACGATAGGTAAGGTCCGCCGCCGGAGGCGGCGATGTTGATCCCGCCTGCCGCCGTGAGGATGGCATCGAATAAGGTGCCCTTCCCCGGAATCGATCCGCCCTCGCCCCAAGCGGCCACGCGAATGCCCTGCGCCGGTCTCGTCGCAGCCAATTTCTGCAGCGTGGAATCCATTTTTGCGATGAGCGCATCGCCCACCGCGTCGCGCTTGAGCGCGTGCGCCACGCTGCGGGTTGCGGCGCGAATCTGATCAAAGTCGACGGCGGGCGCAACTTCGAGCAACGGCATTTGCAGTTTTTTCAGCAGCGACCGGGTAGCCGGCGTGGTGTAAGTGCCTGCCAGCACAAGATCAGGTTTTTCCGCGAGAACTTCCTCGACGGTACCCGAATTGATCGCCACCCTTGCCGCCTGCGGCCACATATAGGAGATGCTCGGCTCGCGCGCGTAGTAGGTAACCGATGCGATACGCTCCGGCGGTAACAGCTCGAGCAGCAAATCGTCGGTGCACATGCTGAGCGACATCACATGCTGCGGCCCCAAGGACTCGGCCTGCGCGGGACACGCCAGCGCCAGTGCCATGCCAAGAGCCGATGACCGGGTTCTATTCAACCGCACTTCAGCCGAACTTGCTGAAATCCGGCGCCCGCCGTTCCGAAAATGCCGTGAAGGCTTCTTTGAATTCCGCCGTTTTGAGCTGGCGTCCGAAGTGCGCGCCCTCTTCGCTCATGCGCGCCAACAACACCTTCTCATCGCGCATCAACGATTTAGTCGCGACAACCGCCGCGGGCGCGCGAGCCGCGATGGAAACAGCCGTTGCGCGCGCGATTTGATGCAGCTCCGCCGGCGCCACCGCACGATTCGCAATTCCCCAACTCACCGCTTTCTCCGCGCTCACCGGTTCGCCGAGTACGAACATTTCAAATGCCCGCGCATGACCGATGCGCAGCGGCAGCAAAAGGCTCGAAGCAGCCTCCGGCACGAGAGCGAGATTGACGAATGGGGTGATGAGCGATGCGTCGTTCGCGACATACACCATATCGCAATGCAGAAGCATGGTGACGCCGATGCCGACCGCGCGACCGTTGACAGCCGCGACAATCGGCGTGCGGGCGCGCGCAAGCGCCGGCAGCAGCGGATTCCCATCCTCCGGTTGCGGCGCCGAGGTGGCGGCACCGACGGCGGCAAAATCAGCAAGGTCGTTTCCCGCGGTGAACATGTCTCCATTGGCCATGATCAAGATGCAGCGGATATCCGAATCCGCATCCGCATTGGCAATCTCCGTCGCCAATATTTTGTACATCGCACGGGTCAGTGCGTTCTTCTTTTCCGGCCGGTTCAGAGTAAGCACCAAAAGTTTTTCCGCTTTTTCCACCAGAACATGCTGCGCCACAAATTTCTCCTTGACTATTTTGCGCGCCTGAACAGCGCGCTGCTAACCCGCTTCGTCCCCGTCACGGCGCCAGCTTGCGCAGCCGCACGACGAGCCAGAAGAAAAACGGTGTCCCAATCAGACTCGTCAAAACCCCAAGCTTCATTTCGGTCCCTACGTGGATCAGCCGAGTTGCTACATCGGCGAACAATAGCAGCAGCGCCCCGGACAGTGCAGCCGGCAGCAGCACGCGGCTCGGCTGATGGCCCACCAGCGGTCGCACCAGATGGGGCGCGACCAGACCAATGAAGCCGATGATTCCGGTCACCGCGGTGGAGGCGCCTATGGCCAATGCCGTGCCGAATACCGCGAGCACGTACAGCCGCTGAAGATTGATCCCCAGGCTCCGCGCCTGCGTTTCGCCCAATGCCAGGGCATCGAGCGCGCGCGCAGTGAACAGCAGCATCGCCGATCCCACCAGAATGAACGGCGTCACGAGGAGCACGTGAACCCAACTGCGATCCGCCAGCGACCCCATCAGCCACGTCATGATCTCGTACGCAGCGTAAGGGTTGGGAGCGAGGTTGAGGGACAAGGAAATGCCTGCCGCGGCCAGCGCGGAGACGGCGGCTCCCGCAAGAACCAGGGTTATCGTTCCCCCGCCGCGGCCCAAAGCGAAGGTCAGCATGCTGGCCAGCAGCGCGCCGATGAGCCCGAGCAGCGGTGCTGCGGTCATGAAATGCGTTGCGAGGCCAAAATAGACGGCGATCACCGCGCCCAGCGCGGCGCCCGCCGAAACCCCGAGTAGCCCCGGCTCTGCCAGCGGATTGCGCGTCACGCCCTGCAGCACGGCGCCCGAAAGCCCAAGTGCCGCGCCGACCTCGAGCGCCAGAACGGCGCGCGGGAGGCGCAGCTGCGTGACGATCGTCGCGGCGAGATTCGCATCCTGCGACCACAGGCCATGCCACACTTCTCCGGTGGGCAACCATACGCGGCCAGCCAGAAGAGAGATCAAGAACATCGCGCCGAGCAGCAGCAGGAGAGCGCCGCTTATTATCCAATCCCGATGCATTCGTCAGTGTAGTTGCAATTGCCGATAGCGTCACTTAAATACTGCGGTTATCAGGCCGTCAGCGCCCCGCAAACCGCGGTTCCCGCCGTTCAATGCTCGCGCGAATGCCCTCTTGAAAATCCCGCGTACCGCGCAGGCGGCTTTGCTCCGACAATTCCCGCTCGGTGGCGGCGGCGATGCGATCGGCGAGGCCTTGGCGCAAAGTCGCGCGCGTCGCAACTACTCCCATGGGCGCACATGCGGCAATTTCGCGGGCGAGCAAATTTGCAGCGCTGACCACATCGCTGTGTGCCGCCATGACATCGGCCAAGCCGATGCGATGAGCCTCCTCGCCCTTGATTCGCCGGCTGGTAAGAAAAAGCAGCGCCGCGGCGTTCTTGCCGATGAGCTCCGGCAGCGTCACGGTGAGGCCAAATCCGGGATGGAAACCCAGCTTGGTGAAGTTGGCGCTAAAGGTCGCCTCCGCGCAGGTGACACGGAAGTCCGCGACCAGCGCGAGGCCCAAGCCACCGCCGATGGCCGGGCCATGCACGGCCGCGATGATCGGTTTGGCGGTGCGAAACAGGCGCACCGCTTCGCGATACAACTGCGCGGTGCTCGAGTCGCGGCTGCCGGCATCCGCCGAGGCATCATTGCCGCCGAAGTTTGCGCCCGCGCAGAACGACTTGCCCAGCGCCGCCAATACGATGACGCGGCAGTCGGGGTTGGCGTCCAGCGCCTCGAAGGCCGATGCGATCTCGCCGATCAGCTTGACATCGAAGAAATTATGCGGCGGCCGGCGCAGTTCCACGGTGCCGATATGTTCGTTGAGTTCCACGCCGACGTCTTGGCTCATCGCAGACCCAACCCGCGAGCGATGATTCCTCGCAGCACTTCGCTGGTTCCGCCCTGGATTGTGAGCTTGGGCACAATCGCCGTGGCGTGCGCGAGAAGCTCATCAAAGTGTCCGCGATCGTGGCCATCGCCATCGATGAAGGCCGTGAGGTCGCGCGCCTTGTGCGGCAGCTGCTGCTGCCAGACAGTGCCCATATCCTTCACGATGGAGCCTTCGAGCATCGGATCCTTGCCGGCCTGGAGCATACCGTTGACCGATACGGACATGCGGCGCAGCGTGTGCATTTGCGCGACCAAGCGTCCGATCCCCTCGGCACAGCGTAAGTCGGGAGCGCTGCCAAGCACGCGAACCAGCGCGAACAGCACGTAGGCTGTCTCCAGAAATCGCTCCGGGCCGCTGCGTTCAAAGCTAAGCTCGCTGGTGGCCTGCTTCCACGCCATATCAATTTCGCCCAGGGCATTCCCCTCCGGAACGAACATGTCATCGAATACCACTTCGTTGAACTCATGCTGCCCGAGCGCGTTGACGATGGGGTTTACCGTAATGCCGGGCGATCTCATGTCCACCAGAAATTGCGTAAGGCCATGGCGCCGATTCTCCTTGGTGGACGCCGAGGTGCGGAATAGTCCGATCATGTAGTCGGCGCGGTGAGCACCCGTGGTCCATAACTTTGTTCCATTGACTCTCCAGCCGTCCTCACAGCGGACCGCGCGCGTTTTGGCGGCAAATAGATCCGATCCGGAATTGGGTTCGCTCATGCCAATGCAGAAGCAACATTCGCCGCGAGCGATGCGCGGAAGAATATCCGCCTTGATGCGTTCGGCGGCGTACTTGAGCAGCATCGGCCCGCTCTGACGGTCCGCCGTGAAGTGCAGCCCGACTGGGGCATTGGCGACCCGAAATTCTTCCGTGACGACATAGCGGTCCAAAAAGCTGCGCTCGCGCCCGCCATAGCGTTTCGGCCACGTCATTCCGATCCATCCCCTGGCGCCCACTTTGCGGCTGAATTCCGCATTGGATTCCATTTGCATCGCTCCCTGATGCGGATCGAAGGTACCGGCCTCGATTTCCTGCCGCACGAACGCGCGCACATCGGCCCGCAGCGCTTGGGCTTCGGGTGGCAAACGGATCGGATCGAAATGGATGGCGGTCATTGGTATATCCTAGCGCGCCGCCAACATCGGCCACAGGGCATCGGCGCCGTTGGCTGCCACCAGCCGTCCCAGTCTTGCCGCCCAATAGCTCTCGCCGCCGAAGTCGTCGCGCCATGCCCATAAGCGATGCGTATAACGATGCAGCACATGTTCCCGCGAAAATCCAATGGCGCCGTGCACCTGATGCGCGATGGCCGCGGCTGTACTGGCTGCTTCGCCGACGCGAATCTTGGCGCTCGCAACTTCCAGAAATATCTCTGCGCCAAACTGCGCCGTCGAGGCGATGGCGTCCGCCGCCGAGCCCGCTGCCGCCAGCGCGGCGGCGGCCTCGCCGGCCAGCTTCGCGAGGCTGTGTTGTATCGCCTGGAATTTGCCGATGGGTTTCTCGAAAGCAATGCGCTGGTTTGCATAGGCAACGGACAAATCGAGAATGGCTTGCAGCGCTCCGGCCATCTGCATGGAGCGCACGGCGGCCCCGATCAGCATCAGCGTGTCGAAATCAATCGCGGCTTGCGCGGCGGCGCTCGGCACCGCGTCGTGCAAGTCAACCAAGTCGCGCGCATCGCCCGCCAAATTTGCATTCTCCTGGATGCGGCAGAACTCGCGGTCGACCAGCCCCACCGACGCGTGGCCGTCGCGGGTGCTCAGGCAAATGATCCTGGCTGCATCCCTCGCGAACGGCACCGCTCGCGCAGATCCCGACAGCGCTCCGCCGGCGCCTGCGGTAATCCGGTCGCGAACATCGACCGGCGCAATCGTGATGGCGCCCTGCGGCAGCGGAATTCCGGCCTGCTGCAGCAGCCAACCGCCAAGCAATGTTTCGGCGAGCGGCACATTGATTGCGAACTCGCCGGCAATCCGTATGACCTCGAAGCCATCGGCCAGCGATGCGCCGGAACCGTTGAGCGCCTCAGGTATCCAGGTTCGAGTGAGGCCGGCGGTTTCAAGCGCGCTCCACAATCGACGGCGATCATCGTCAGTCCTCATGGATTGCGGGTCCCCCATCTCGCGGAAGATGCGCCGCGTGGTGTCCGCAATCATGTGCGCGTTGTCGTTCATCGGGTCCTCCGCCTCCGAGCGGATGTTGCACTCGAATGCTTGCCAAGTCACGCCGGCCGGCCGCATGGGCCGCTGACCGGCCAGTTCCGGCCGAGCGCCGAGGCTCCGAACCACCCGGTACTTGTCCCTGCGCGATTTCGGGTAACATCGACGGCGGAAATCCTCTCAAAGCGGTCGGATGACGTGCGATGACACGAAGGCGAATGTCGCCAGTGAGAAGCGGTTTCTGCCTTCAGTGTTACGTGGCAGGAGCACTCTTCGCTCTTCTGCTCATGTCAGGGTTGTCGCGGCCGGCATCCATCCCCGATGAGAAGCCTGTAACCGCAATTCTGCTCATCGCGCGGGACGGCCTGCCCGATTCCATTTTCGCGGACTCGATTGTGCTGGTGATGAACAACCTCGGTCCCGCTCCGGTCGGCATCGTCATCAATAGGCCGACGCCAGTTCCTGTTTCGCGTCTCTTTCCGGAGCTCAAGCGCCTCGCGCAGGTGCACGACAAGGTGTACTTCGGCGGGCCTGTCGACTTCGGGTCCGTGTGGTTTCTATTTCGCGCCGCCACGCAACCCGAGCACGCGATCCAAGCCTTTGACGGCGTCTACTTGAGTGCTGACCGGCAGCTGCTGCTCCAGCTGCTTGGCCGCGACAAGCCGATGGACAGTCTGCGGATCTTCGTCGGCCACGCCGGCTGGGCACCGGGTCAGCTTGAGGCCGAGATCGATCGGCGCGACTGGACGCTCCAGCGCGCCGAGACGGACGCGATCTTCAGCGGCAAGTCCGAGCACCCCTGGCCCTCGCCGCAAGAACCAAAGCGCAGCATTTAGCGGCCCACGTCCGCGCGCGGCGAGCAGCGTTACTCGATTAGCAGCAGCCCGCGCTTTTTTTTCGTTCCAGTGTCGACTGTGTTCATCGCATCGTACAGCCGCTGCGATTTAACCAGCCACGGGCCGTACTTCTGGTTGACATCGAGAACCAGCACGAGATCTTCGTCCCTCAGATAGCCCGCGATGGGCGAGTGGTGACCACCGCCCGTACCAAACAGCGGACCACGCGAAAAATTGATCACGTATCGGCGCGACGGTTCATTTGCATGGCGCAGCTGCTCGCGAAAGCCGGCGAGATCCAAATCGCGCAGGATGCTCACCTTTCTGGTGAGTTTTTGCCTGGCGATGTCTGCCAGCTGGTCGAGCGTAACACCTTGCGGCAAATAACCCAGCACGGTCGACAAGCCCGTGCCTTGCAGGATGATCTCTTGATTGCCGGGTTGTTGCAGCGAGTGCAATACGTTAGCGATGCTGGTCGGACCGCAGAAGCTGGCGTTGCGCTGATATTCAATGTCCGCTTGGTATAGCACCGCAACCGGCAGCGCCCACGCCTGCTTGAGCAGAGTGGGATTCTGGTATTCCCGCGTGTCCTTGATTGAAACGACGCGCGAGGAGTCGGCATAAGCGCCCGACAGCATCGGACGGACGATCGCTGCCGACCCGCCAAACAAAAGAGCGAGCAGGCCAAGCCACATGAATTTCTTTTGCCATAGCTTCATGGGCGCGGATTATAGGGCCGCACAGGGCTGATTGGTTCGGGCAGCGCGTATTGATTACACTAGGAGGGTCTTAACTCGCGGAGAATGTCATGGCTTTTTCGCTCTACGCCGCCACTGTTCCGTCCTATCGGCAAATCCTCGGCGCGGTGTCCGGTTTACTGGATAAGGCGGATGCCTTTTGCACGGAAAAAAGGCTTGCGCCTCAAGACTTGATTCAAGCCCGCCTGGCCGACGATATGCAGCCTTTCGCCTATCAAGTGAAATCGACGGTGGTGCACTCGCTTGGCGCCATCCAGGGAGTTCGCGGGGGTGTATTCTCACCCGATACCTCGACACCCCCGCAGACATTCGCGGCGCTCAAGGGGCGAATCGTCGAAACTCTCGCCGCGCTCGAGGCGATCGATGCCGCCGAGCTCGACTCCTTCGTCGGCCGCGACATGCGCTTTTCTTTCGGCGACCGGCATATCGATTTCACCGCCGAGAATTTTCTGCTGTCTTTCTCTCAACCGAATTTCTACTTCCATGCCACTACGGCCTACGACATTCTGCGCTGGAAGGGCGTGCCCATCGGCAAACGCGATTTTTTGGGAGCGACGCGCAAGAAGACCTGAGCAGGTCTCGCTTCAGTCACCGCATCAGCATCCGCGACTACCCGATCTGCGCGCTCAGCACCCGCATGCGCCGGGATTGTAGCCGCAGTCCATATTCAAGTTCCTTGAGGCGGGACTGCAGCAGCGAGCGCTCCCAACGCCCGACCATTGCCCGCCGGGCCTCCTGTAACCACTGTTCGCGCAGCTGAGTCCAAGTGGTTACCGCCGCAAGAAAGGATTCATATTCCTCGGTGATCCGCCTTCTTAACTGTTCAATCTGGGCACCGCCGGTCTGGCGCGCCAATTGGCGCTCGGCGCGACGAAATTGGTTATCGAGCAGAGCCCTCTGGATCTTGAACCACGGCACGCGTTTAAGACTGTGGGTGAGTCCAGTCCCCTGCATGGCATAGATGAACCACTTGGACGGATCCCACTGCCACCAGCGCACGCCGTTGCGGTAATCATGCGCGAACATGTGATGGAAATTATGGTAGCCCTCGCCAAAAGTCAGCATCGCGACAACCGCATTGTCGCGCGCGGTGTTCTCATCGGTGTACGGCTGAATGCCCACGATATGCGCAAGTGAATTGATGCAAAACGTCAGGTGATGGCTGACGACGAGCCGCAACACTCCGGCAAGCAGAAAGACCCCGACAATGTCCCCGCTCGCCCAGCCAATCAGCAGCGGCAGGCCAAAATTCATGGGCAACGCAAATAGCAAATAATAGCGATGCTGCAGCATCACCAAAGGATCACGCTGCAAATCGCGCACGGTGCTCAGGTCCGGTTCGCCGCTCGGATAATTGCGCAGCATCCAACCGATGTGCGAAAACCAGAAGCCGAGACGCGCGCAATACGGATCGCGCTCGGGATCATCAATATACCGGTGGTGCGTGCGGTGACCGGCGCTCCACAAAAGTGCGCTGTTCTGAAGCGCCATGGCGCCGAAAAGCAGATAAGCCACCTTGAGCGCCGGACGCGCTTCATAAGTGGCATGGGCAAACAGGCGGTGGTAGCCGCAGGTAATCGCCAACTCGTTGAGGCTCAAGAACAGCACGAACCAGACCCATGCGCCGGCGTGATAGCCATGGCTTATGCCATACCACGGGACAACGCTAATTGCCGCTGCTCCGCTCAGCACAAACATCGCGGCCGGCACCCAATTGGTACGCGCGGACTCCCAGTCGATAGGTTTAGGCAAAATGTTCACTACAGCCCCTTGCGTTGATCTTTCAATTATAAGCTGTGTGCCAGCGCGGCGGGACATTTACTGGGATGTTGTATGTGGAAACTACGGATGGCGTCTCAGTTGTCGCCATTGGGGGTTTTCCCTTGCCGCGCCATACCGCTTGGCCGCCGCCGGTGTGGAGAACGCAACGTTCGGCTGTCGCGGCAAATAGGCGCGTCCTTCGGGTATCCAAAGGCAGTAGCCCACCAGATCCTTCAAGTCCGTTGGGCAAATACAACACAACGCAGCGGCTCTGAGCCTGGCGGGCAGGCCTGCGCGGTGGGCATCCGATAAAAAAGGCTATGCTAGGTTTTTCGATAAGCTGCATTGGCCGGAGGAATCTTTGCCACCAATCACGAGCGACTCGGACGACCCCAAATTTGATCGTCGGGCCGTACTTGGCGTAGGCATGGGCGTTACCTTGAGCGCCGCGGCACCCTCGTTTGTGCAAGCTGCCTTCACGGCACGAGCGTCAAACCTCGTGATGCTGGACGCGCTGACGCTCGCCGATGCCATCAGGTCTCGGCAAGTTTCTTGCGTCGAGGTCATGACGGCCTATCTGGATCACATTGAGAGGATCAATCCGCGGGTCAATGCCATTGTGGCTCTGCAAGACCGCGCGCCGCTGCTGGCTCAGTCCGAAGAGCGCGATAGGCAAGTCGCCCGCGGTGAGTTGATGGGGCCGCTGCATGGCTTCCCGCTGGCGGTAAAGGATTTGATGCCCGTCAAGGGCATTCGCATGACCATGGGGTCGCCGATCTTCAAAGACTTTGTACCCGACGCGGACGGCATCATGGTGGAGCGGTTGCGAAAAGCCGGCGCTATTTTCATCGGCAAGACGAACACGCCTGAATTTGGCCTGGGCTCGCATACCTATAACCCGGTCTATGGGCCGACGCGCAACGCTTTCGATCAATCTCGATCGGCCGGTGGCAGCAGCGGCGGCGCCGCGGTCGCTCTCGCGCTTCGCATGCTCCCGGTCGCGGATGGCAGCGACTTCGGCGGAAGTCTGCGCAATCCGGCCGGCTGGAACAATGTATTCGGATTTCGCACCAGCATGGGACTGGTGCCGGCGAGCCCGCTGGACGGATTCTTTCCATCCATGAGCGTTGTGGGCCCGATGGCGCGCAACATTCCGGATTTGGCGCTGCTGCTCTCGGTGCAGGCGGGTTACGACGCTCGAGTACCGCTGTCCTCGTCCGGCGATGCAAGCGTGTTCCAACGGCGATTGGAATCGGATCTCAAAGGCAAACGGATTGCATGGTCGGGCGACTTCGGCGGCTATCTGCCGTTTGAACCGGGAGTGCTCGATGTCTGCAAAGGGGCCCTGAAGGTTTTTGAGTCGATGGGCTGCCTCGTCGAGGAGGCCCAACCGGACTACTCGATGGATTCGGTCTGGCGGGCATGGTTAGCGCTGCGTGCTTGGCAGTCCGGCGGCAGCCTGCTCATGTACTACAACGATCCTGAAAAGCGCGCGCTGTTGAAACCCGAGGCAATCTTCGAGGTCGAGAGCGGACTGAAGCTGTCGGCCTTCGATATTACCGCGGCTTCGGCGGTGCGCACGGAGTGGTATCAAGCGGTGCGCCGGTTCTTCCAAAAGTATGATTACTTCATCGTTCCGACGGCGCAATTGTTTCCCTTCGACGTCAATCTGCATTGGCCGCGGGAAATCGCCGGGAAGAAGATGGAGACCTACCACGAATGGATGAAAGCCGTGCTTCCCATCACCATGAGCGGCTGCCCCGCGCTGGCCGCGCCCGCCGGATTCAGCAACGGCGGATTGCCGATCGGGATTCAAATCGTGGCGCCGATTCACGCGGAGCTGGCTTGTCTGCAGTTGGCATTCGCGTACGACACGGCAAGCAACTGGTCGACCAAGCGTCTGCCCGCTCTACTCGGCTAACGATGAATGCCGAACGAAGTTCCAAGGGATCTCCGTTTGCCGCTGGTGTGGCTATTGGGCTCTATGCTGCTGATCTGGTGTGTCGGCATGTTCGGCCGCGGCTATTGGACCCCGGACGAACCCCGCGAGGCGGACATTTCCTGGCGCATGAGCTGGCAGACCGACAAGGCGGTGCCACTCCTCGCGGGTGCGGCCTTCTGTGAAAAACCGCCGTTGACCTATTGGCTGGCGGCGCTGCCGGTAAAACTGCTTGGGACATCCGCATGGTCTGCCCGGCTGCCCAACCTCTTATACGCGTTGATCTGCGCGCTCGGCGTCGGATTGATGGCTGCACGCAGCGCCGGTCGATTCGCAGGATTGGTAGCTGCGGCAGCCATCAGCACATTCCTGCTCTCCTACCAGGTGGCCATCTGGCTGGCGACCGACGCGCCGCTGCTCGCCAGCGTTGCTGTGGCGCTGCTCGGCGCCTACATCGGCTTCCATGCCGCGGCTCGCGATGAGCGCCTGCGCGGCTACTTGCTCATGCATGCCGCCTTGGGACTTGGCTTCTTGTGCAAAAGCGCTGTCGCCTGGATGGTGCCGGCGATGGCAATTCTCACCTTGAGCATCTGGGAAAAGCGCTGGCGCGAGCTGCTTCGATGGGAGTTGTACATCGGGTTGTTGATCCAGGCGGCGATAATTCTCTCCTGGGTGTGGTTCGTGTACACGGGCGATGATGGCCCGGCACATTTGAAAGTGTTCTTCTGGAACAATCTGGTGGGCCGCTTCGCGGCGGTCGATGCTCCCGCCGAATTGCAGTACGCGGCGGCGCATCGCAACTTTCCCGGAAAATACCTGCTCGAACTACCCATGTATGTGTTCCCGTGGACACTGCTCATCATCGCGGCGGCGGCGCGCGCATGGCGGCAGCGCCACATTGCCGGCCGTGACCTATCGACGGTTCGTTTTGCACTCGCCGCTTCGCTGCCTTCTCTCGTCATCCTTTCCGTGGCGGCGACGGCGCGCAATGTTTACTTTGCGCCCGCGCTTCCCGGCATCGCGCTGCTGGTCGCCTGGTGGGCGCGGGAAATCCTGCCAGGGCCGGATATCTGGGATGTTCGCGTACTGCGCGCCACGGCCGCCCTGCTGCTTGTTGGCGCAGGCGTTTTCATCGCCGCGTTGGCGCTGATCAGCATCGATGACTGGCACAGCGTGGACAATCACGCCGCCTACATCGTGATTTCAGCGCTGGGCGTAGCAGCCGCGGTGTGGCTGGCGGTAAGGGCCTGGGCGGCGGCGCGCGATCGAGCAGCACATGCTCTAGGGGCCTTGCTGCTCGCATATTGCGCGCTACTGATAGGGCCTGCCTCACAGGTATACCGGCAAGTGGACCGCTGGCAGGACCTGGCGAAGATCGGCCTCGCCATCAAACGCGACGCCGTAGGCAGGCCCTTGATTCTGCTCGCCCCCGATGAAACCACTCGCGCCATCATCGACATGTACGCAAGGACTTCTGTCGACAGAGTTCCCGGGCCGATTGACGCGGCCGCAGTCGATCGCGTACGCGCGCAGGCGGCAGCTGCGCCGAACAGTCTCTTCCTCGTACTATTGCCGGGGGGAGCGCGGAGTTTCGATTTGCGATCCGGGCTCGGGCCGCCCGAGGCGGCGCTCCCTTGGATGCCGGCAGCGGGGCTCACGGTGGCGATGAGCTATTCCCTGCCTCACGGGCGGCGCTACGCGCTGCTCGAGATCAAGCCCTAGGCGACCAATTCAAGCGCCCGCGCTCAGGCTGCGGTAGAGGGATTCGTATTCGTGGATCTGCCGGGTCCAAGAAAAATCCTGCGCCATCGCATTGCGCATCAATTGCCGCCAGCTCTGCGGATTGGCGTACCAACTCAGCGTGGTTTCGATGGCCCAGCGCGCACCCGGCGCATCGTAGTCATTGAATACGCAGCCCGTGCCGCTGCGGGTGCTCGGGTCGAAATGCTGTACCGAATCCGCGAGGCCGCCGGTCTTGCGTACAATGGGGATGGTTCCGTAGCGCAGGCTGTACATTTGATTCAGGCCGCAAGGCTCATAGCGCGACGGCATGAGGAACATATCGCTGCCGGCCTCGATCCGATGTGCGAGCGGCTCATCGAATCCTGGAGCATAGGCCACCCGGCCGTCGAAGCGCCGCGCCAGATCGGCAAAGAACGTCTCGTACTTTGCATCGCCGCTGCCCAACACGGCCAATCCAAAATCCTTTACTTGCAGCAGCGCCGGCAAGACATCGAGCAATAGATCGATGCCTTTGTGTTCGGCGAGACGGGTCACCATGCCGATGAGCGGGCTGGATTTCGGCTGTTTCAGGTTGAGCCTCGCGATCAGGGTCAGTTTGTTGGTTGATTTACCGCGCAAGCTGTCCGGATCAAAATGCACGCTCAAGTAAGGATCGTGCCGCGGGTCCCACTCCCGGTAGTCGACGCCGTTCAAGATCCCAACCACCCCATCGGGGCGCGAGCGCAGCGCGGATTGCAGGCCCATGCCGAGCGCTGAAGCGCAGATTTCGCGCGCATAGGTCGGACTGACCGTGCTGACCCGATCGGCGTACTTGATCCCGGTTTTCAGGGCGTTGATGACGCCGTGCGTCAAATCGTCCTGGTCCAGTTGCGGCGCGCTCGAGCCCAGACCTAACTCGGGGATTGCCGAGCTTGCCATGACGCCCTGGTAGCCTACGTTATGAATCGTCATCAGCGACTTCGAACGCGACAGCACGCCATCGGACCGGTAGAGCGTCTTCAAGTACAAGGGCAGGAATGCGGTGTGCCAATCGTTGCAATGGAAAACGTCCGGCGCAAACGCCAAGCGATGGCAGCTGTCGAGCACGGCGCGGGTAAACAGCAGGAAGCGCCGATGCTCGTCCGGGTCGTTGGTGTAGAGGCTGGGGCGGTCGAACAGCGCCGGACAATCCACGAAGTACATCGCGGCGTCGGTGCCGGGGAAAGTCGCCCGTTGCAACGAGTACTTGTATTCGATGCCGACGGTGAGCGCGACCTGTTGCAGCTCCGTGACGGGCTGTAGATCGGAATGGCTGCGCCGCACGGTGGAGTACAGGGGCATGAAGGCGCGAATTTCATGGCCCAACGCCCGCAGTTCGCGTATCAATGCGCCCGCCACATCGGCAAGCCCGCCAGTTTTTGCGTACGGCACGAACTCCGAACTTAAAATACACAACTTCAACGGGGGCATGAATTGCAGTGTAACAAACGCATTCGCGAGGGCCGCGAGAAAAGATGCAGGCGTTTGCCGAGTGTGTCAGGCTTAAGATAATGATGCGACACGCCGCCCGTAACAACACCGGACGCTACGTCAGCCGATTGACGAGCGGGACTCTGGCGGTGATCATGGCCGGCGGCCGCGGCGAACGTCTCAAGGCCCTCACCCAGCATCGCTGCAAACCGGCGACGCCGTTTGGCGGCAAGTTCCGCATCATCGATTTCGTGCTGTCGAATTGCGTCAATTCCGGCATCCGCCAAATCGCCGTGCTGACCCAGTACAAATCGCAATCGCTGATCCAGCACATACAGCGCGGCTGGAGTTATCTACGCGGCGAGCTGGGCGAATTCGTGGAGCTGATTCCCGCCCAGCAACAAATCGGCGTTCATTGGTATCGCGGCACGGCGGATTCGGTGTTTCAAAATCTCGATTTCATCCGCTCGCACAATCCCACCCATGTGCTGATTCTGGCTGGCGACCATATCTACAAGATGGACTATGGTCCGATGATCGCCTATCACGACGAATGCGAGGCCGCCATCACCGTCGGGGTGGTCGACGTGCCGATCGAACGCGCCAATGAATTCGGGATCATGACCACCGATGACACCAATCGCGTGATCAAATTCGCCGAGAAGCCGCAGAAGCCGGACCCCATCATTGGTCAGGAGAATCTGGCGCGCGCGTCCATGGGGATTTACGTCATCACGATGGAGCGGCTGGAGAAGCTGTTGGCCGACGATGCGCTCAACGCATCGAGCAGCCACGACTTCGGCCGCAACATCATTCCGCCCGCCATCGGGAACCTGCGGGTATTCGCCTATCCTTTCCAAGATGTCGAAACGCGCGCGCAGAATTACTGGCGCGACGTGGGCAACGTCGATGCGTTGTACGAAGCGAACATGGAGCTGGTGGCGCTCAATCCGGAGTTGAATATCTACGATCATCAATGGCCCATCTGGACCTATCAGCCGCAGCAGCCTCCCGCCAAATTCGTGCTCGACGAAGAAGGACGGCGCGGGATGGCGGTGAATTCCATGGTGGCCGGCGGCTGCATTGTCTCGGGCGCGTACGTGAACAAGTCGCTGCTGTCGAACGACGTGCGCATCGAGGACGGCAGCATCATCGAGAGTTCGGTGTTGCTGCCGGGGGTAACCATCGGCCGGCGCTGCAAGATCACACGCTGCATTCTCGACGAGAACTGCGTGATTCCCGACGGTCTGAGCATCGGCCAGGACTTGAATGCCGACGGCAAGCACTTCTTCGTGACCAAACGCGGGGTGGTGTTGGTCACGCCGGACATGCTGCGCGCGCGCGCGGCGGCCACAAAATCCGACCCGGCAGCTTGAGGTGCGGCCGGCTTAAGCGGCGCGCAATCTAAGATTCGCCCAGGCTGCGATCACGCTGCGCGTTTCGATGCCCAGCAT